>Ga0209671_1002287_pt1 | contig 17336 bp, 12 predicted proteins | sample WorMetHERISLAND2_2_FD_187401 | JGI IMG/M metagenome (GOLD analysis project Ga0209671, IMG submission 187401) | Marine gutless worms symbiont microbial communities from Max Planck institute for Marine Microbiology, Germany - Olavius geniculatus... | ecosystem: Host-associated > Annelida >...
AATTAGCTACCCTGAGTGAGAAGTAAATTTAATTTTGAAGATAAGTTTTAGATGCTTTGCTTTTAGTAAAGCGTATCATTATGATAATGCGTGCCGAAAATTATAAAAGTAAGTTTGAATTTGTTAAAGTTATTCAGGAAAAAGTGTTGACTCTTTTTTCCGGACACGGTGTATAATCTTGGTATTTATCTAAGTCATCCAGGCTAACTCAGTCTGGCCATTTCTATGTGGGTGGGCATAACAACGTTTCCTTCTTGTAACATAAACTTACGTTTATTGTGGTTTTGCTGTTTAATTTTTTTCGTGTTTAATGACTTACTCTGTTTGTCTTCATTAGGCCCCTATTGTGTCCTGAACTTCCTGATACCGGTGATCGCTGTGAATTTTGTTTATTCTGTGAAATAAATTATTTTGTTTGCTAACAGTACGAGTGGCCGCTGTGCAGGAGAAGCGGCCGGAAACATGTCGGTACCCGTGCAAGTGTCCGAAGGACCCTCCACGCTGCAAGACGTCGCGAACAGTCAAGGACGGCTGTGACTGTTGTCGTGTTTGTCCACGCCAACAGGGTGATCTGTGTGATGACCGGCACGTCTGTGACGACAACCGACAACTGTACTGCCACTTCAATGTCGACGCTGGGCACCGAGGCATCTGCAGAGGTGGGTGGGTGCCAGGCTTTCATCCAACGCAAAGTACGCAATGTACGCAACGAACGCATCTGTCCCCGCGTTTTGGCCGTTTGTTGCGTACTTGCTGCAGGGAGTACTTTTCTTGCGTTAGCTGCGGCGGTATGCATGATTTTGCATACTTTCTTGTGTTACATTGCGTATACGTTACGTGCGTTGCTTTGGGTGGAAACCACATTTTAACGCAGGACTGCGCTATGTGGGGATGACAAGCTTCTATTTTTATTTTCGGGTCCGGGTGGATCTCGGCTGATAAACACATTTTGGTCCAGTTTGAGGCAAAAAACGACTCAAGATGTCGGCACCTTGCTCCATAATACGCGTCTTGGTGTGCAGTGAGCTATGAAGCCGCCCGAGCGTAAGCCGTGAGCCAACAGATACGTATAATTTTTGCACTATTTTCCGGAGGTTTACCACACTCGATGACCTTAATCACACCGGTTAATCCTGCCGTGAAAAACGTTCTCAACAGACGGACAGACAGACGGACGATCGAGAAAGAACTGTATTGCGGCTTATCGTGACGACTGCACAATAGGCCTAAGATAAGCATTGCTGTGTAAATTTGAATCGTCGAACAGTTCGTCACGCAGAACGCCGTAAAACCGGACTAAGCCTACTAGAAATCACGAGCGGCAGGAATATCGGTACAATGTCATATTATTATTAAGCGACGCATTTGAATTCGCCAGATGTCAGCACTCGTGAGTTACACACTGTTGTTCCAGGCGAGATCTTGGCGTCATGCAGCGATGCATTATTGCGTGAGTCTGCCACACTGGTCTGCCATATATACGAGGCTGCATTTTGCACTACGTTACGTCGGTCCGTCCGTCTGTCCGTGTGTCTTTCTGCCAGTCGGCTTTGCTCAAAACCGTAGCCTACATGGGAATGTTACGTTTCGTCTGGTTCGCACAAATGCGATAGCAAGCATGTTTTTTGTAGAAAGCTTGTAATCTCATTTGCAGCGGCTGTTAAAAAATCTCGTAAATATATTGCAGTTACGTTGCAGTTGTCCGGATTGCTGCTGCGGCACAAAGAAATCAAACGGAGTCGACGAACCGCATCGGAAAACAAAATATGATCATAATTTTTCGCCGAAAAAGGCACAATTTTTTCGAAGCTAATAGCGGACGGAAACGTTTGCAAATGATGAATGACGTGTCTAACGTACTCTGTTGACTGGGTCACTCAGTGACCGCTGATGCTGCAGGTCCACGCTGTAATCTTCGTCAAGCCGCTTAGACTATGCTGTATTAAACTGTTTGCCATGTCCACCTGCGTCCACGGTCAGTAAGCTTAGGCCCCTATATATAGTCACAGCGGCGTGACTTAATTACGTGTAAACGGAAGTTTGAGCACATCGTGATCGGCACATGAGTCACGTGACGTCGCGATAGCAGACTTTCCGTGACCAATACGGACGTTCTGAAAACGTAACCTAGTTTTTTACGATTTTACTGTTCGTGACGACAACGTAGGGCTGGTGTGACTGAAATTGTATCTAGCAAGTTATGCTTCTGTATCGACTTTCATCCCACTTGTCAAATACGCAAAGCCTCATTGTGGTGTCTATTTTATTTGTTACACCATCATTTTTCTGTACTACCGTTATTGGCTACATTGGCTAACTTCTCGGAATTTGTCACCTATTTATTTCAGCTAATTTGTGCTTTGTCTTGGGGAAATTAAAGGTCGACACTTTGTCGGTGGCGAAGACATTAAACCATCTAAACGTTTGGTCATGTTTTAATGTTTCATCAGCGAAGTCGGGTCGGCCGTGTCAGCTGGAAGGAAAGACATACAATGATGGCGAAGAGTTCAAACCAAATTGCAGCCAGCTGTGCACCTGTCAGGATGGCGTCTACCCCACAGTACTTTCTGTACTTAATCGTTGTAATGTATCCAGTACTTTGTACTTTGTACTCTGTCCAGTACAGTCTGTACGTTGCAGGATGGCGTCTACGCGTGCGCGTCGCTGTGTCCTCAGGAGCTGCGACCCCCCTCCTCATTCCACTGTCGTCACGCCCAGTTGATCGACGTCGAGGATCAATGTTGTCGCGAGTGGGTCTGTCCACACTCGTACAGTCTACCCGGACTGGAGGATGAACATCACTACATCCGACCAGGTCTATAGTAGGCCTAGTCTACGTTGTACATCCGCACCGTATAGCCTATAGCTGTCCAACGTTTATGGGCAGATTACCTCTCCGATAACCCAACACAAGTTTGTGTACAGTTGTGTTCAATGCGGGATTGGTTGACGGGTTTGCGGCAATAAAACTCTATATCATCTGTTTAACTCCTTCTGTGACTTGGTTTTACATCAGCGTTTTATCTTCTGTCACACGTGTGTAACGCCCAGACCTTCTATACGTACTTTCACGGATCTTTCACGGACATTTGGCAAAACACAATCGACGTCTACAACGTTGATCTTAGGCCTATTCACTTAACTTTTGTGCGTTCTTATTAACTTTGTTAATAGTGTTTCTTATGTTTCTTGCTCGAAACTAAGCAATTTTAGCCGACCGTACTTACGTAACGGTCGTCCGTCTGTATGTCTGTCTGTCCGACACGAATGTCTTGTGTCTAAACGGTGCGAGATATACCTAGTTGCTATTGATCACTAATAGAAAGTTGCATGTTGCCTTTCGAATGACATAAAAAATCATTGACCTTGGATGACCTTGAAGGATCATAACGCCAATCGTGCGGTATTGTGGCAAAACTGTAAGTCGTAGGGTATCGGAGATGGCATCATCGGATAGGGCGTAAACGACTTTCTATAGGCTGTCAATAATAACCATGTCTCTATCTGCAGCGGTTTGGCCGCAATTTTTAAGGGAAAGTTTCAAGCTTTAAGTGGCCGTATCTCGGAAACGATGCGAAATAGGGCCTAGGTTACTATTAATCACTATTAGGAAGTGGCATATACGCTTTTTCAGATTACATAAAAATTATCGACCTTAAAGGTCACTGACAACTAGTACGGTCGGCTATCCTAGCGATAGCTGGGCTTCTTGTCGTGTGTGTGTGTACTGGCGCAGTTGATCCGGGCGGTCATCTGCCGACGGCGCTGCTACCACATCCGTCAGAGAATGACTTGGAGGACGTGTGCGTCAAAGAGACGACCGCATGGAGCATGTGCTCAACGTCGTGTGGTGTCGGTGTGTCGGTGCGAGTCAGCAACGACAATGACGCTTGCGTTACGATGCATCAGCGACGTCTCTGTGTCATCCGACCGTGTGGAGTCGACGACACTCACCTGGCATGTGGTTGCAGAATGATTTAATAAAAAATGCGCAGTGCACTGCGTAGTGTGGTTGCGTGGCGCTTAGGCGTGGTTTCGTCGGACGCAACGGACGCAACGTACGCAACGACTGCAGAAAAGAACGTAAAAAAGTGCGCAACAAATGCAACGAACGTAGTTGACACAGTGGCCACTATACGCAAGGATGGAAACGTCGTTGCGTTCGTTGCTTTGCGTACGTTGAATGCGTTGCGCTGAGTGGAAACGATGCTTTATATGCTTTATAAGCTTGTGGAACACGTAGGCCCCCATGCGAGTGCTGCGATTTTTTTTCGGTTTTACAGCGTTTGCGACGACACCATCTAAAACACTTTTATTTCTCATTCTATTAGCAGTAGCACACCGAACGCTTTCCAGGCTATTTGCAGTTAACGCGCTATATGAATTACTTACTTATCTATATTTTCGAAGTAACCTGCTGCAAATGGAGCTCGTCGCTAACGCGCCACTTTTAGTCGTCGTCATTCTTAGATATTTCCTGAGCGATTTCATTTTGCGTTTTAGCTGACGCTGTAGATTATAAGCCTGAGCTCACGCTGCCGTGAAATTTTATGGAGCGGTTGGGCATGAGCATTGACCCTAAAAGGAAATGGCTAGATTTCTGCATTAATGTGGCGATCCGGATTTTTGTAAATTATGCAAGAGTCTTCACCGTTGGCGTAAAGAAACACTTTAGAGTGGATCGCGGCAAACGTTATAAACGTATTTTAATGCAGTTTTAGGCCTACTTGAAGAGTGGAAAATGTCTCAAAAAAGACACTGGCTGTGATTTTGTTTTCGATTCGGATGCCAGTCTCTGCAGCTGCATTATGGCCGTTGTATTCACCAGGGGTCCGAAATGCTTTTGGCGGAGGTTTGAAATCTCTGATGGTTTCTGTCTAATCTGAGAGATTAGGCTGCCTGTGTGGCGTGGCGTGTATAGGAGGGCGATGACTGTCGGAACACGTGGAAACCGGCGTCACCCATCCATCTAGAACACGACGGGTGTCTGAGCGTCAAAGATTACCGTCCCAAGTACTGCAGCACGTGCAAGAAGCAACGCTGCTGCCTGCCGCTGCTGACGAAGACTTTTCACATCGAGTTTCGCTGCTCCGGCAACAAGACGATTGTCGAGAACTACATGTGGATCAAAAACTGCGACTGTACGGAGTCGAACTGCGCCGACAGTTGACGACGGGGCATCTACCATGGGTCCTTCCCCGTCTGCAAAATCAACCCTGTAGTTTTTGGCTTCCATGTGACAATCCAAATGTCGCCTGCATAATTATAGGACTGCAAATGCAACCGCGGGTAATGTATAAGCACATGATCGTCGAATTACGTCCATACATGGAACATGAGGAGTATTTCAAGTAATCTTCATAATGTTGCATATAATGTGTATTTTCCGCATTATTGGTTCATTTGGTTGTAATTATGTAGGTCCTACTGCTATTATTGCATTGGTGCACTCATATTGAACGTTTTTTGTTACGCGCGACAGCACGCAGTGCTACGCGCGTCTCAGCTATCGTTGAAGCATCTGTCGGTCGGTCGGTCGGTCGGTCCGTTCATCAGTGTGTTTATGCTCTGCGATTTTATCAAAACGGTGCGAGCTAGGATCACGCAATTTTTACTGTAAGCTGCCACAGGGACTCTAGTTATTTTGTGACAAAATGTTGTGCCGGCGCGGATGAGAAGATTCCCCTCGAAGGTGGGCATCAAAGCGGGTTCGTAACGTAAGCCAAAATTTCGGCCCTCTCAGTTCGGGGGCGTCAAATTATTTTGTGTAACCTACCTTTTCGTGAAAACGCTTCTAGATAGATATAGACTTGCTGCTTACCGTAAACAGCAGTGCTGAAGAGCTTTTCGGAGGTACCAACACTGATGACACTGAACGACTGTGGAATGCAAAAAAAACGAGTTGTGGTGATTTTTTCACGATTTTAGGCCGCGACGCCTATTTAAACAGCGAATTGCACAGACGCTGTGGGAAATAGACCAGAACAATCTGCATGTGTAATTTTTAGCACAAAACGTAGATTTCATTCGCCCGAGTTTCGACCTCCTATGTTTGAGGAGTCCTCCGTACGGAAATAACGGAGACCTCAAATTTGGCTACCGTTTAAAAACGTATTAAGCCTATTAGGCCTAAGCTTATTTTATTGCAAGTTGTAGGCCTAGCTATAGGCCTATGCCTACTGTGATTTTTCAGATGGCAGTGCTAATGCTGTCGCGCGTCACGTGAGCATTGTTTAGATCACTTGTTAGATTACGTGCATAATCTTAAATACATACGTTACATGTAAAATTGTAAAGTAATCAGTGTTTGAATTGTGAAAAATTAGTTGGGGGTTGAACTTTTCGACTGTCGGAGCCCGACCAAAATTATGATGTAAATCCTATGTACAGGGTGGGCCAAATAAACCGGACCTGTTTGAGCGTTGATAACTCTGCGGTGGTTAGTGGTAAAAAGACGTGTGATACGTCAAAAGTTTCAGAATGCTGTAAAAAATAAATGACAAATTTGCATATTGAAGAATTTAAATATTTTTGCCTAATTTGCATAAATATTCGTCACCCCCAAAATTCTGCCAAATTTGACTGTAACACATGGATTTAACGTGGACATTTGAGCTTTTATAACTTAGCGATGTTTATTGATGGAAAGGCGCTTAACATGCCAAAAGTTTCAAAATTGTGTACAGAAAAAGTGCACAACTTGCATGTCTCAGCATTCAAATATCTTTTGCCTGATTTACACAAATCTGTCCTACCCCTAAAATCATGCTAAATTGGCAGTAACGCATAAATTTAAGTTGATTTTCATTCAGCATACAGTGAAATATGAACAATCATTAACATATACGTTGAGTTTAGATGAAATTCGACATAGGCAGTTGCCCAGCTATTACATTCATATCCGTTATCAGTTTTTTTAGGCAGCTGATCGATCGCTGGAATCAATGTATCCAGGATCAGCTGAGCCAAGCATTAGATTAGCACACGTTTTCTCCGGTCAGTTACTGAGATTTTGTGGCCATGCTATCTGTTGCAATGCCCCCAATGCAGAAATGCAGAAGTCGTATTTTGAGCATTGACAACAATGAATTGATACTGGGCAGTGCATGCGTCAGCTCAGAAAATTACTGAGACCACAAAATCATTGAAAATTTGTTGCTTCGTTTTTATTTTGAAATTCTATTCGACAAACTGAAATGATACATCAACAGAGTGGGCTGCTTGAGTCATGCAGTTACTGAACGTGTTGTTGGCGCATGGTGTCAACGTCTACCGCTTGCGTTTGTGCTGCAGAAAGATATTTTGAGCACATGCTGAAATGAAAATAATGTGATGTGACACGTGTGATTTTTTAAGTGATAATAATTGATAATTGCATTTGTCGCTATTCAGTTTATAATTTCTGAGCCGACGCATACGCTACCCGATATAGGAATTCATTGTTATCAATGGCCAAACAGCGACTTTTGCATTTCACACGGTAGTGTAGCGTGTGAAATGCAAAAGTTAAAATGAGGTGGCCAAAACTATAGGCTTTTGCATCAAGTTTCTTCTTAATGCCGCATGCCAAAAATTATTGAAATCGGCCAATGTTTCATGGAGCTATTTATAAAATAATAGTGGCATGTTTTTATGGACCAAGATACATTGAAGGTAATACTGTTTTTCAATAGTTCACTTGCCAGCGGCAAAACAAAGAATATTTAATTGCTGTATTTAAACACTGACTTTAGTCGTGTAGAGAATTTTTTTCAGACATTTTGCTGAAAACCGCATGACTCTGTGATGTACGGTTGCAAAATTATGGTGCCATAAACTTTGTGCCGTTATTTTTGGACCACCCTGTAGTATATAGCTGACCCCCAGAACATAATTTGACAGTGTGTTAGGGGGGTTGAGAAAACAGTTGGGGGGTTCAACCGCCCAACCCCCCTGGCAATTCAAACACTGAAAGTAATATTTTTTCGGAAAATTAGGCTACACATTATACTAAATGCTAGACCCTAATTCAGTTTCTCTCATTTCATTTTTATTTAAAACATTTTGGTTTTTTAGTTTATATCCCAGACTAAACTGACAGCTTGTTTTCAGTTTTCAAGTGCAAATTCTATATCGTAACGTATTGTAGGCTAACATAAGTCAAAGAAAATCATCGATAGGCTCCTACTGAAGGTGGATTAGAGCGTATTTTGATATTGTATTGCAATTCACTAGGTGCCGCTACAGGACACGAAGATGGCTAAAAAGCGACAGTAATTCCGTCATTCTGCTATTATAGGGGCCTACTAAATAGTACCAGGCCTATTATTATATAGGCCTACTATCGGCCAATAGACCTTAGTCGAATTGCATGAGCCGACTATAGAATAACTGAAGCTGTACGAAATGCAGAAGACGTTTGGCTGTTTACAACAATTAATTCATACTGGGCAGCGCATGCTTCGGCATAGAAATGATTAGCTGAATAGCAACAAACACGAGTAACAGTTATTATCTTTAAAAAAGTCACATCACAGCATCTTTATTATAGTACGGTGTGATGTGCTCAAAATGTCCTCTCTCTAGCACGAACGCAAGCATTGGACGTTCAATCAACTCGCCAACTGCAGCACGTCCAATAACCGCTGACCAGAGCGAGCTGTTGATGTGTCATTTCACTTCGAACGTCGGTATACGGTCTTAAAATAAATACGATTAGTGCTAAATAAATTACACATTTTCAATGATTTTGTAATCTCAGTGACTTTCTGAGCTAATGCATGCGCTAGCCAGTGCATGAATTTCTTGTTGTAAAAGGCCAAACTGCGACTTCTGCATTTCACAAGGTCGTGCAGCGACATTATTAAGGTGAGGTGGCCAAAACTAGTCATTTACGTCAAATTGTTTTATGATTTTGCGTGCCAAATATTGTCAAAATCGGCCAAAGTTTCGCCGAATTATTTTTAAAAAATAAAAGTGGCACAGTTTTTTGAGACACGTGTAGTAGGCCGGGGCATGCCTAGTAGAAAATAACCTACAACAGCCTTAGGTAAACCTATTTCACAGTGTAGCTTATATTATCATGTCACGAGAACCGTTGGCATCAAGGCGCCTATCATAGATGTATAAAAACCTTTTTTAATGTTTTTTAAATAAAAATTTAAAACACGTTTTTTTATGTTTTTCTTATTTGTAAATGTTTTTTCATGTTTTTTTTAATTTTTAAAATTTTTTTTTGCTTTTCGATGTCGTGCTTTTTGTTCTTGTTAAAAGATAAACGTACAAAATTACAAATATTATTTATTTTTAATGGGCAAATTGTGTTCAGCTGTTTTTGATCTGTACATTCAGTACATTCCGGTTCTTAGTCTTTACAAATGGTAGGTTTTTGTTTTTAATTATCTGAGTTAGACATTCATTGCTAGTATAATGGCGAAAAAAGTAGCGATTGCAAACATCTGCAGTTTAATGTTTTTAACCATGTTTTTTATAAAACATGTTCTATGTTTTATTTGCAAATTAGTGTATTTAACATCTATGGCGCCTATAATGCTACCATTTATTACGCCAAAGGCAGCACGGCACACACATATAAAATACACATAATAACTTACGGGTGTATTGCTAATCCCCTGAGAAGTATAAAAATGGTAGTCGGATTTTGTTCACTAACAAAATAGTTTTTAAAATTTTTTTTCTGGCCCAGAACGACTGTACAGTTGCCTGTAAAGGCTCGTATGGGTCTACGTGTTTTTTCATGTATTGTATGACAAACCATGTAGACCCGTCGTGTCGCAAGTAAGATCTCTCGCACCAAATCCTAGCGACGCCACTGTCGGTAATCTCAGTATAATCGCTGTGCTAATCCCTCTACAAATCCCGGCTACACAGCTCTGATCCGAGATGATCGGATTGGTTGCTGCAGCAGCAGAGCCACGCCCACTGTAGCAGACCAGGCACCAGTGGGCGTGGCCAAACATTAGTAAACCAAAGTTTACTGATGGAGTCAGCTGCAGCAACAGTAGCAGCAATGCCAAGTAGGTATATCGGCTTAGAATATTTTTATTGCTCATGTCGATTATACTTAGCTGCCTGGCGTTTATATTTAGTTACTGTGTCGGCGAATTACATGTAGGCCTATATTGGTTATTGGACGTATCATCACAATTCTTCAGAATACTAACTAGTAGCTACAAACTGCGTCAAGTCACGAAAATCTCTTAGTCGGTAAAAATCGAGCGTATTATCCGAAGTGGATAATCAAGAAGAGGCTACCGGGATTGGTTCTGCGTGTTTTATTGGACATATCGTAAAAGTCGTAGAAACTGTGATTAACCGGTACGAAATCATAATGCTCACTTTGGATAGCAACTAGTCGGCAAATATTGTGCTGAAAATGGTCATCCGAGAGATTTAAAAGGGATTCGGCTTTTGTGATTGACGATGGCGGATTCGTACTGTAGCTGGACGATGACGTCACCGATGACTTCACACGGCGAATGTTACACTCCTATGACGACTAGCGACAATCACGCCTCTGCGGCGCCATGTTTCGACGCCGCCGCCGGAAGTCGATATGCTGCAGCAGCTCACTGCGCGTGCGCGACAGACGACCGACTTCCGCTGAACTTTTCACACCACGACCAGCGCTACTACGATGCGTTGCCACAGCAACAACAGCTGCAACAGCAGCAGCTGGGATGGTTCGCGGTACGCAATATGCTCATCCCACTGAATGTCGGAGCCTCGACCACCGCCACAGGATACCGTGACTCACGGCAGAACAATGATCAACCAGGTATTACACACGTTTGTATTGTTGAAGTAGGCCTAGTTAATCACAGTTAGGTCTGGATGAGGAATTTAGAAATTTTTCTCACTAATTTCTTTACAATTTTATCCGGAAGTTTTACGTAAAGTTTCGGTAAGCCAAAAAGTGTTTACATACTTTTGCTGTTTCTCGCATATGATTTCTCCAAAGCGAAATATTGGATTCTCCAGTTGTAACGAACGTATAGTCATCGAGAATGATTTGTATTTGGATTGTGATGCAGCAATGCCGAACTCCGTCGCGCAGAGTGATTTCAGCGACGGATCCAGCAGCAACAGCAGCAGCAGCTTTCAGCATGACGTCATCAACACCAATCACAACCAGTCTTCTTCTTACGACCATGGTAAACCTACAAAATGTGCATGAAAGCTATACAGTTGGGAGGGTCTAAACCGCCACTGGGGCCCCTGCAGCTTGACTAGCAAGCTGCAAGACATGCACCGGCATAGAACCATAGAAGTGCTGCAGTGCCTTGATTACATGCGTTCTGCTTTGCGTTGCGTAAAAAAACAAGAGGCTCAAATGTAGACGACTATAACATGAATGATAAAATTGCAACGTGCACAATGAACAAATATAGGCATAGGCCTAGACTAAGAAGGTCATATTCTCACGATTGTTTCCCCCATTTAGGCTATGCTTCCCTGAATGTGGCATCTCTCTATAGTCTTTCACTAACCAGCTTGCAGTCAGACGCCTTTCTCGTCTATCGGTGACGTCGATGGCAATCTCTTGAGTGCAAAATATCTGTGTATATATCACCATACGGCTGGTGCTTCCTCATACACATGTTCTAAGGCTGAACTTACATAGCGAGTATTCACATTACGCAGACGACGTAGAGTTTACATAGATGCGAACGGGCGTCGCAGACTGGATAGGCCTGTACGCGGCTAACGAGACCGGTAACTCGAGGACACGCTCTGTCGACTTGGGGCGCTATCTGATCCGCGACAAGTGCTGCGTGTTCGGTCCTCGTCGTGGCTTGGCTTGCCGTGATCGCATTACTTCAGTCGCTCCACTGCGTCTGAGGAGGAGGCAGTGGTTCGGTTCCTCCCTCCCTCGGCAAGGCGGGACGCCGACCTGTTCCTTCCACATGCTACACTGTACCAGCCCCAGCAGCAGCAACAAAGCTTGGTTGTGCTATTTATTCAGCGAAACGAAATTACATGATATAGGCTATCTATTCGATTCCAAAGGCGTACACAAAGCGACTGGATGAGAATACCCTACAATTTCCTCCCCATAATTTCTTAATATTGACCAACACAGTCTCAAAAACAGAAACACAAAATACAAAAGTATGTTAGAAAAGATTTAGGGGCCTATACCAGCAAGCGAAACAGTAAAAGAATGATCGGAATCGGAGAGGATCAGTTGGAGTATTGAATGGTGACTTGCCCAGCACTATTTATCAGTAACAGCAGTAGCAGTCGAGATGTCAGTCAAGTCGCACGGACAGCGTGCAGCTGTTGACTGACGACTGAGCGTTGAGGAATCACCTGGCAGCAGACCGAGACCAACAGGCGTCGTCGAGTCCTTGTCTCACTGCATAATCTCTTCTCTGGTCAGCTCCTTAGCTGCGTTTCAGAAACTCTTCTCCCGATGCTGTAAACATTTATCAGGGCGCTGCGGTTCTCGCCAGACATGCACCTGTCGGCGGCGTTAGAGAATACGCATATGCATTTTTTTTCAGAAAAATAGAATATGTATGAGACGCATCGTAAATCGCTGCCTGCCTTTAACAGCATAGCTGTCAAAGTGTAATGAGTTAACGCGTTAAGAAATGAATCGCGATTAAAAACGCGACCTTAATTTAATGTAGTTGAGACGATAATAGGCCTACCAACGCTTTATGCAAATCAGTTCCCTTTTTTGAATTATTGTTATTTTTTATTCTAAGTTTATTTACTGCAAAGACGACAGTTACTGGAACTGACAAGCTCAGAGTTTTGGCCACTGAGCAAAAGTAAGTAGCCTTCAGAAGACAAACTTTGAAATTGCCAAAAAGTCATATTACTGCTGCATGAGTTCAGTGAGAGCAGGTTCAGGTAGCACTTTGATTCCCGCGAGAATTCTTCGTGGAGATATTTTACCATGACACGCCGATCCTGCAGTCCATTCTTGTCTTGCTGATAGGCCCGACGACACGCCTTATCTCAACCCTGACGACGTCCGCCATCGAGGACTCAGGATGTGCGACGCTGCCAATGTTCCACAGCGTGATGTACTGGGGACACGTTTTGATGCATCGATTGAGACATTGCGGAAACAAACACGTGAGCAAATTGCTTACTATGATAAAGATACGAAAGCATTGGCCTTTACTTTCAGTCGCAGTTCGTTCTGCGTTTACGATGTATCGAAAAGTTATCTTAAGTCATCCGCAATGACATTAAGGCCGCCATTCGCTCCGATTACATGGCTGAGATCATTAAATCACTGGCCGCAGGTGATTTATCTACGACTTGCTTTCGTTATGTAACTCCGTCTGGTTACGACGACAATGTCCGTGTGTTCCGCAGACATCGAGAACGTTCCCGGGATGACTACGACAACGACAGGGACAACAACAACGACGACAACGACGAAAACTAAGACAAAGCCTCGTCGTAGTCGCACGACATTCAACAGCCGTCAGCTGGCGGCCCTTGAACAAGTCTTTGAAAAGACGCATTACCCTGACGCCTTCGTACGCGAAGACCTGGCTAAACGAGCCAGCCTTACCGAGGCACGAGTACAGGTACCGGCAATTTAAACCTATGCATGCGATAGTATCAATAATAATAGCTTAATAACAGTAATAATAATAATAATAATATTGTTATTATCAGTACATTATATAGTTAATTTTGATACAATTTTGCAACAAAATTATCCAAACGTTTGAGATAATAATAGTAATAATTAGCATAGATGTCGGCCTTTTGCCGACATGAGACGCTGCCGTCCGTCTAGCTGGGCAATCATTTACTGTAATGTGTATTGCGATTAAAAGTTCACTTTTACATTGCCTATAGTACAGTGTCATCATTGTCATACATGCGCAAGCCGCGTGCGCTCGATGTCTTTCACACTTATAGGCCGTATTACGGGTTTTCCCGTCCGTTTGTCCGTCCATCTGTCTGTCTGTCTGTCCCGTAGGGGCTTCTAACCATAGATGTTAAAAACATTTATTTGCAAATTTAAAAAAAAATAAAAATATGTTTTTATACCTTTATAAAAACATTATAATAAACATTAAACTGCAGATGTTTCCAATCGCTACTTTTACTTTAGGCATTTTTTTATTTTATGTAATCGTGATTATGGTACATCATTTATGCTAACAATCAAATGTCAGAACAAATACCAAGTATACTAGTCACGTTAACAGTTTTTTTAACACATCTGTAGCAGTTTATTCTAACGATTTAACAAAAACAAAAAACATGACATTAAAAAGCACTAAAAATAATAAAAAATTTAAAAAAACAAAACGAAAATTTTTTTAAAAAACATCAAAATTTAAAAAAACATAAAAACATGTTTTTAATACTTTTATAAAAAGCATTAAAATGTTTTTACATTTATGCTTCTGACTCTACGACAGAAGGGCGTAGAAAAACAAAATTGGCATGAACGTCCCACAACCGGCGTGCTATTTTTCGGTTTGAATAGTCGAAAGTCAGGGTTGGCGTTCCGTTACGTTTACGCAGTGCAAGGATGGGCTTGGCATTATCCAGAGTTCCCATGCATTAAGTCATGGAACTCTACATACATAGATAGCGCCGCTATCTATATAAGACTTCCTTGATTAAGCCACGTGCTCCCCAAGGACTAGAGGCGCCGCCCAGGATGTTTACGTCACACCTGGCTACGGACCCTGGAAGCTGACTTTCAGCCGTTTAACCACGGACTGAAGTCAGCGTGGCGACTCGCTCACTACTTAAAACGATGAAAGCAGCTCGTGGAAACAGTTACATACGCTCCAGCCGGACCAAGATTCGGTGGACGCGACATGCCCGTGACGACATTGAATCTGTAATTTCACACTCATTGCAAACTGAGTGTAGCCTTTAGCCAAGTGGACGGCCGATATTATGTCGGCACCAGATCGACGTCTCCGCTAGTCTTATCTGATCGTACTGCGGTGGGTGTGCATTGTGCTGCAGGTTTGGTTTCAGAACAGGCGGGCCAAGTTTCGTCGCAGCGAGCGGCACGCATTCGCTCGTCGCTACCTGCAACAGACGTCCGACAGCATGACTGCAGCTGGCACTAGCATGACAGTGCACGGGGTTCAGCGAGGCACCGTCAGGGGCGCCACCGTCCTCCCCGCCGTCACCGCAGACTCGCCCTCGGCCGTCCTACTGGCGCCGGGTTACCGGGGCACTTCCGCCACGTCCACGACCTCGACTGACAGCGCGGGGTGCACGGACGTCACGACTGCTGCACTGCAGAGACCGCAACACTGTACATCCTCCGCCTCCTACCCCGTCCAGTCAACATCATCACCGTCACCTGGCCTGCACCACGAGTTCACCGCGTCTTATCTGCAGCCCCCCGCACTCACCCATCACCTTATGACCAGCTACTAGCCAGACACGTTTTCACTAAACGTTAGTGGCGTCGTAGCAGAGGACAATTACTCATCCCTCGTAAATTTTAGCTTGTCGAAATTTTTTTTTCAAAAGTACAAAATTTGGAGCTGAAAATCAGTTTTTTTTATTTCGAGGAAATTTTATCCGCAAAAGTGAACTTTCGAGCACCCATAGTCTCCTCCGTCGGATCAAAAATTGGCAGCTGTCTGACGGAAAATTGCAACTTCTTGCCGTCCCGCCAATTTTAACCCATGGCGCCGCTTACATAGCAGATGTCATATGGCATCGGTGAGCGATTACGATTAGTATTTGTATGAATTAAAGACAGTGGTTTCGAGGGTAGCCTAAATCCAATAAATGGCCAATTTAATATTTTGTTGGCTATGTCTTCTCTCTGTCACAGTGCCAAGTGATGGCAAAAGTGAACCTGTTTGCGACATGCATGAATTAATATCTCGCGTGCGGTGTATATCTGAGACGGTGAGCCTTCTTAAACGTTATGATGCACCGTTTTATTTCAAATCGTTAATGCCTAGGCCCCTATAACCTAGAAAAAATCAGTTAATCATAATATCTTCTTTTTTGTGTAGTCCACTTACTGTAATGTGTTTCCATTGGACTGCGTTTGTGATGGCTATTCTTGGATAACGCTTGTGTTTTTGTTCGTCAAAAAACTTTGCGCTTCTACACAGGACTTTGTAGTCGGCACTTGGCAACTGCATAATGGTGTAAACATACATGCCGTGTGCAAATGTACAGCTGCTATATTTTCAAATTTAAAGGTGGGCAAAATATTGGCAATGACAAGCGACTGTGTGAAATGGTGTCACATTAAAAGTGTGCGGCGTCGACGAAGCAGAAGTAGTCGGCTATTGGTTAAATTCAGTTTTATACGTCGCACTACGTAACCTGAGACTGTCGCCAATGTGAAATATCACCGGAACCGTGAAAAATCGTCCCATCGCTGTCTCGCTTCTGCATGTTTATCGCTGTATCCCGGTAAATTTGTGAATTCGAGCAAATTAAAGACTCGCGTCTCGTCCATTTTTATGAGTGTTGCCAGGGTCTTTTTGCTATAGCGGCACCCAAGAACTAGAATTTGATTTCATTCTTCTTGCATCCTACGTAATTCATTACCAGTAGGCTACGAGTAGTTTTAGTTTGTCTGCATTACAAAGTCTCTTTGAAGAAGTCTTTTTGATTTATTCAACTTCTGTCATCGGCTCACAAAGATACTTAACTGCCACTGTGTTTATGATTTATTACCCAGTAGCTACTCGAGGTTTGTAGGCCTATGCTGTCGTCGTATACCGCTGTGCGTGCTGCAGCAGCTGATCCGTGATGGGCTGTTCAGAAAACAAGATTTAAAGTTGTTTTTAATCACACATCGCACTACCAGTAAATAATGTGTATTCACAGAAAAATGGCCGCACAAAACAGCAGTCGCGAATACACGTCCGCAGTTAGGCCTACTGATCTCCGACGGTGAGTCGTGGGTTTGAAAAGTAGGCGGGGCAGAAAAGTGCAATTTTCCCACAGAGGAGATTGTGGTGCTCAGAATTTTAATTGTGCCTCCAAATTTCAAAATGGGTTTTAGGTCTAAATTCTGCATTTAGAAAAAAATTAACGATGAAAATTTTTTTCGATAATTTTCCGACAGCCTAAAACCTACCCGCTCCCTCCTACAAGTATCTCTGTCATTGTTACGTTTGCTGAACTTTGTCCAATAAAATACACGTCCGGTCAACGTTGTTAAACCCGAATTCCATTACGCCGACTTTCACCAAAACTTCCCCGCGGGGAAAGTCGCGGACACAAACCATCTCGACATCTCAAAATCTGTGAAAAGAACGCGACAAACCCGTTTGTGTCGCTCTAATGGAATTTAGTCCGTTACAATGCACGGGGAAAGTCGGCGACAAAGTCCGCGATTAGAACTTTGTCAC
>Ga0209671_1002292_pt1 | contig 17330 bp, 13 predicted proteins | sample WorMetHERISLAND2_2_FD_187401 | JGI IMG/M metagenome (GOLD analysis project Ga0209671, IMG submission 187401) | Marine gutless worms symbiont microbial communities from Max Planck institute for Marine Microbiology, Germany - Olavius geniculatus... | ecosystem: Host-associated > Annelida >...
GACCATATTTCGGCCCCTAGGGGGTGCTGCGCCCCCAAATTTTTACACACGCTAGAGAATGACCAAGTCTTACTAGCGCACCCCCCACCGGGGACGGGGGCCCCCCTTACAACTTGTTTCAAAGGGGGGTCAAAAATTGGCTTAAAATGTAGCGTATTAGACGAAGGATCTTTGGAGCCAAAGGGAGTAGCTTCATGAGACTGCCACGTGACGTGCTGCTAGATGGGATGATAACGCGGGTACAACTTTTAGGGGGCACTGCCCCATTAAAATTTGGGAGTGCAAAAAACGCGCAAAATTTAGTACGTTTAACGACAACTTTCGACTTTGAGCGCAAATGTCTCTGAACTGCACAGGGATATCGACAAGCGGTAAACGGCATTATCAAATACAGTTAATTCCGCGTTGAATAAAAAAAATTGTGTGAACTTCAGTTCACTAACATCAGAGATTACGCAGCTAATGTTTACCCACCAAAATCAAATTTTTCGGAAGACCATATTTCGGCCCCTAGGGAGTGCTGCCCAAATTTTTACACGGGCTAGAGAATGACCAAGTCTTACTAGCGCACCCCCCCACCGGGGACAGGGGCCCCCCTTACAACTTTTTTCAAAGGGGGGTCAAAAATTGGCTTAAAATGTAATAAATTAGCACCTATAACTTCGGAGTTAGGGGGTGTAGCCCGACGAAACTTTGGCACTTGATGTGTCTTTATGTTGGGGTGTTAACGCAAGTACAAATTTTTGGGGCACTGCCCCCCCTTAAAATTTAATTTGGGAGCGCAAAAAACGTTCAAAAATCGGTGTGATTTACGACAACTTTGAGCGCAAATATCTCTGGAACCGATGAAGATGACGACATAATCTAAATGGCGTTGACGAGAGCGATCCTTTCGGCGTTAAACAAAAAAAATTGTGTGAAATTCCGTCCACTACGAACCAAGTTATAAGCGCTAATGTTGATCTATCCTAAGTCGACAAAGCGCGTTCGGTGTATGCCAATGCATTTGAGTTCAAGCCACGTGACTTTGATGCCGGGGAAATTCTCCCCTCCCTTTACCTGCTCCCCTAATTTCCCCCTAGTCGGACTTAGGGCGCTGGGCGGACTCATGTTGGGCTTTGCCCCAAATTTCTAGTTTTGTTTATACATTGCTTGTGTCAGTTCAGTCGAGGCTAAAAGCATTGAATCCAGCTACAGCAAGATCCACTTTACCGTCTTCCCCACACCTAAATTTTCTTTTGGGGGAGGGAGGGCTAATTTTCAATTTTTATTTGGCACCTCCTGGCTACCTTGTGCCGAAAGGTAACACTGATGTTTTGCTTCTGTTCCCTGGGACTACCCTCACCTCAAATTTTTTGGCGGTTGGCATTACTCCCCCTTCCTCAATTTTGATCACTCAGAGAGTTGTGTAATAGGGTTTTACTCGCATTTATTCAGTGGCATTTATTCAGCAGTTGAAGCTCTATAGTTGTGTCACAGTTACACATGCAGTGCTTTACAGTTGAAGCTCATCAATTACAACCAAAAAATTTTTATATATCAACATTTCGACCTTTATCAGAAGTCTTCTTCAGAAGAATGAAAACATTATTTCTTCATTTCTTGGCACAGTAATGGTGTGTTTACACGATCCAGCAAACTTCCAGCAAATATATTCAAAATACACGTGCTAATGCTGGACGTTTGCTGCTTATGCGCCCTGATTCTTTCTGAGACTTTGGCGCTTCATAAATCATTTACCCACTCACTTACTTAACTGTTATAATGGAGCTGGACGTTTGTTGGAAGTTTGCTGGACGTTTGCTGGATCGTGTAAACACCCTATATAAGTGACGGATGTGCCAAGAAAAGAGTTCTACATGTGACCGTGTTGGTAGCTGCTTTCTTCGCCATTCACAGCTCGTTTTTTCCTTGCGTATGTCATGTTTCATTCTTCTGATGAAGACTTCCGATGGAGGTCGAAACGTCAAGGACTCAAGGTGTAGCAAATTTGTAGTCATAATTGATGAATTTTAACTGTAAGTAGATTTGACCAAATGAATCTATTTGTTAAGATACAGTGCTTGTTTGCTAAAGGCATTTTGTGGTTGTTTTTGATTCTCAGATGGATATGGTGATGGTTCAGCAAGTAAGTGCAATGGTCTAGTTCGAGAGAAGGAATTGGAACCGTGGGATGGTGCACCCAATGAAGACGGCTTGGAGGCCATTGAAGCTACGGTAGTTGATGGCTTCGATAGAAATGAGGTCATGTGTTGTTTTTGCCATTTCTTTCTCTCTCTCTCTCTTCTCAGAATGACATAGATTGCTAAGTTTTCAGAAACAAATTTATTGTGAAATGTTAGCCAGATAGCCGGAAACAAGTAATTGTGATTAACCCTTGCTATAAGCCTGTTTCTTGTGTAATATTTGGAACTATTAAATATTCATTGTTGCTTTATTTTTGGTATGTTTACTGCTAATGTTTCAGCTGTTATTGTGTTACCACCGTGCGCATTGAGCGAAGAAGGCAAGCCTGTATATAGCGACTAATGATGCTTGGTTAATATTTTATCATTGCAACATGCTATTTGTGTTTCTGTACATTTCTTACTGTGATATCTGGGTTGCTGTGACTAGAAGAGACACAAATTTAATATACACTTATTGACGGATAATAAATTTGACATTTCTTGTGCAGTATATGTGTCACTTGTATTAGTATATCTGATGATATATGGCAGAGCGGCATAATGTTGTTTACTAAGGTGTTCTCTTTGTTTCTAGTTCTAGTTTTTTTTGAATAACTGATAAATGAACATTGCTGGTTACAGACTGGCTGGGATGCAGATGAAATGTTTAACACAAATGCTGAGAAGTTTAACATCAAATCCGATTATGATCCAAATCTCACACAATACACGTGAGCATCGCTTACCTGCATTACTTTCTATTCGCTTGCATAGAATGATTCAGGGCCGGTTGCACCAACAAATTTTAAGTACGTACTTAGTTAAGTACCACTTAAATTAAAGTGGTACTTAACTGGCTACTTAAATCGATTCTATTGCACCACCACAATTCGCACATTACTTAGCTAAATGACAGACTTAATTGTAACGACGCCTGCCATTGGCTAATTTCGATCATGTGACAACAGCATTTCCTTGACAACCAATTACATAATAGCTATCACGCTTCATTGACAACAATGGCCATCGCTCGAAATGCCGTATATAAATTGATATATTTTTCAGAACAGTATAATTTTTAACGAAATGTATCGTATAAGCCAAATTTACATGAATCAACGTAAGTATAGACTGATACATAGTTGGCTGACGACGAATATAATTCGAGAAAATAAACTTTGTAAACTATGCTGAACTCATACGTTTCAGCACACTGCTGTTTAGAAAAGTAATTCTTTTTCACTTAAAACGATCTTAGCTGTAAATATTCAACGACAAACAACATTATCCATGTGTATTTGCTAGTTTTCTTTACTTTTGTTTATAGCATATGGCAACTGTTACCTAGCGCCTCAGATTCAGTGAGTTTCTCGCTGATATTGTGTGCTTTATAAATTAAATTTATTTACTTACTTACTTACTTAAAATCGTCAATTTAGGATGATAACTTCGTCACAGTTTGCTTTATTTAAATTATGATTTAAATTATTTTAAATCAATGATTTAAATATTTAAATCACATCAGATCAACCCTGTGCTGGGCTCAGTACATTGTGTACGACAGAGAGGAAGACTTCCAAAGAAATGGAAGGACAACATCACTGAGTGGACCAAGTTGACTCTGTGTGAAGCCGTGAGACTGTCGCAAGATTGAGAGAAATGATTGTGTGTAAATGCAGAACGCCACTACAGAAGTCTGACACGGCGGAGTACCGGCAGCGCGAGGCACACGCACATAAACTAGCGATGGAGATAGAACGAGGCAGCGAATATGCAAAGCGGTCGGCTTTAGAGAACTCGGAGGAGAATGGAGACGATGAGGAGATGGCGTTCAGTGCCGTCCATCGTCCGACGTCGGCCGGCGGCACTGGGTCCCAGTCCGCTGCCAAATACATTGTTCCGCACCTGCGCAACAGTGCTACCGTGTCCCCCGCACCTCGCTCGCAGACACAGCAACCTCCAGCTTCCAGTAGTTTGCCGACGACTGCGGCAGCTAGCATAGCGACGGCTTCTCCGCAGCAAGACACGGTCGTCATAACCCCATCGAGCGAGTCCGGCACCCGAGTTAATGGTTAGAAGTTCATACAGAGACTAATCTTTGTGGTAGAAATTAGAAATTGCTTTGTTTGTTTTACTTGATGATTTGGTTGTATATTTTTAGAGGTGCTGGATTAGGACTTACGCATATTTCCACAACATGGTCTCGGTCTGACGTCTTTCTCTCGCATTTGTGCCCCCTGCTTAACCGTGTAAATGTTGTTTTGCGATTCACCAGGGCTAGTTGCAACATCAGTTCACAATTTTACCCTTCACCAAATTAGTGTGGTCTTTAGTTTGTGCACTTGCATACGTAAATTTTTAGCCTTTTGAAATTACTGTTGTTAGGCACAGACAAAGATATTCCGTGTCTTCTGTGCATGCGTTTTTGCGTCTGCTGGAAATGTTGTGCAATAATTATTGCATGATGGATTTTCAGCACACTTTTGCCAGGTATATGCGCATCCGTGTGAACAGAGATTGAGTTCTGATTCAGTTTTTGGGGGGTGAAAACGTAGCTACATGTAAAATATCACATGTTTTTGTCTGGTGCAACATACAGACCATATAATTAGTTAATGCTTGGCAATGTAATGGATTTTGCATTAGACTCGTGATTGAGAGGTCACAATTTATATCTGCCATTATCGTTTCATATGCACAATTATAATCAGCAGTTCTTACAATTTTAGGTTCTGGTTGTTCTGTGTGTTTTGTGTTTCATAAAGGTTAAACTTTCTGTAAAGGTTAATTTTTTGTTTCGTTATTATGTGTACATGCAATTTTGCCTGCATAGGCCGTCCCTGAAATGACCTATACTGTGTTGGGTGGGGCGTTAAAACCTACTCACTCACTCACAAGTTTGACTCCAGTCATTTTGTTATCAGATAATGAATGTTATCAGATAATGAATCTAGGCAAGTTGCTCATACACTTATACTTCTGTCCCCAAGAAGCATAAACATAGGGAAGATATTGGCAATATATGGCTGTGGTGTGGCCTACCAGCCCTATTTGACTGAGCTGTGCCTGCAGTTCACTGCTAGCTCTGGGCCATGTAAACAGAGATGCAAGAGAATGGCATCGACTGTGAGAAAGACCCGCTGAGGTGTTTTGCCAAACGTAACTAACAGTAGTGGTTGCAATCCCCGGGATTGAATTCTCAATCTCGACATCCAGAATTAAGAAGTTTGTAATTCTGGGATCTCATTTTTGGGATTAGTGTTACAGATTGGTCATTATTTTGGTATCCTCAATAGACTTATTTCATGTATAGGATGTAGTAGGCCCATACGAAGGGCGCACATTACAGTGCACAGCAAGGAGTAGGACTCTACTGCACAAGAAATATTTTATTAATTAGACAACTAGAGTCGTTATTTGTATGACTTAATAACTGGAAAGTACATTTTCAACAAATTTTCTGTTTTCCCGAAATCCTGTGATTGGGTTGTCAGAAATCCCGGGATTTGGGATTAGCGAAAATGGCTGGGATTTGCGATCCGCTATATGCAGCTCCTATATAACAGCAGTCGATGTGTTTATATTGGTGGATGTAGGTACAGAAGAAATGCGTAAAAGCAGTTCGTCAGTTGCGCCTCATGAGATGGCAGATTCACGCGCACCTAGGAGAGATTTACCGACTCTGCCACAGAATTTAGTTCGCTCGGTCCCACACAAACGTATGTCGTTTTCTACGGTTTTTAGGTGGACTTTCTTGAGTCTGTTTATCTGCAAAATGTTTTTCTAATTTTAACAGGGTGTCCACAAACCTGGAATACTCACAAAATTTTCTGAACCTGGAAAATTTCTTGATAAGTCGGGGATTTATCAATTAGTTTTGTGCAAACTCGGGGAAAATTTGTAATGAACAAAATAGTGTCACCAGATGAAGTTTCCAGTGTGCAAAAATGCCCTAAAATATGTTTGTGATCAGCAGCGCTCTATTCCATACCACGCTGTCGGAGCTTACGGTGTTACCGGGTACCCGAAATTATGGTTCTGAAAACACCTGGAAAACTCGGAATTTTTCTTCTACAGGGTATGCCAAAAAATGACCCAACTTGTTTTTGTCAGAAATCTTTACCAAATTTGCTAATTTTTGGCACATAGCCATGATGATAGAATTATGTAAGGCACACTCATTGTCCACCTCACATAATTTATGTTAGCGCACTACCGTGTGAAATGCGAATGCTTCAGATTGTTACATTACGCGGTGATTGTCAGTATCAGATTGCTCACTTGTGCATTATCAATTCCACAGAGGGTGCCGTGGGATTTAATAACATTTTACGCTGAAAACAGCAGATAACAAAATAACTGATTGATGAGCTTAAAAACATTTTATCCATGAATGAGTGCTGTGCATTTTAATCAGTTGATTGTTAATGCCACTGTCAGCCATGGCATCACATCAGGGGCATTATTTCAGTAAATTGTTGGGGGTCTGAGTGATCCTTGGGGGGTCTAAGTCTGCATAACGTATTGTTTTTGCAGCAGTAACACTGTTTTAAAGGTACGATTTACAGGGAAAAAACTAACATCGTAAATCCTTGGGGGTTCGTAGACCCTTCCAGCCCTCCCTCCCCTAAATGACGTCTCTGTATCACGTCTAAGCCATTGTGTACACTTTCAACATAAATTCTGATAATTTGGAAGCAAGTTGTTACAAAAACTTATAATTCTGCTGAGTGAATCAGATTTTGGTTTATTGTATGCTTGATAAGTCATCAGAGCTTTTTCGGAGACAACAACTGAGCGTTGTGCAACAATTTGGAACATCTGAGTTTTACACGGTAGTGCATAGACATAAACAAGATGAGATGGACATTGAGTGTGTCTTACATATTTCTATCATCTTGGCTATCTCTATGCCAAAAATTATCAAATTTGGTGGAGATTTGATGACGTTGTGACAAAAACAAGTTAGGTCATTTTTTGGCACACCCTGTACTTTGTGGCCACCCTGTTTAATGAGATCTGGTGTGTAGATAGAGTTTGATGAGTTATACACAGTGGTATAACATATGACCTGATCTAAGGTCATGAGACCTGCAAGAGTTAGAAGTTCCTCCTTTTTCAGTTTGTCTTTTCTCTTTTTTTCTTTTCTCGCAAATGACTACCGATTTTAAAATAAGAGCATAATATGTAAATTTGTTTGAACTATACCGTGTTCCATAAAAATATGCTACTTTGCTTTTGTCTATATCTTTGCCAATTATTGATCGATTTTCAAAATTTTTTCACTGGCACACTCTCCAGACAATTTGCAATAATGTGATTATTATATATCCCACTGCACGGTAAATGCGTTTCTACACTACATTGTGAAATGTAAATGTAAGCAGAAACTAACGATAATAACAAAAATTTAGGTAAATGAAAAAACCGCTTCAGACCAACATTGCGATGAATGATTCATACGACATTAGACTGTGTTACACCGACACAGTCTAGTGTCATACAGACTATACAGTGCAGTGTTGGTCTGAAGTGTTTTTTTTTCAATTTTACCAAAATGTTTGTTATTATTGTTATGTATACATATTTCAGTGATATTTCACCATTTTTAGTGTGGTCTGCAGAGTGCAGTTATTTCTTCAGCTAATTTCATTATGTGATGATATCCTTGTTGTCATGTTTTGGACTGTACCTACTAATCGCCATATATTTTGTTGCGATGCTGTTTTTGTTTGTAGAAGAACAAGTTATTGCTGACTTAAAAGACTTCTCCAATAATTTTAAGGTTAGTCAGCTTTCAGCTTTAACGTTATTTGTTATTTATATATGTGTATCCATATCGAATAGAGTTAGAACTATTGAGATTAACAAAATGTGGCGCGTGACTCTGTCATAATACAACTTTCAGTGCACAGCGACAGGTATTACTGTAACTTGCATGAAATATTTTATTCATAGATGGCTTCTAGAGTTATTTATATTGTTTAGCCTCAACACTATTTTAAGGGATTTTTTGTAATTCCAAAATCCCTGGATTGGTATGCCACCAGTCCTCGGATTCAAGCTTGGCATAAAAGGATCACAGGATTCGAGATCTCGGGATTGCAAACTCTAGTCAGTGGGCTGGATTGGCTCTGTAAATTATGTGGCTTAAGTTGACCATGAGCAGATAAAAAAAGTGAATGTGTCTGTCCTAATAATTGATGTCTCTGCAATGCATTTTTCGTTAATATTACAGTGTTAGTATCGGCCTGTGTGCAGCTATCTGAGTCGGACACTCCGGACCGGAAGCCGAGTGCTGTGGTAACAGTAAGCACGGTATCTAACGTAGTCACACCGAGTCTAGTTAGTTCAGCGTCGTCATCTCACTTGTCACAGCCAATGTCGGCCACACCGCAGCCAACACAGCCGCCAAGTGTGTCTCCACAGCCGGCCATGGACACTGTCGACGGTAAAGGTGCATCGCCCGCCCCAGAGAACAAGGAGTCAACCGAGTGAGTTTTAGCTTTCTTTGCAGCTTTGCTTGAAAGTCTTTATTGGAGCCAATGTTAGTGATTTACGATGTATGGCTTGGCATGGCGGTAACGCGTTTAATCTGATCAACAAAGTTACTTTACGCCGAGCTGGGTTAGTACTGTGATGGGTGACTGCCTGCGGGCAGGTAAACCATCTCGGTATGTAACCAGCCGCCTAGGTCAACTCAGTCTTCCATCCCTCCGGGGTAGGTAGATCAAGTACTAGCCTATCTGGCTGGGGTTAAGGCGGGGCACGTTCACCTGTGTCGGGTGGCAGGTAACACTGTAAGCCCGTACAGCAGGTGATGCTCCGTAGCTCTGAGATGGGCTTTCCATTAAGAGCTATATCACCATTTTTAACCTTTATGAGTTAATTGTTTAGTTAGGACTACTGGAAAATAGTTGATTAAGTTCTTCGAAACTAAGAACATGGCAAGGTCATTTGACGTAAACAATTAATGCGAGAAATGTGAACATTGTTGACTGCTGAGGTTTGGGAAGAACAAAATAAGATGGCTGATATAGACTTGTAATTGTAGGACATTATTCTTTACTTACATCACTGGTGTCCATTTTAATTTGCTGGAACCAGGGTTGATTTTCTGTAAACACATTTGAATGTCATCGTTGGGTGCACGTGTGAATTGGCGTAGTGTTGCCAAGAGGAGTAGTTTGAATCCACTGGCAAAGGAGTTTAATCCAACTGCAAAGCCTCCAGTGGTGAGAATGTTATTCTCTTAATGAATTATTTCAGTATCTTGTATGTTTCATCACACTGTGAAGTCATTTACACACTTCTCTTTGTTATATATGATCGTCCAAGTTTGCAGTGATGAAATGCACTATCCCCATCGTTACAATTGTACTGAGTTTTAACAGAATCATTGTAGTAATGTTATTATAAACTTACATTTTGATGATTGCTGTAAAACTTAAGTTTTTGACACATTGGCCAGTTTCTGGCATCAGAAACAGGCACCGGTCATCTGATGCCAGAAACCATGACAAACTTTGCCAGCAAATGATACTGGCAGAAAAAAACAATTCATGATAGGTCTTTAATGATGCATTATACAGAAATTCATTTTTTCATACTGTTTCATGAGTTGAAAAAGGTTTTCATCAGTCATCACTTCACTTCGTCTATCATCTTTGTTTACAAACAAGCAAGCAGTGCTATCATCTGCTCTGACTGACCAATCACAGTTTAACTTTCTAGCCGGTTTTAGGCACGAAACTGAACATGCTGTATCCGATGCTGATTTCTGGCACCAGAAAAGTATGACAGACTGACCAGCTTTTGGTGCCAGTCAACCTTTAGCAGAAACTGGCCAGTGTGTCATTACTATTAGTAGCATATTTTTATATGCTAGATCTTTTATTGTTATAAATGTACAAAACATCAGTTTATACACTTGTTAACGGCAACATTTAAGGACTTTCACATCGAAAACAGCAAAAATTACAAAAGGTGATATTGCTCGCATCACACTGACTGCGTGTCAATGTGCTGCTGAATAATATCACCTTTTGTAATTTTTGCTGTTTTCGATGTGCAAGTCCTTAAATGTTGCCGTTAACAAGTGTATAAACTAATGTTTTGTACATTTGTATTGCTGTTTTATTACTAAAATACTGTTTTTCCTACTGGTGATCAGTTACAAAGATATTGCGCTTCAGATTATTTCTTACAGTAGCCAAGCCGCTTACAACTGTTACTTACTACCTATTGGCGTGACTGAACAAACCAGACGACACGCGTCAGGCATGAAGTCACCACTGGTCTGCATTGCTGACAATACTGAACAAAATTCCTTTTATATCCACAAAATGGCCATATAAATAAACAAACTAATATTGCACATATCACCCGCTTAATATAGGCCCGGAAAACACTGCAATAGGTCTGATGCTAATTTAACTAATCGTAGGCCTATTATTGCAGTTAGCCTATTATAGCCCATTTTCATCATCATCATCATCATCATATATTCGTTTAATCACAGTTGACATACGCAACTTCTATCGACGCAATCATCTAATGTCAAAAACATGCAAACATTTACGAAAAACGTCCATTGTATGTGCGGAAAATAAACACGACAAGCAAATTTCATTCCCGTTGCAACGAGGGTCAGTCGGGGAAAAATTTGATTGGCAGCATTTGATGGCCAATCCACAAAACCCCCTGTAGATGCAAAAATCTTGCAGATATCTCTTACGCAAGCCAAGTTATAGCCAGTTTTGTCCCAAATTTCGTTGCCATGGCAATGGGGGTCGGTCGGGGAAAAATGCAATTGGCAGCATTCAATGGCCCATCCCTGAAAACCCCCCTATAGGCGCAAAAGCCGAGTTATAGCCCATTTTGTCCCAAATTTCGTTGCTATAGCAACCAGGGAGGGTCCGAGGTAAAATTAAATGACATCATTAGATTCGCCATCCCCGAAAACCATAGCCTAGAACCAAAAATTACGACTCTGTCTTATACACAGCCAAAGTTATGACCATTTAAAGAATTGTTTAATTTTCCCCATCGGCGCCATTGTGATTTTTTTGATTTTTGCGAATAAATACGTTAAATATTAAATTTTAATTTTCTAACCCCAAAAAGGCACTTCCTTGTGCAGAACCGCATCGTTTGACGTATTAAGCGTAAAAATCCCTTGAGGGGTCTGACTTGTGGGTGCGCGGAAGAAAAAACGTATATATAAATAAAAATTTTTGCGTATATTTCACCCATTTGCCGGGAAGCCCCCCTTGGAGGAATTTGCATAAAATTTTGCATGACGGGTCCCCTCGCCGACGTAATCAACCGTGCCAAATTTTATCTCAATCGGATCGGGGGTTTTGATTCTGTGGGGGGTCGAATTTTTGGATTCCCCATAAGAAAGAGAAGTCGCCGTTAACACAGGGCTTGAACTACTGTTCAGCCTGTGATGCAAAAGCTGAATAATACATCATAACAGTAAATGAGACAAAGTTAATATTAAGACCTGCTGAATGGTGTGGTTTTGCATGTGTGGAAGTCAGTATAGAATTTTTGCTTCTCAGCAAAATCCACCATCCCACTCAGAATAAGCAAAGTTAAGTGAATTCATGCAGAATTAAGTGATTTTATTTCTAAGAATTTTAGCTTTATGGCTGCCTTCGTTTGATGTGTTCGGCATTGTGATGCGTCATGTTTTTTTGTAAGACGATATGCAAAAAAAAGTTCAAGAAAATAAACATTTTTGTGAATCTGTGCACATTTTGGTAACTCATTACAGTATTTCAGCATGTGCAGAAGCTGTGCATAGTTTGTGAAAATGGCGTGGAAAGTAAATGGCAATGTGATGCAGATTTTCGGCAATTTTTGTGCATAATTTTCCCCCATTTTAGTCAATAGTCGTCTACTAGTCGTGTCGTTGGTGTTTTTTGTGTGCTGTGAAATTTTGGCGTGTGGTCGTGTTGTAGCGAGTAGTGCCTGCATCGACTCCACCAAGGCCACTCTCTGTGCCGCTTAGCCCGTCGTCCACCTACCCGCCGATGCCTGGCGGGCAAATCGTCTACCCCACGCCAAATGCACCACAGACCTACGTCACGGTGTCACAGTCGCAGTCTAGTCAGCGCCTGTCTGGACCCCAGAGCAAACGTGGTACACAATCTTTTTTGATCTTGTCATTTCTGTTGCTTGTCAGCTAAGTGATTTCCGAGGCTTAAGGCCGATATGGCTTTGCTGGTCTCCATTTCTAGCCCTCAGCCAGACACCAGTTTGCACTGCGAGACCATGGATACGGAGATGGTGCATCATGCAGTGTGCTATTTATGTTCTATCTCCCATGCCTACTCACAGAAGGCTGGCCAGGCTGAGTTGACCTGAGTGGCTGGTGACGTTATCAGTTAAGTCAAACCACCACGTCTGCTTAGTACTTAGGGCATTGGATTCACGATTGGTATGTTCCACTCCTGGCCGGTTTGCTGTCAGACTATCAATCAATAGTGGGAAGTTGATATCTGCCATATTTCCACGTTCACAACTTTTTAGCATCATCTAAAAAGTTTTCTTTAATGTTGTCATGCCAAATGACATTATGAATTCACATTTGATACCAGTGTTTTTAGATTTCTAGTGTTTAGTGTTTTTTTTTTAATTTTACTTCCTTATATGTATTGTCAGTTTTTTTGTCACTTATCAGTTTATATGGGGTTATATTCAGGGCAACTGTAAGTGAGTTTCTCTTTGTCTCTCTCTGCCTTGTTGGTCCTGTTGCATTAGTTTTTGTGGTGACTGTCTGGAGGATAACGGGGAAGATTGTTATATAACTACCGATTGCTGTTACATATGCAAGGTCATAATGGTCAGTTCTTACAGTTTTAGTTTACATTGATATTTTGTGTTTCGTCAGTTCTTTATCTGGTTTTTTTCTGCAAAGATTACATTTTGGGTTTCATTACATGTTTATATGTGTGCAATTTTGCTTTGTCTGGAAAGGCCGTCCCCGAAATGACCTATACTGTTTAGGGTGGGACGTTAAACCCTACTCACTCATTCACTTTTGTGGTGAAGTTGAAGTTTTTGACTTGCTTACTTTGACTATGTTGGTTGAGACTGTGTGTGATCTGGTAGTGACTGTGTCGGCCCGGGGAGCAGCGAATGACGGCAACACGGCAACCCCTCAGTCAACAATAATGAACGGAGCCCCACTGATGACATCGCCTGTTTTGCCGGTCTATCAACAGCAGCCTTCAATAATACCCCTTCCTTTCCACTCTCAGTATACCCCGGTATGTACTTGTGCCATTCTACAGGGTGCTGCAAAAAAGTAGCCCCCTAAAGTTTGTTGCTGTTTTCTTAGCAACCGTTTGGAATTTTATTTCTAAATTTTACAGCTTTTTTTACTTAAACTTTGTACATTTAACTGCCAAGGAAAATATGATTCTGTTGAAAAGTGACAAAGTTATAGACCTTTTGACAATTCCTTTTCAACAGAATCACATTTTGCTTTTTAGTTCAATGTACAGTAGAATGTTTCAGTAAATAAAGCTGCAAAATTTCAAATTAAAATCTAAAATGATTGCTGAGAAAACTTTTGGGAGCTACTTTTTTGTTGCACCCTCTGCCTGTTTGTTGCTGTTATTAGTGAGTGCTTAATGTTTATTTTCACAAACTGACAGTTTGTCAGTTTTCAAGTGCAAATCTTTGTCGTAACTTATCATATTACCTGTCGCTGGTTGTGCTTTCCCCAGGTAGTGCAGAAGCATACATTGGGTGAGGTGGGAAGCTGAATGGTCATTTGATGGCAAGTTATGTCAGGAATATTCATACCAAAAATTACCAAAATCTGGTAATTGGTTTTCAAGTTACAGTCGAAAAATGTCGGAATGCTTTTTTTAGACACAGTGTAGTTGATAGAGATTTTAGGTGTTAGAGCATGAGTGTTTTGTTGCAGCAGTTTCGTCTGATTCCTGTACAACCAGCACATGAACTGACTCCAGCCAGTCAGATGACGCAGATGGTCCCATCTTCCCAACCAGGAATGTACAGTACGTACGCATAATTATTAAGGGGATGTCAGACGAACGATAGTCAGCCAACTTTTGTGGGCGTGGTTTAGTTGCCTGACGAAATCGGCCGACAAAATCGGTGAACCATGACACACGGCCGATATTTTTGTCTGCTACTTCGTACGATATCAGCTAGCACAACAGCCGAATGCGGATCGCAAAATAATACTTGCGTCACTTTTTACTGCATCTAATGAACGAAAATAAATAACATACACAAGAAATTACTAAAATATATATTCATCTTCTGCTGTAAACGATCATCATGGCAACATAAACACAATTTGTTGTTCGATATATAAAAGTCGGCCGACAAAATCGTCAAAGATAGCACATGCTCTATCTTGGCTGACAAAATCTGGCTTTTTTGTCGGTCGACAAAATTGGGCGATTTTTGCATGACACACGACAGATATTTGTCTGGCGATTTTGTCAGCAGATAAAATCGGTCGATTTTGTCATTCATCTGACATCCCCTTTAGTTTCATTTAGAACTTGATAGCTGAATGTATGTGAATGAATAACTCGATCCGCAGACTGAGAGTGAAGGGTGTTTGATAACTAGAAATCAGTCAAATTCTCTCTGGATATGAGCAAATTTGTAGGCAGAATTGACCAAATTTTGGTATACAGGGTGGGCCATAAAAACGTGGCACTTTACTTTTGTCCATATCTTCGCCAGTTAATGATGGATTTTCAAGTTTAACACAAATTAGTGTCATACGGATCATTCACCGTAACATTGTTGGTCTAAAGTGTTTTTTTTAATTTACAGTGTAATGAGATAGGTCATAATTACGTTATTGCAAATTGTCTGCTGAGTGTGCCAGTGAAAAAAATTTAAAATTGGTCAATAACTTGTAAAGATATGGACAAAAGTAAAGTGCCACGATTTTATGGCCCACAATGTAGATTACTTGGACAGATATTGAAATAAGTGTTGTCTTTCTCACAGTCAACAGTTAAATTTATCTCTGAATAGATTATCTGGTGGTGCACATTTTCAAAAAAGATTTCTGATGCCGGCATGTATTGATGGACTGTGTGCCCGCTGTTGAATGAGGATTCTGTCACTGATTGGCTGTGCTTTGGGCATAAGGCCCATGTCAGACATGCGACAAAGTTGTGCAATTTTATCACGCAACTTTGTTGAGCGACAAAATTGCCTGTCTGATATGGCAAGTTGCACAACTTTTGACGCAACTTTTTAATTTACATGACATTTTTACTACTTGTAGCTGAAGAAATACTAATTCAAAATATTTCAAAATCACGACACATTATGACGTCAGCGTTACATCACGACTAGCAAAGAAAATTTAATCAACAGCTATATTTTGTTGACATATTTTGAATTAGTATTTCTTGAGCTACAACAGGTAGAAATTTTGTGTAAACTGATTGTCATTTGAGTGAATAATTAAAGAAATATAAAGGGGTATATAGAGGGATAGGTAAAGGGATACAGAGGAGTATATGAGATCAATGTAATATTGAGGATTGAGGACTGACCGACCTCAGTCCTCTGTTCTTGGAAGAACTTCAAATGGCCCCATCTCCTTAACGTTGCCAGATAGATGCATGCGTTGAGGTATAACAAGACAAATGGCCACTATCCTCATCGACCATTATTGAAAATTTTTTCCTCTCAGTTTCTAAAATCAGGCAATATTTTATGAACTTCGGGGAGACAATTTTCAATAATGGCTTCGATGCCAGTCGTTATTAGTATAATATTAAACAGGTCTCAGTTAGACACCATTTCTCTAATACAAGCCGAAAGGAACAGAAAGGCTCTTAAAGGAATACAAAAGAAAATGATGTGAGCAAGGACTACATTAGATTGGTCACAATCTAATAATATTTCTTGTTAAACATTGTGTATATATGTGTTGTAGACGTAATGCCACAGGTGGTTCATATTACTCCCCACGGTGGCGTTGCGCCGCCACCGATGCCCAGTCAGAGTCAGTCCGGCACACAGCAGCAACAACAACAGCAGCAGCCGCAGACCCCACAGCAACCGACATCATCCGGTCACCAGACCCCGACACCATCCCAACACACTCCATATGCAGTGCAGCAGGTCGGCTCAATGCTCTTTTAATGACAGGGTTCCTACAGGTCAGGGAAAACTGGAAAAAGTCAGAGAATTTGTGCGGTCAGAGATTTGTCGGGGGGAAATATCATTTTTGAAAAGTCAAGGAAAAGTCAGTGAAAATGATTTTGGATCATGCAGACTGCAGATATCTGTGATTTTTTGTGTCTCTTAAATATTAAAATGCAGGCAAATTTGCAGGTTACATTGAACACCCAAAAGCTGGAAGTGTTTCGGCTTCAGGGGGCTTTGCCCCTCTGACCCCCTGACCAGGGTCTCTGTCGTTTGCGTATTACTGCATTAACACGGTTTTGTTACTTTCTGATATAGTGTACTATTTTTGATATTTGTGCGATAGGGTCATTGTTTTGATAAGGTCAGGGAAATTGTCATTCTGTGACTGGAAAAGTCAGGGAAAAGGCATGGAATTTTGCTACAAAAGACCTGTCGGCACCCTGTAATGAATTATTTTTGTATATTGTATGTTTCGTCATACATTGGAGTCATTAACGCACTTGTTAGTTTTTTTGTCATATAAGATTGTTTAGTTTGCAGTGATGAAAATGCACTGTTCCTATCATTGTAATTCCACTGTGTTGACAAAGTCACCGTAGTAATGCGTTATAAACTTACAGTTTGAAGCATGCTGTAAAAACATAGTAGCATCTGTTTGTGTGCTAGATCTTCCACCTTTTTTTACCTTTACCTGCGGGGATGGTGACTGCATAAACGGCCACCCAGCACTGAGGCCACTTCATGGGCCCAGTATGCAACCCCGACAGACCTCAAGGTCGACAGAACCTCTTGGAAGCTTCAGCAGACTTTAAGATGAGAAACCAATGGCTATTACTCAAGGTGTCTAACGAAATAGTGTAGTCTCTAAGGATTTCTTTCCAAATAATGATAATAGTAATACCAATGCCAGTGTTTATGGTGCTGTCATCATGGCACAGCCATTACGAGAGTTCACTCGGTTCATTTGACTGAATGTAGCACGAGCGCCAG
>Ga0209671_1002293_pt1 | contig 17326 bp, 10 predicted proteins | sample WorMetHERISLAND2_2_FD_187401 | JGI IMG/M metagenome (GOLD analysis project Ga0209671, IMG submission 187401) | Marine gutless worms symbiont microbial communities from Max Planck institute for Marine Microbiology, Germany - Olavius geniculatus... | ecosystem: Host-associated > Annelida >...
ATACAGAGCAGCAAATAAGTTTGACATGTGATTTGCACATAAGCTAGTTCAGGATTGTCTATGCTACACGTGTGCCAAATATTATCCAAGTGTGTTGATATTTGACAAAGTTATTACAAAAATAAAACGGTTCCACTTTTTTATGATTCACAGTGTATTTACATACACCAGATGCTCCTTGGCTCTTCGGATGCACTCAAGAACTCCTGGTAAAAGGGGTTATAAATATAACTAAAGTGAACTAACATTTCAGTCCACTTGTTTTGATATGTACATGACTTATGCCCAAATTCCATTACACCAACTTTTGCGGGAAAGTTTCAATAAAAGTTACAGACTGGGACCATGAAAGTTGCAGACACGAACCACGAAACTGGGCTTTAAAACCATCTTGGCCTATCAAGATAGGTGCAACGAAGTCCGTGACAAACCCATTTGCGTCGCTCTAATGGAATTTCATCTGTGACAAGGCATGCGGAAAGTCCGCGGACTTTGTCATGTATACAAACAACAAAATTCCATGGACTTGTCCGTGACAAAGTTCGATGACTTTGGCATAATGGAATTTTGGCTTTACTGGTCTCTAAAGAAATACCACACAGTAGTCCCAAACACTAACACGTTCAACAGCAATAACTGTCTCTCAATGTACATCTAACGTCATCTATTTGACACGCATAAATTATCGTTATATACGACCTCAGTCATTCTGAGCGACACTGTACAAGCAAAGTGCATCAAATGGAACAAATCGGCCAAAAAAGCAACTAAATGATTTATCCCAGTGCCGATGCAATGAGCAGTGTGCCATAATGACGGCCATAAAACGACCTGCTTCGCAATGAACTTAACTACAGCTGCAACCTTAAACACGGTTCAAAAACACAACGTCCCAACTCTACCGACAAAAAACATTTCTCAGTTTACTCCACTTATGCGCTTCACACATGTGCAATAAGCACAATAAAAGTACAATAAAACGGCTCCTGTAAACTCCAGGTATCAGACAATTAGTTTATCTCTGGACGAGTTTAACGAGGTGCTAAAAACTTGAGCAAAGTAGCTGTAACTGCAACATTATCTAATTTGAAAGAAAAGGTGCAATTAAGAAGCAGTAATGCGACAGGATAAACTGGTAGGCAGAAACTAAAAGTTGCAATTGCGCATACAGTTGCATATGTTGCAATACCACAAAATAAATTAAATCTGTTTTACTGTATTCTGTTGCACATGTGTGAACAGCATTAAACAGTCATTCATCCACAGCTTCAATTTTGAGGTTATTACATTCAACCTGCCAAGGACAACCTGCTATACATATATACAAGTATAGCAAGGCTGAACCATCAAAACCCTCCACTACTATAACTAAGGTCTGCTGTAGCTGAAGTCCACTAGGTTTAATTAGTGTGGAACATAATACTTCTCTTAAAACTAAGTGAAAAAAACGAGACAAACCAACTCCACAACATACAGATAATCTGACTAAGCTAACTGATCAAGATTTTAATCATAAAAGACACATATGATTAAAATAATAATAGCCATGCCAGACGATAGCTATAGCAGACCGTAACCCACTAGAGAAACATCGGATACCGAATATTCAAATCCGACCGAATCCACATTGGACTTTGGATCTGACCAGATCCAGACACAAACTGGATCTTCAGATGCAGGATCTCGCCAAATCCAGATCCAAGGCATATCCACAAAACCACTGAATATCTGGATCCAACGCCATCTGGCAGGGCTCCCTCCTTCCGGCTTATCTGCGATGGACCTTCATGTGGGTGTTAAGCTGATGCTTCTCGGCAAAGGGTCGCCCGCACAGATTGCACAGGTGCGGACGGACGCGTGCGTGCACAGCACGCAGGTGTCGGCGCAGCATCTCGCGCAGCAGGAAGCGCCGTCCGCACTTCCCGCACTCGAAGCGACGCTCGCCACCGTGCGTCAGCATGTGACGCGTCAGCTGGCTACGACGGGAGCACTGGCGCGCACAGACGTCGCAGATAAACTTCTTCTTCTCGTGCACGGCGTTCACGTGGTCCTGGTATCCCGCATACGTCTTGAACATGGACCCGCAGAGCGGGCACTGCATCGGGCCCTTCTTCCACACCGAACCTGGAGTTCCAGGGGTCGCCGGGGTGCTCTCCTTTTTCTTAGGCGACACACTGCCAATTGCAAACATCAGTCCATTGTATTTCTTGAATAAGGTATTGTAAATTCCGAAAAATCAAAAAAGACTTTCGTCATCCTGTTCTGTGTTGATAATTACCAGTGACATTTCATCAAAATCTAACATTTTACGTAATAATCATCGACAACCAGAGTGCACAGAAAACATGACATTCGAGAACTTTTTTAACGTGCATTTTGTGGGACTCTCCTCTTTTCCAAGACCATTTATGTATACCAGTGTTTTTCAATCGTTTTGCCGTAGCGGAACCCCACGCAAGTGTGAAGATCACTCACGAAATCCTTATGCATTGATCCGTGAGCCCAGAGACGTACACGAGGTTGAAGCTACAGGTTGTCTACAGACTCATTTCCCTAGCAGGGCAGAGCCCCAATGGGGACGACAAAGCAAGCAAAGATGGCCAATTATTAATACGAAATTTCACCGCACTAGTAGGTAGCAGTACGTTATTGTATTTAACCAAACACAACGGGCGAGGCGATCGTCGACAGTCAGGTAGTCCCACCACCAACCCAGAAAATTTAGCTTATTACATGGATGCCTTTAAAAAAGATAGGCCTACGTGTCTTTTTAATTTTTCTTAGCAGAGTGTTCAAAGAATTAAATTTACCAAGTAATGGTCAAATGATTTTGTAACCACCATAATTCTAATCAATACATTCTTTTCTTCTTCTTCTTTATTTTCGATAATGCACTAATCATTGGAGTTGAGCAATGTCAAGCATAGAAAGCCAACGTTATAATACAGGCCTAAAATGCAAATATGCCAAGATTAGCCTACTAACAACAAAAATGATTCAGCAGAATGGACAAGTAGAAACGCAATTTCAAACCAAAAAAATTCAATGCTGAGTCTAGCTTTCTACGACACTGTCTTGCGTGATTTTAAATGCTAGCTTATTTTTTACTGGCCAGCTGTGGAACCCCTAGATCAATTTTGACCGCATGTAAAGGCTGAAAACACCTGTCATTAAAAAGCAAGTTTATGCTTCCCGGGTTACCTGTGTGGCTGTTTGTGGATAAGACGATGCACGCGCAGATAGAAAGCATTCTCCATGCGACGGCCGCATTCCGGACATTCGTGGGCCTCCGCGTTGCTCGCCATGTGCATCAGCAGTTCCTGTTCAGTGTGGAAACGACGTTCACACACCCCACACTTCAAATTATCTCCGACAATCTCCAGCAGGGCAGTTTCCAGGGGGTCCTCCGTCAGACCCGACTCCTGAGAGGATGCTCCAGGGGTCCCCGCAGCCCCAGCCTTGGGGGTCTTGAACGTGCGCATGTTGTGGACGCGGACGTGCCATGCCAGTTCCTGGATCGTTGTGCAGACCTTCCAACAAAAACAAGTCACAGAAATACATACTTTAGCAAACTGGAAAGAAGGAGGCAACAAAGAAATTGCACTCCCAAAAATTGGGCTGTCAGAAAAAAAGTTTGTCCGGAAATCTTCTTCTTGTTCATAAATGTTTGTCTCAAAATACCAAATTTGAGCTGAAACCCCCCATTTTGGAAGCATTAGAAGCAATATTAAAATTCTGAGCAATCGCAATCTCCTGAGTTAGAAATTTGCAGCTCTCCGATGGAAATCTGTCTGTAACATTGCACAAATACATACAGCGGCATTGTGCAAAAAGGGAGACAGGGGAAAAATGTACCCCAAATTTTAATCTGTCAGGGAAAAAAACCTGTCCGAAAATTTTCTTTTTGTCTAAAAATTTTCATCCAGAAATGCAATAACTGGAGCAGAAAACCCCGATTTTGGGAATACTAAAGCCAAAACATAAATTCTGAGCATGCATAATCTCCTCCATTGGAAATTTTCAGTGACTGTCAGAAAATTGTGACTTCCTCCCCTGCTGACTTTTTTAACCCACAGCACGGCTAAATATATCAACTGACAAACTTTTTTTTTAGCTTACCGTACATATGCACTTATGGTACAATGCTATATAAAAACTGCTAATGACTCCTGCGTAAACATTATTAACGTTAACAATCGTGATCAGTCTAGGTCTGTTTATCACACCTGTAACAGTGAATGTTTTTCGACATTTGTTGGCAATAAACAAATGAATAATTCTCAAAACCTCAAGTTCAAAATCTTGACTAACCAGTAACCATTCATGAACACAACTGATATTATTTGTCATTAAATTTATAACAGAAAAAAAATTAATGGATACCGTCAAATATTAACATGACATCATATCTGGCTGAAATGTTCCACACAGTCGATGGTGTGGCATAACATGTTGTGTTCGATCAACGAGGTTGCTCTACACCGGGCCGGGTTAGTTAGCGGATGGGTGACTGCCTGCAGGCAGGTAAACCAACTTGTTATGTAACCAGCTGCCTAGGTCAACTCAGCCTTCCATCCATCCGGGGTAAATAAATTGAGTACTGGCCGACTGGCCTATCTGGCTGGTGCTAAGGTGGGGCACGTTCACCTGTGTCAGGTGCCAAGTAACACTGTGTGATCCCACATGGCAGGTGACACTCTGTAACTCTGTGATGGGTTTCCTACAAAGAGCTATACAGTAACATTAACGTTTAACAGATTAGGCTATCCTATCATACAGTGTATTAAGAGTGACAGACCTTGGGGCACTCTGTGCACTGGAAAGAGGTCATCGTACTGGCCTCAGCCAGTAATTCCGGGTCAAGTTTGAGCCAGGTCGATGCTCCAGAACTCTCGAGCTGTGCCTGCTTCCAGTAACACATTCATTAAAGTTCAGTAACTGACATCACAAGCAGCGGCATAGCTGAGGGGTAACGGTGTTTAATCTATGTTTTACGCTAAAAATATCACTCACAGGTTGTCGACCTGGCCTATCTACACTACAGTAATTATATATAAAAACAGCGAGTAATTCATTTAACGCTGTGTAAGTGCTGATGTAAAAATGACCTTCAAGTTTTGCATCGACACATTCCTGGGATTTCCCCTCAGCAGATGGATAACACCATTTTCCAAAATATTTTGACAGCGGAACTAAAATTAACAAATAGCAAAAGAACTTGATGTCACCAGATGCAGCTTCTGGAGTGCAAAAATGCTCCTACACTATACACTTGTGCATACAGCAACATACCAGACCCCACTGATGGAGCTTACAGCACTTCCCAGACCACTTAGTTAGAACAAAAAGGCATACTAGTAAAGGGAAGAGAAAACAAGAAATTCAAGCTAATGCTCACAAGATGCGCAAAAGCCTATAGCTTTCAGCAGTTCAGTAGTTTAGCTGAAAATTGGGGTGTTCATGCTAAGTTAATATACAAATACCAAATTCTCTATGTGGATCGCATAACAATAGTTGCATGGTGCCACCTTGCGAATGATATAGACTTGCGGCGCAGCCCGAAATTGCCAAAAATCCATAAAAACCCCTATTTTGGCGTTCAAGGTCATCCAAGGTCATTGAATTCAGTGGCAATCGAGAGCCAGAGTACGACTTCCTATTAGTGATTAATAGTAACCTGGGCCCTAACTCGCACCGTTTCTGAGATACAGCGACTTACTGGCTAAGAATCGCCAACTTTTCCCACCCCCCTCTCATTTAGCACCCTCGTTCGGGATGAACCCCTTTGAATTTATGGAAAAGCTTTATGGTTCCTGAAACTAAAGCCTTCCTGGCAGCCGAGGGTGAAGATTGGTGATCCTAGCTTGCAAAGTTTTTGACTGATCCACTGGTGTGACAGACGGACAGACAAACCAACAGAATTGCGACTGCTAAAATGCGCTGAAAGCGGTAGCTGCTTTTGCACATAAAAACAGAGAGGAGGGGTTCTCCCAAACAAAAATTCACCACTACACCAATGACTGGAAGCAATGATGACGTAAGTACTCTAATTAAGAAGAAGTGTTTTGATGGATACATTAGTGTCATCATCACAATATCATCATTATCAATTCATCATAATTGCCAACTGGCATAAACAGTTGAAATGTTCTCACTAAGCTAAGTTCTTTTTTTTCTTGAGAAGCAAAAGCATTTTACATGATTCATCTGACATTTCATTGCTGCTGGATGTCAATAAAACCATTCATGACTAAACTTCTACTTATTCCATCAGGCAGTAAGTTTATGAAGTTGAGTGATTTATCATTGCCTGTTTGTTGCCGTGGACAATGCGTTTGTGACGCTCAAGACATGCCACGTAGCGGAAGCTCTTCCCGCATTCGTCACACGATTGTCCCGACTGGATGACACGGTTCTTCTGCTTGGCCAAGATCTGCATACGATGCGGTACTGACATACCACCACGACCTGGGCCCCCGCTGCCACGTGGCCGACCACGCCCACCTATATAATACAATGCACAATTACTAAATCTAAGATAATACTAGAAGCATGAGTGGGAGTTTTCCGCCATGAAGCACACACGGTGCGCTAAGCTGATGGGTTTGGCAGAATCAGCGGGAAAAGAAGACCCGGCAACTCAACCCCCGCCCCCTCAAGCTGCTTGTGGGGGTAGGTGGAGGCAAGGTGGGGGGCACGTACCTAAGGCCCAATTACTCAAATGCCGCAATCGGGGTTTGCGACCATGCAACAGGGAAGGTGCTAGAGGGGGCTGACAGACAGACAGACAAACAGACTTTCTGTGCATTATAGTATTAATATGATTTAAAGTTCTACATTCCATGGTGCTTCTGTTGGCTACAATCGGCAGATGATACGGCAAAGACATACCACCACAACCCACTCCCTCCCAGCTGCCACATGGCTGGCTACATCCACCTATGTACAATATAGCAACAAGAGTGGATGGTCCTTGCTGAATGTGGTTCGAATCAGTCAAAACTGCTGCAGTGAAAACAGGATTTGCCAGTTTCTGACAGTGCTTTCGAACTTTACGGTGCAGATTTTGATATCGTACAAAACAAAAGCAAAACAACAAAATGCCCCGGCTTTTAAATTAATCTGTTGACAGCAACTGAGCAAAATTGAATTGGAAACAGAAAAACAATGAAATAAACAAGAAATTTGAGCTAATGCTCACAAGATACGCAAAAGCCTATAGCAGTTCCGGTTCATGCCGAGTTAATATACAAATATCAAATTCTCTATCTGGATCACATAACGACAGTAGCGTGGTGCCACCTTGTGAATGATATAGACTTGTGTTGCAGCCCGAAATCTCCAAAAAATTCATAAAAACCCCAATTTTGGCGTTCAAGGTCATTCAAGGTCAGTGAATTGGGCGTCAATCGAGAGCCAGTATACGACTTCCTATTAGTGATTAATAGTAAGCTAGGTCCTATCTCGCACCGTTACTGAGATACAGTGACTTATTGGCTGAAAATCGTAAATTTTCCCATCCCCTCTCATTTAGCACCCTCGTTTGGGGTGACCCCATTCGAATTTATGGAAAAGCTTTATGGTTCCTGAAACTAGTTTCTTCTAGGCAGCCAACGGTGAGGATTTGGTGATTCTAACTTGAACCATTTTTGACTGATCCACCCGTATGACAGACAGACAGACGGACGGACAGATAGAATTGCGATGGCTATGACACGCTGAAACCAGTAGCTGCTTTCGCACGTAAAAATGAATTAAAGGAGCTAGCATAAGTTGCTAGGAGAGAATGAACAATGCAGACTGAAAATAGTGACTTTGAGTGATCCCAAAACATCGCTATATACATTCACATGTAGACTCTGCATGGCATTGAGTTCCAGATCATGGGACTGAGTATGAATCAAAGCAGAGCAAAGGTTACTAAAATTTTTTGAAAAGTTTAAAAAGTAACTAAGAATCAAATGAAAACCAACTTCTATTCAATTATACATCACAGACAGTGATGTACAAAACAAACATGAAAATACAGACTACATGTAGAAAATATACACTAAAAATTACACAGTGACTTAATAGTTTAAGGGGCTACTGTTAACCATTCATCTTCCAACTTTTCTGCTTACTTACTTATGAGAACAATGAGAATATATCATCATACTCACGATGCGCTACTCTGGGTTGACGTTCTTGCACATACTCTGACGTTGACGGAATCTCATCGCAAACCATGGAAACATCGCACTCGCCGTTGTCATCATTGTCCGACACATCGTTGTCACTGTTCACCGCTCGTTCCTTCTTGCTCGGGGATATCCCAGCTGCCCCGGCGGCAGCAGTGGTCAAGCCGCTGCCGGCATTCTTCACTCCGTCAATCTGTTCCCAGTCCTCCGACATCTCGCGCAGCTGGATCAGGCGTTTCACGAACACTTCTGTCGGGCTGTCATATGCTTGACGAGCCAATTCATCGCAGACTACCCGTGCCATTCCCTGTTTCTCACTCGGCAAAAACTCTGCAGCAACAGAAAAACAGCGGGACAAATGAAAACTACAGAACCAATCAAAGATCACTGGGACTGCATAACGGTGCTGTGGTACTCACTGTGACGTTGGGAAAGACAGATCAGGACTTATGGTACATCACTTTTCAAGAACTTTGCAGCAATATGAAAATATAACAAAGCTCTTTCGTACAGAATGTTTCAAAAGCAACGGCAAAAGTGCAGTAAAACAGCAAAATTGACACGTAATACAAGAAACAACTAGCACCAGACAAAATGCAGTATCAGGCCACATCAAACAGCACTGAAAATACCTAACATATACATAATTACTGACAAAGATGTTAGACAAACTTGCGAGACATTACTCCCAAAAGAATCTGTACATTATGGAAAGAAGAAAAAGTTCGTTTAACACTCTCCATTTACTAAATACAATCACATCGCAGATTAATTATATAAACTCATGGAAATGCTGTTGAAAAAAGCGAGTTTAATTTTCCCGTAACTGGAAACAGTGATCGTAGAATATTAATATTTATCAAGTACGAACAAAATTCGTTACTTCTAACAATAACAAGTTTGTATGCGATATTATAACCTGTAAATGCGTAAATAAACACAAATTACCCATAATGATCGAGAAGCTGCACGTTCCAAACACGAAAAGACGACTATAATGGACAAAAATTTACGCAAATTTCCAAAATGACTCCTCACCGAACGTAGAAGTGTAATTCGTTCGTAATATGACAATATTAAATAAGTAAGATTTACATGTAAGTCCTGTTCATCAGAGTTACGTTATGTCACTCTATTTCAAATTTCAAGTGCAAGTTAGCTTTTCTTTTTCAATATTTATTATGTTTATTTTATTCGAGCACTGTGATTCGAGCTGGGACGATTTGAGCGTCTGTTTGGTCCTGCTGTTTATGAACGAACGTCATGGACGATTGGAAACTAAAGACATCGCCGGTGGTTAGGCTAGAAAGACCCAATAAAACGTGGGCATAATTATTTCTCTTTATCGCCGGTGGCTATGGATAATAAGCGGATGTGGCACCGCGTAAATGTTATTGTCAGTGTAGATCTGCACTGACAAGTGACTGATAAGTCAATAGCAAATCCAACACTGATATTTCTGTACTGTCTTTCAAACTCTAAATACATAAGGTGAGAAAAATGAACTACAATCAACATTTTAATTACGGTGCACAAGTTTAAAAAATACAGAAATAAATCTAATTCATTGCACCACATTGACGACTAAAATGCAGCACCAAAAAACACTAGATAAGTCAATAGCAAATCCGACACTGATATTTCTATACTGTCTCGCAAACAATGTGCGTTACTTGCAGGCTGTGGAGAAGAAGTACCCCTAGGTTTTCAAGAAATGCCAACACATGAATAATGCAACCATGACAGGCAGCTTTTTATTTTATGTCGTTACATTGGAGACTGAGTTAGAAATTCTATCTTGTGCAGTTAGTTGCATTTGCAGTAATTATTTTTTTATTCTCCTTATTGCAACAGTTCACTGTTCTTTACAATGTTGGCTGTAGTTGCAGCACGTGCAAACGCTTGTGTATGGCGGGCAGGCTGCATTTGATGCCACCGTTTAAACACTGGAGGCACACTATGTCCGCACTGACAATGCGACCCACACTGACAGTAGCCTCAGAATGATTTATTTGTCAGTGTGGATCCGTACTGACAATAGCCTAGAAATCAGTCACTTGTAAGTGCAGATCTACAGGGTGGGGCAAAAAAGTGGACCCTTAAAGTTTTTCGCCGTTTTCTCAGCAACCGTTTGGGATTTTAATATGAAATTTTACAGCTTTATTTAATGAAACCTTCTACATTTAATTGTGCAGTAAAATGTGATTGTGTTGAAAAACGACAAAGTTCTAGACTTTTTAACATGACTGCCTACCTATTTTTCAGCATTAAAAATGTTCAAGCTAAAATGCTATTTAATTTTCAAAAACTGGTTACACGTTACTGCTGATGACGTCACAGTGACGTTTTTATAAACAGTCATTTATATTGTTTATATATTATCACTACATTATCGTTTCTTTAAAGCAATCGCCGGCTGCCCACCGGATTCATCTTCCAGCAGGACGGCGCGTCGGCACACACAGCACGCAACGCCACGCAGCGCACAGAACTGGCTGTGGGCCAGCTATCCAGATATCATCACAGTACATTGGGTCTTATCTTATTTGCCTGTGAGGAATTATAAATTAGTGGTTCATTCAGCAACATTCATTGTAGGCTTACTACTGGTAACTAAGAAAGGGAACGATGGATGTGTTTTTGTAGGCTGATGGGTCAGATTACTGGTGTGATCGTTCACTCAAGCCTTGGTATGTTTAATGTAACTTTTCGCAATGTCTTCACACATAGTTTGTGCTGGCACTAGAGCTGTGGTGTACTGGTAAATTTTTGTTTGGGGGAATGCCTCCTTTCCCTTCCCCTTCTGTCCCCTGAGAAGTAAGTTTCCTAGCAACTTGCGGACTTTAGCCCCAATTCCGTCACGCCAACTTTGCGACATAGTTTGCGACAAAATCGCTGGTAATGTGTGCATACTTTGTCATGAACTTCCGTGTCTTCTTATGGACAATATTCCATTAGAGCAACACAAGCGGGTTTGTCGTGGACTTGTCACGGACTTTGTTGGAACCACCTCAACAGGTTGAGGCAGTTTGAGAGTCCAAAACTTTTCCGTGACATGGCCGTTTCATGGTTTGCTATATGTGTGACTTTCATGATCTGCATCTGCGACTTTCACCGAAACTTTCCCAACGGGGAAGCTTAGCCTTTATATTTGGGTGGGTGAACGATACAGGCTGAAAGTAGGAGGTGTGGAATGCAGTGCCCCATTTTCTCTGTCGCTTTGGCCACTGGTTAAACATTTTGTTAGGCATGGGATGTGTTAAAAAAATCCTTATCAGTCAGTACTCGTGTGACCAGTGCATTAGAGGTTATTTTAACGATATGCGCTATATAAATTCACATTTTACTTACTTACTTACTTATTCACTTAAAATATTTATACGATTTTACTGAGCAACACTCTTTACTTGGAATGATGTTTTGTTGTTGTGTGTGTTATGTACGACACAGGTGAAGGCTCAGTTGAGGCAGAGGTTGAAGCTGATAGTAATAATGATATCACTGAGCAACCACGCGATGACAAGCCAAGACCGTATAGTTAGTTAGTTAGTTAGTCAACGAGCAAGGCGTTAAGCCCGAAGGCTGCTAGGCCTGAGTCACAAAGTCACAGTTCAGGAACACAGATCAAACAGATCACGACGAGAAACTGCGGCCAAACAGAAAGGACTTCAGCCCCTTCTTGAAGTATGTGTGTACAGTGTGTGGGGTAAGCTTTAAATCAAGATGCAGTTTGAAGTATCACGAACAATGACATGCTGCCGATCAGGCGTATACATGCAGTCAGTGTGAGAAACAGTTTGCTACTCAGCGTTACTTGAGGCTGCACATGAATGTTCACAGCAATAAATACAAGTGCACTGAATGTGGAAAATGTTTCAGTCACAATCGGGATCTAACAGTACATAACCGAATTCATTCTGGAGAGAAGCCGTTTGAATGCACTGTTTATGGCAAACAATTTACAACATCAGGTGGTCTTGTTAGACACAGCAGAGTTCACAGTGGAGACAAACCGTACAAATGCACTGAGTTTGACAAGGTGTTTAGTGAGTCTGGAAGTCTACACAAACACATGAGCATCCACACGGGAGACAAACCGTACAAGTGTTTACAGTGTGATACCAGCTTCAACATCTCTGACAACTTGCAGAGACACAAATGCTATGTCCACAGCAACAAAAGACCTTATGACTGTCGTTTCTGTGGGAAGTGGTTTAAAAGTAGCCATAATCTGAAGTGTCATGTTTATACTCACACTGTTGCAAAGCCGTACTCATGTAGTCACTGTTCAGACTGTTTCACAAGGCATAACCAACTCAAGGCACATCTGCTGAAGTCACACGATGAAGGTACTTGGTTTACATGTCACATTTGTCAGAAGAAATTCAGCCACAGTGGTAATCTTAAGGAGCATTTACTTCGTCATGAAGGTGTGAAGCCATATGTTTGCAGCGACTGTTCAAAGTGTTTCTTCACAGCAGGTGAAGTTAGATCTCATCAGCTGGTGCACTCGGATGTTAAGCATTTCTGCTGTGGCTCTTGTGGTGAATTTTACAAATCGAAAGGGTATGTCACATTTGTCAGAAGAAATTCAGCTTCAATGCTTACCTTAAGGTACATTTACGTCGTTGTGAAGGTGTGAAGCCATATGTTTGCAGCGATTGTTTAAAGTGTTTCTGCACAGCCTTTGAAGTGAGACAACATTTGCCAACTCACTCAGATTACAAGCAGTTTTGCTGTGGTTCATGTAGTGGATATTTCAAACATAAAGGAAACGTTGTGCATCACTTCAAGAAGTGTTCTGTAAGATTGGGATTTACAAATCCCTTTGCTGTGCCAGTCTAATCTGCTCTGACAAGAAAGACAGACAGATTGTATGATTTGTATCCACGCTGGTCAAACTGTTGCAGTCAACTCATTTAAGTATTTTTTTGACTCCAGATTACACCCTGTTGATTGTGAAATGATGATGTTTAGTTTGTATCAACTAAAGCATTATATTCTACTTTGGTATCTTTTTTGTTGTGTTTAGCTGCATCTAATTCTGATTTTATTAATATTATTTCTTGTTTTGATGGCCATTTTGGTGCATTTTCAGCATATTACTGTGCTACTGAATGCCCTTGTCTTTCAATAGACAGCATTGTGAGATTGATGACTGGAGGATAACACGGAAGATTATTAGAACGGCCATTATCGATATATATGAACAATAATTGTAATCGGTAGTTCTTACAGTTTTAGGTTTAGGTCATTTTTTTGTGTTTTGTGTTTCACCAAGGTTAAACTTTCTGTAAAGGTTATTTTTTGTTTCGTTATTATGTGTATGTGCAATTTTACCTGCAAAAGCCGTCCTTGAAATGACCTATACAATGTCAGGCGGGACGTTAAACCCTACTCACTCACTCACTCACTAGTCACTACTGAATGCTCTCATGATCGATGGTTGATGCCGCTGTGTGTATAGTACTGCTATTTGGCATAATATAATGTGCATGTATTATAATGCATTGTGGTTTTAGTTTGTGTTTGTTTGGTGCTGTAGTTGAAGGGGGAATGTCGCTTCCAGTTCGCTGTCATTGGCAGCTAATGCAATACAAAACTTTGTGTCAGCAGATGTGGTGCAGAAATGCTCTAAAATACACAGTGGTCCATAAAAACGTGGCTCTTTGCTTTTGTCCGTATCTTTGCCAGTTATTAACCAATTTTCAAAATTTTTTAACAGGTACACCCAGCGAACAATGTGATTATTATATATATTTCACTACACCGCAAATGTGTCTCCACACTACCCTGTGAAATATAATGCAAGACAAACTAATGATAATAACAAAAAACATTTTGGTAAATGAAAAAAAAAACACTTCAGACCAACATTGGAGTGAATGATCCATTTCACACTAGACCCACACTGTTCAGTGTCATACAGATCATTCACTGCAGTGTTGGTCTGAAGTGTTTTTTTTCATTTACCAAAATGTTTTTTGTTATTATCGTTATATATTTGTATTTCGCAAAATAGTGTAGAGACACATTTATGGTTTGGTGCGTATATAATAATCACATTACGGTGTCACGTTTTATTGGCCCACCCTGTATATTTCTTGCAGACGGCTTCCTTAGATCTCCTAGCTGGATTAAAGAAAGCCTACCAAGGGAAAGAAGGAGGGAAGCATTCTTAGAAAAAAATTACCACTACGTCACTGTGTTTGTTACGGTGACCTAGTAATTAAGCTAGTGTTTCATTTTATATTTTGTAACACTGGATCTGTCCACAGCTGTTGGCAGTGTTATGTTAGTGTTCTGAATCAATGTGATAATTTACAGCCATAAAACTTTTAATACAAACGCGGTGGTTTCTGCACTGTGTTCAGAAAAAAGTAACCCTCTAGTCGTTGTACAATAAAAATGTCAAATCTGAAATTCTGCACAAATCTGAATAAAATTTCGTACACTTAGTTTGCAGTAAATTCCTAAAGCAATCACCAAATTTTGTTGAAAAATATTATTTCTGAGTGGAGTTATTAATTGTTGAATATCGATAACAAAATATATTCATTACCAATATGGCATTATGCGAGTAAACACCTCTGTTGCTGTACATTTGCGTAATTCCAACAAACAACATCTGAGTCCAGTAAAATTCTACATCAACAATAAACCATTTATTGGCAGTCAAAATGCCAAATTTTAGTTAAATCTGCCAGAGCAAACAATAGCTACCGCATCTTTTGTGAAGTCAGCCCAAAACACTTTATTTTCAGGTTTTTGTGGATGACGTTAGACATGTAATGTTTTGGGGTGACCTCACAAAAGCCGCTGTAACTATTGTTTTCTTTGGTATATTCAACTGATAATTGGCAGTTTAATTGCCAATACTTTGTGCAGTGTTGATTCGAAATTTTTCCAGAATCAAATGTTGTTTGTTGGAGTTACGCAAATGTACAGTAACAGAAAAATTTGCTGATGTAGCGCCATGTTGGTAATGGAGGTATTTTGTTATCGATATTCAACAATCAGTAACTCCGCTAAAGAATAATTTTTTGGCGAAATTTGGTGGTCGCTTTAGCAATTTATTTTGGATTAAGTGTACGGAATTTTATTCAGATTTGGCACTGCTATTGCACGATATCTAGGGGGTTACTTTTTTCAGGACACAGTGTAGTGCAAGTTTTTTGAGACATGGTGTGGCTTGTAGCATGTTGACTCACTGAGTCAGCTTTATGTAGCATGTTTGTATTATAAAGCAATGTGTTTTTGTTATGCGTGAAAGCAGCTACTGCTTTCAGCGCGTCTTAGCCATCACAGTTCTGTCCGTCTGTCTATCTGTCTGTCACACGATCAGTAAAAAACGGTGCAGGCTAGGATCACCAAATCTTCACCGTTGGCTGCCTGGAAGACTCTAGTTTCAGGAACCATAAAGCTTTTCCATAAGTTCGAAGGGGGTCACCCCGAACGAGGCGCTAAATGAGAAGTGGTGGGCAAAGTTTGCGATTTTTGGCCAATAAGTCGCTGTATCTCAGTAACAGTGCAAGATAGGGCCTAGGCTACTATTAATCACTAATAGGAAGTCGTACACTGGCTCTTGATTCTCGCCAAATTCAATGACCTTGAATGCCAATACATGGGGTTTTATGGATTTTTTGGTGATTTCGGGCTGCGACACAAGTCTATATCATTCACAAGGTGGCACCACGGATGGCGCCATGGAACTATCGTTATGCAATCCAGATAGAGAATTTGGTATTTGTATATTAACTTAGCGTGAACGCTCCAATTTTCAGCTAAACAATTGAACTGGAACTGCTATAGGCTTTCGCGCATCTCGTGAGCATTAGCTCAAATTTCTTGTTTTTTTTTATGGGGACCAAGTTATACCGCTTTGAATTCCCCATAGGCCATAATGCAAATTTTTTAAAATTGGGGGTAAATAGGGGAAGGAGTTATCAGATTTTTATCCCAAACAAACTCAATCTTACTTTTCGGGCCCCGAATCATTGTGCAAAATTTAATCAAAATTGAATGAAATTTGCAGCCGTTTGAGTGTTTACAGACAGACTGACAGAGAGACGCAAGTGATTTTATAATCTGTCCCATGCTATGCTATATAGCAATGAGACAGATAAAAATTGAACAAAAAGTTTAAAGAAAAAAAACGCCAAAACAAAAAATGCGTGCCAAAAAACGTAACAACGTTTACTACATCTATAAAATTTGATACTTAGGGCCTAAACAAATGCGACTAAAAAGAGAACATTTTTAAAGGCAGGTGATATCCATCCGGATCCAGCATATATTTTACAGCCAGAAAAAAACAGTCAACATGCGTTTAATTCAATGGCATTCAATGGCTTTAAGTTGAGGTCAGTTAAGTGTCAGTATTTGTTTTTTAAAATTTTAGCTGTGGTAAAAAGCTGTTGGATATAATGTTTTAGTTTTGTTTGTATTTTGTGTAGGCCCTAATGTATTTCTCTCCTAGAAGCTTCTTTAGCTTATACAGGCAATATGTGTTAGAGTGACGTGAATAGGTAGAAAGCATGCAGGTTATTGATTTGACACTAAAACACACTGTTAAGTTTTTAAAGATTTACTATCTACTTAAGTGGAAAAAAATTCTACTTCTACTTAAGTAGTTTTATTTTTGGGCTACTTCTACTTTTACTCAAGTAGAATTTTTGGATACTTTATCCAACACTGCTTCAAGGTCAGTGACAACCATGGTTGGCCCCACCCTAGCGACAGCTGGACTTCTTGTGTGAATACTGTGAAGCGTAAATCACTTGCTGTTATTATGGAGACATGTTGTCAGCTTACAATTCGGCCTACGTTGCTGTCATCGATTGTAACAGTTGTAAAACAAATCCAAAACGATTATGAATTAAAGTGGAATTTAAACTGCATTGCCAGCTGGTTGCACATTATACTCAAATAGATTATATGAACTAATTAAAACAACAGTTTAAGTTTAAGCTGTAGAACAAGCGCACAAATAATCGAAAGTATTGACACGTAAAGATGTTGCATAAGTTACTGTAGTGTTGCTGTAGTGCCGGGCTATTTTGTTGCATGACAATTCCACGACAAGTCGAAATTCGGGAGTGGAGCTTAGTTATCACAAATGTCAGCGGCGTTGTAGAGTACATGGG
>Ga0209671_1002294_pt1 | contig 17324 bp, 18 predicted proteins | sample WorMetHERISLAND2_2_FD_187401 | JGI IMG/M metagenome (GOLD analysis project Ga0209671, IMG submission 187401) | Marine gutless worms symbiont microbial communities from Max Planck institute for Marine Microbiology, Germany - Olavius geniculatus... | ecosystem: Host-associated > Annelida >...
TAATATAATAACAAAATCATTACATAAAAACAAAGACCTCATGCTGGAAATAGATTCGGATGACAATCGTTCACTTGGCTGTGTGGATCTAACTTCAAATAAATCATTTACGTTAAATGTCGGAAATGCGGGTGATAAAATTAAGTATACAAAACACCAAAAAATTGCAGTATATAATACTCACGGTTTAGCAATTTAGGATTCTACCAATGTGCCAGTTTTTGAATTTAACGTAGACGGGAAAAATAAAATATACGAAGCTTTAGATTGTCAGCAAAAAGCTATTGGAAATTTACCTGATCCAATACATGCAGGAGATGCTGTAAATAAACACTATTTTACGGAATATATCAAACAACATAGAGCACTTCATGTACTGAGAAACAGTATACCAAGTGAACCATTTACTGACATAGTTTTACTTCGCTACAACACTAGAAGGTCCATCGTCACCATGTGTCTATCTTGCACGGTTGTGAAGATATGGTGCTTCAAAGATAATGGGGTCACGAACTTGACCTTTTGGACTCCCGGGCGTCGACTTCCTATGGGTGGTCCATGGTGCATGCGTCCATCTGGCACCGTTACGGAGATATGGCGCCTCAGATGTTGGACGCGCGGACGTGGACACAGAAAGAAAGAAGGAAGAATGGGAAGAGAAAAAGGAAGGGGGAGGGGAAGAAAAGAGAAAGGGAAAGTGGAAGGGGAAAAGGAAGGGAAAGGGGAAGGTGAGGAGGAAGGGAAGGTAATGGGAAGGAGAAGGGAAAGGGGAAGAGGAAGGAAAAAAGGGGAAGAGGAAAAGGGAAGGAAAAAGAAAAGGGGAAAGGGAAGGAAAAGGGGGAAAGGAAAAAAGGAAAAGGAGAACGGGAAGGGAAGGGGAAGGGAAAGTGGAATCGGAAGGAAATGGGGAACGGGAAAGGGGAAGGGAAAGGAGAAAGGGAAGGGAAGGTGGAAGGAAGAGAGCTTAAGAAAAGTTGGACGCACGGACGCTCGGACGCACGCACGGACACTCAGGTGATTTTATGTTCTGTCCAATGCTATGCATTTCATTGGACAGACAAAAATATAATGATAAATAAAAAGCCCAAAAACGTACCATGGACCATCTATAAAAGTGTACTATACCCCTCCCCATATTACTACTCTTAGTTACTTACATAGTTATGTACGTTATTGACACTATCCAACAGTGGATATTTATGATTTAGTTGTGTACTGATAATGTCCATTCTGTCTGTGATGTATCTTAGCAGAAGATGGTGACTGATGTCGATGATGCTGGTAACGAGTAAGTTAATTTCATGTTTTTCTATAAACTTTGCGGCTATTGTTGAACTGATTAGAAATGCCAAGCTACTCAGTGGTATGACATCTTAGATTGGCTACTTTTGTACTGTGTGTATTATATCAGGTTTTGCATATTTGCCTTTAGTAAGATTCATAAGTCCGAGTAGCAGTTTCTGTATAGGACATAGCTTGTTAGCAGACTTCACTTTGGCTCCATCCGAAAAAGGAGATAATTCCTTTATCTGTGTTGTATTTCTCGTTAAGTTATGAATAGTTTTATGGACTAAATTTTGCATCCTTGTGTGGTACAAAAGTAAGAGCAAGGTTGATGCGTTAAATGATTCAGCGCTTTTGCTCTTCATAGAAAACCCATCTCAGAGCTACAGAGCATCACCTGCCGTATGGGATCACACAGTGTTTTTTCCCACCTGACACAGGTGAATGTCCCCCACCTTAATACCAGCCAGATAGGCAGATTTACCTACCCTAAAGGGGTGGAAGGCTGAGTTGACCTTGACATACCAAGAATCCAAGATGGTTTACCTGCCCCCAGGCAGTCACCCATTTTAGTACTAACGTGGCCCAGCGTAGAGCAAAAAATTCGTTAATCGAGCACAATGCATTACTGCTATGCCAGGCCACCAAAGTAGTTGAGCTCTGATGACTACTTTTCATTTGTTGCTCTTGTGATGCATTTGCCAACAGACATGATGGTGGATGTTTTTGCTGTACCACTGGTTTCAGTCATAATGATGCTGATTTTTACAGAAAGCTGATGCCAGGATCAGAGCACATATCACCAGTCTGCGCAGCTGCCAGCTATCCAGCACCCATCATTGATGCTGCTGCTGCTGCTGGTAGCTTGCTGTTGAATGATGCGGGAGAGGAAGATACTACCATGGATGCTAGTGCAGTAGAAATTGTCACAGCCGGCAGGCCTGAGATGGAAATGGAAAGTGATGTAGCAGCACCACTGGCTGATGTGAAGGTTGAAGTGGATGAGTGTGTCAAACATCCTGCAGTCTCGGAGCAAGGTAAACTTGCTACACCATGCTTCTGAACTGTGAAGCTGTGAGTTCATTATTTTTGTAGTTTTTTAGGTCTGCCAAAAATTATGGAAGTTGGAATTGAGTCAGAAAAAACAACATCATATCATACATAGAATTTATAGTGTCCCCATTACAGAAGAAAATGATGGAGGCATTATAACACCAATGAATCAGTCAAAGATAAAGTCATAACAGGTCACAGTCACAACTAAAAGCTGGACTATAAATGTTTTAGATGTCGCTTAAATGCTGTCTAAGACAACATTCTATTAACTGACTTGGGCAGCCAGTTTCATGCAGCTAGACTCACGTAAGCAAAAACGACCCGAGACAAGTTGAGCTTAGTATTCTGGAGTCTGCTAAAAGTTGATGAGTTGAGTGAACGTGTTGACAGGCAGTGCTGATAACTGCGCAGTGTGTGGGACTCGTGTGGAACGTCCAAGCTTGAGTCGACCTCTGACCAAGTCCGACTGTTCACTGTATGACATCAGCGAGTCACAACTCACTGAGAACATGAGGGTGTGCAATACCTGTCGCTGCAGGTCCATTCACAAACGATACATGCAGTCAGTATTGGCTTTGCTGCACTCATACCATTCGTAAACAGTATATGCAGTCAATATTGGCTTTGCATTACTTATGTCTCTTGTTGCTTTGTGCTCTTGTTACATTTGTGCTAGTTTATTTCTAGACTTGCATTTGGAATAATATTTCAGATACAGATTGAAAGGTTGGGATGTAGGGATAATAGCAGACGTTTTTGATAGTTGTGTCATTTTATGGCAATAATTTCAAGCAAGAATGCCAATATTAAATGTCTGAGATATTTTACAGTATATGGAGACACATAGACCACTGCAATCATTCCTGTAAATGTAACTGCAAGTAATATATTCATTCTAAGTTTGTTGACTGTATATTGAGGAGTTTTGAAGCAAATGCTGATAATGATCTGATGCTGTGCATGACTGTCCAGGTGTCAGATGCCGACATGTAAAGTGTCACGTCGCAAGGCATGTCATCTGAGACAACTGCCGGCAAAACTCAATGACTTGTCGACTGAAACCCAGTCCAGCATCATGAGTCAACTGCGTGAGTTGTCTCATGCGCTGAGTTGTTGATTTGTTTTATGTACTTATGAGAGATATTAGGTCTTGAGGCCATGTGCCATACACCAGACCAGTGCAGGGCAGAACAGCCAGTTCCACCCTGTGGGCTTACCGGAATTAGGCTGCCATGTGGGTCCATCAGCCATCCTCAGAAAGTTCCCAACAAATATACTTGGTACTGAAAGTCATGGCGGGAATAGCAAAGAGCACAACTTCCCCCACCCACAAGACTACTCTATATTTTTGGGCTCACCAAAGGATCTTACGGCTACTAGCCAAGACCAGTTTTTGAAGGTCCTGAATGGGTCATGTGCACCTGTGTCAGGTAGCAGATGGGTAATTTCATATGGGAGCTGACACTGTAGTTCTGATATGAGTTTCCAAAGCTAGAACTATACACACCCTTTACCTCTTTGATTTAATATTTTTGTTTTGTATTAGTAAACATAACATTAAGAATTTTTTGATGTTGTTTCACATTTTGTTTTAAGCACATCTACTTTTATACACAGTTACAAGAAATCTGAGCTAATGCTCATGAGACATGAGAGCCTATAGCTGTTCCTGTTCACAGGTTGTCTTGGTCTGCCTCTAGCCGTTTCAGCACAGTTCACTCTTGAAATGTGCATCACAGTTTGAAATCGTGAAAAATTCACTAAAACCCCCGGTTTTGGGGGTTCAAGGTCATTCAAGGTCGTTGATGTTGACATTTGTAAGAAGCTCGTCGCCAGTACTTGTTATGATAAGCAGCATGTCTGTGCCTATCTGCAACCATTTTCACGCTAGACAAATAGCGTCATTTGGGTTTTTTTCGCCTTCTCGTTCATAAGGACGCCCGTGACTCAGTGGCGTGAAATTTTGTCACAAAATATTAGAGCTATCTTATGGTGGAAACTAAAGTCTCTATCTCATCTGGGCTTGAATTGGTACCGCGTCGCGACAGACACACAGACAAACAGAATTACCTTAACTAATTTGTGCTATAACTATGAGCTGTTGTGTGTGAAAATGAGTATCGGCATCTGAGTTGAGTGATGATGAGTATTGCAGTGCTGTGTGGCTTTGCTTGGCTTGTGCTGGCTGCCATGAGACTGGTATGTCATCAGTAAGTAGTGTAATTATGCTGATGATTGGATGGTTGTCGGTTGCTGTCAGAGCTGACAAGTGACAAAGCAGTTCGCTGCTGTTCGTCGTGTTTCAACCGAGTCATTCGCGTGATTAACAATGCAGAGTCCAGTGGGAGGACAGCTGAAGTCACTGACGGTAGGTTGAATCCATGAATGAATACTGTAAATTTGTACAATAATGTCAAGTGCAGACTAATAGACTAATAGACTGAGGTTCAGAGTCACTGGCTGACCACAAAGTGATATCAAGAGCTTCTTACTCTGATTTTTGCTGTGCAAAGCATGTCACAGTCATAAGTTGGCAAATCTGGCCAGATGAAAATGTTTGTTAGAACTTTGTAGATTTGGCTGATTTTTGCACAGTTGCTATACATCCAGGCTTACAACTAAACAAAACTGGTCTGGACTCTAAACTTGCATCATTTGTGTTATTTCATTGTTTGATGTGCGGTTAGTACCAGAAGACATAACTATAACACCTACGCTTTTATTTCAGCGAACATCTATGTTTCTGCTTGTTATTTGACTACACATGTAGAAAACCAACAATTATTTTTGGGTGCAGTAATTTTCTCCCAGATCTAACCCATCTTCGGCCATATTTTAGCGGTTGGCTTAAAAATTGAATTTTTTAAATTTGTGATTTCAGTTTGTGACTACGGTAGTTTGTTTGTTTGTGCCATTTAGTTTTCCATGTGTGATGAGTTTGTGCTGGGCAGGGAGTCCACTAAATCTGTGTTAATACAGCACTTGGCAGCACTGCAGCGTTCTGTTGATGTTAACATGCAGATGCTGGTGAAGCTGCATCATGCTGGACCAGTGATGAGGTGGAGTTATTTAAGCAGGGTAAGTAAGTCACTGAGCGTGTTGTCTGCTAAACGTGTGGCTCCAGGCAGCATCTGCTCCATGTGTTCTTTGTTTTGCTTTTTAGCTTTCTCAGCAAATTCTGTTTGTTGCTGTCTCTGATCTGTGTGGTCACACATAGCTAAGTGGGTGGTTTATGGGACGCTGTCTGGATGGATGATTTAGCAAAGTTTTCTCAGGCACTATAACAGATTGGACTGTGATGTTTTTGCATGTACGCTGCATCCCAGACCCCTGATACATTTTAAAATAACTCTCAACAGTTCTGGTTCAGTATAAACAAATTTTGGTATAAAAAATCATCATATAGTCAACACTTAAAGGTGCTTGTGGCCTAGTAAAAATTTTTAACACAATACCAGCTGAGGAGACAACTACATGGTAATGCTCCAACGAAGCATTTGTGACACAAAGAATAATAATAAAAATAAAACAACAAAGCCCAGCTGTCGATAGGAAGACCTGCTACAGCCTGAGCCTATACAGTTCCTGTTGTAGTACTGACCTTCGAGGTCATCCGAGTTCGATGATTTTCATCTCATCTGAAAGGGCATATGTGATATTAGTGATCAGTAGCAACCTTGGTCCTATCTTGCACTGTTTAGCCACAGTACATCCATGACAGAGGGACAGATGACAATTGTGCCATACACGTGCTATACAGCATAGCTGTAGCATGTCAGTGAGAAAAGCTGTAATTTCAGTGAATGATCGGTCGCCAGATGCAGCACGCTGATGACAAAGTGTGTCCATCAGAAAACCATAATCAGTTGGGATTTACAAAAACCTTGCTAATCGTCACTATGAAGTGTTGAGAGATTATCATGGGATGTTTATTGTTTAAGCTGTATTATAGAGGCATGCTGTGTGCGTGTTTTAGGTCTGCGAGAGCATGGTAAGATCTGGTCAGAAGTTGCGGCACGGGTTGGCTCACAAACTGCGGCTCAGTGTAAACATTTCTACCGAAGCCAGAGGCAGAAACTTGAGCTAGATAACATCATTGCTGAATATCAGGCATCAAAGGTTTGTGTGGTTTTTACTTTGATCTTTTGTGTGTGTATTAATAATTATCATTGTCTTAGCAGAAACTTGGACTCAACCGGCCAAGGTGAACATTATCTCATACGGGGCATTAATTTGCTGTTTTAGGGACAGATGGACGGAGAGCAAATGTCAAAGGCTGCTGTTTCTGACGATGAAGAAATTTCATCTGATGAGGATGACATCGAATCTGAAGAAGAGAACATGGATTCATCAATGATGAATGATACGGTGAATACGGATATACTGAGCAAGTCATCAGATGTTATTGATGGTATGTTTAATCATGTGTGGTAAATTATTATTATAGCTAGTTTATAGAGCTATTTACAAATTTACCTCTGTCACAGATTCATAAAGGCAAGGTAATAAACAAATTTTTGATGATTAAAGACCCCACTGCACCTCAAACGTTATGCTGCACTACCATGTGAACATTATTGTCAGAAAACTAGCTAATATAATTAATTAATCAGTCATATTACTTATAACTTTGAAGTAGCTCTACTTTTAAGGCAAGTGATCAATTTTGATAGATTGATATCTCTTAAGCTTTTGAGCCGCTGGTGTAAGTGAATATTTTTTAATTGGTTGTTTATCGATTGATTGATTTTTATGCCTCTGCCAACATAGTGGCTGGAGGCATTATGTTTTCGAAGTGTTTGTGCGTCCGTGCATGCATACATCCTAAACAAACATTGTTAGCATGATATTTCGTGGAATTGTTGTCGGAATTTGAGCAAACTTTCACCACTGATGGATGTTGGGACAAGGATGAACGCGTCAAATTTGGGCGTCAAAATAATAATAAATAACACTATTCGCAACAAGTGCAGAACACAAATGACAAAGAAAAAGACAGACAGGGACAGAATGAGAAATTAAACTGTCAAAACAATCACAAACATCCAAGTACAACTGAAGCAAAGTGACTATAAACGGTGGATGCAAAAGAAGTATATAAAGAACAGTTAGTTTTTATACATAGTGAATCACAATAATAGTTTTGAAGGTTACCAAGATAACCATACTTGATATTCTGAACACAAAACACATTACTGAGATATCTACAGTTAGTAGCACATGATATCAGAAACCACCTACGTAGATCATAGATATCTAGATAAGAAAAAAAATATTGCAACAATTTAACAGGTCAAGGGTCAAGGTCACGGCGGGGTCACCTGCCCCAAAATGCACTTTTTGGCCTTGTTCTTGTGACGTGTTGACAGAGGCATAATAGTCGATGGAGTCATAACCACCATCTAGTTGATTCGATTGCGTGCTTGCTTGATCAACTGACCAACTTTTGTAATCTGTTCATGTCAGGTGAGGTGCTGATGAAACCTGTGCAAGCGGAGACAGTCGTAACAAGAATATCACAGGCGAACGGCAGTGTACTAACAACTGAAGCTGACAATGATGACACAAAACCTGCGGTGAAAACTCAACCGTCATCTGGCACCAGCAGCGAAGCTCCGCTGACTCTTCTGCCAACGGATGCATCAGACCAGCGTAGCTCTGGGGTGGGATTGGATGAGGTGGCAAATTGTGTCACATCGTTGGATGATCGTCTTGTACGTCGTTCTCACAGTAGCGAGGACGCTCATGACAGGGTGGAGAAGACGGAGCTATGCAGCGTGTCATGCATGCGTGATCTCATCAACTCAACCATTGAGAAGACACTTCAAGACAACTCGGACATACAACACTCAGCCCAGACACCTCCCATGCTGGCTGTCAGTGGTAAGGCTTCTGTCTTCAGCAGTTTCATACAAACAATCATTTATTCCTATTTGGGCAAATAATGGCTCCAGCGCAATTATTTGTATTTATGTATTTGTGTAAAAATGTGAATAGTTTGAATGTACATGAGTTATTTCCAAAAAATGCGAAGAAGCTGTTGATGCCAGCACTGTTCTTGTAGTTTTACAGTGAAAGCAGTCAGCATTTATTCCATGCAGTATAATTAAAATCTGATAAAATTTTATGTTTGATGATATTTAGTAGTCTGTGACTGTTGCAATCAAAAATACCCTATCACATTTCTTTCTATACTAGCAGCAGGTTTTTAGTTGTTCCTACAGTACTTTTATTTGGCCACTGAGAACAGCCCGGTATCTATGTTTGGATGACTAGTAAAAAGCATTATCTTACAATTCAATTATTAGTTACAGTTCTCCACATTTTTGGCACCCAAACAATGTCTTCAGCAGCCATTTAAACTGTTTAGAAGTTATGACGTTAGGCCAGGCATTTGGTAGTTAATGACTGTTTTGTGCAATGTGAACAGAGAGATTGAACCTACCGCCACATGCTGTGAGGCATGAGCTGGATCGATCATTGAATGGTCGTCATCAGAGATCAGAATCAGCCAACCCAGTAATTAATTACCGTGATGCACGGCCGGGTGAGCATGTGGCCGAGGACCTCTCCCGGCCTCTGTCTTCATCGTATCCGTATTATCAACGTCCGTCAGCACACACGGGGATAGTTGGAGCCATGTCGGCGCGTCCGCCGGAGGACGTAGCACAGCCAATGAAGCTGCCACCACCGGCACACAGTCACCACCGGCGTGCCGACGCCCCGTCCGACCACATTTTGCCAGACGGCTCTACCGTGTCGCATCGCAGTCCAGCCAAGAACATGCCATCATCACGAGCACATGCCATCTGTGACCACCTGCCACCGACTGACGTCCCATCACCAAGAGACGATGTCACATGGCCTAAGCGCCGAACCGTTCCGGCACCATTGCAATACTTACCACCAACACCATGCACCATCACGGCATCAGCTAGTGGGCCTGTTCCCAAGTTCAGTGCCACATCATCAGGGCCACCACCACTGATACATGAACCGCTGAAAGGTGTGGGGACAGGCTCCATTGTGCTTGGAACGCCCTTAAGTCCGGAACAACGACGCCGGCACTTTGAGCTACCTCCAGCTGTTGGAATGCTGTACAAGGGTGGCACTGACCCTAATATGATGAGAGCGGGATTTTCCGTTGGTCCCCCGATTGCCCCGCCACCTCCACCTCTACCACCACAGGATGGACAGTTTCCAATCATTGCAAGACAGTCGGCTGGGGTTCCGTGGCCACCTAACCCCATGCAGCAGCCGCAACAGTCTGTGATCCGTGCCACAGGTGACGTCAACGTGCCGACGAGCTCACGCGATTTGCTGTATGGCGATCTGATGACGGCTCGCCAAATGCATCGTAACCAGGCTGCTACGCTAACCGACAACACTACCAATGATCGTCGGCAGATCTCACCACACGCTGCTGGATCCTATGGCCCACCATCCTGGCCACGAAGTGGTGGTAGGACTGAGCTGATTGGGGGGCCGCCGTACTTTGACGACATGCATCGTGCAGACATTCTCAACACCATGCTGCCATGGCCTGTCCGTCCACCAGCCAATGTCACACGGTACAGTGTGTGCGGTGAGCCATCACGCCAGTGCTATACACCACCGCTGCCAATCCACAAGGCAATCGTCGGTCGTGAGCCGGTGATCTCCAGGGGCACTTTCCCGAGCAACGATCGACTAGCACGTGGGCACGATCATGCTGATCTTTCTGTCCCTGGTCGGGGCGTTCCAGATTTCAGCCATGGCAGTGATGCAAGGATCAGTCCATGTTACAGAGATATGGCTGAAAACATCTCTGATTGGCATCGAAGTGATCTTCGGCATTCACCGGCAGTGGACTCACGGGAACTGTCGTCAGACAGCAGCAGTCACCGTCCTTCTGATAACCAGGGCAGCAGCATTCAAGGACCTGCAGTCACGTCATCGTCCGATCAAATGACAGCTGCTAATCTGATAGATGCCATCATAATAGACCAAATCAATCAGGAGCCAGGACCATCAGGTCTCCCAGCCAAGCCGTGTGTCCCATCTTCGAGCCAGGCAGCTGCAGTGATGGCAGCAGTGGTGGCTGTCAGCAGCGTGAGTGCTGTCAGTCGTCTGAGAACTGATACTTCGATCGGCAACCAGCCTACAGCGGGGTCCGGCGTGTCTCCTGTACTCTGCAGTCCGGAAAAACAGCAGAGAAGATCACCAGCGGACACGGACCACTCCAGCCACAAAGATCTGACCCTCGGTGAACACATTCACTCCATAATCATGGATGATTTCAAGCCTAAAGATCGAGATGATGCAGATGGTTTGGCATTTGATGCAGCAATAAATAATGGTATGTTTTATTTCTTAGTGATGTTATACAGCCATTGTCATTGAAGAATGTGATTTTTTAGTACTGAATTTGGTAGGTGTTGCTGTTTGAATATCTCAATAGAGTTTTGTGCTCTCCTAGTGCATCTAGTGCACACCACATTACATGTGCACTGTCAATCTTGATCTTTCAGCAGTATCTCAAGACTTCATCTCTCATGACGAGGCTTAATTGTCTGCCACTTTACTGATGTGGTTCTGAATATAATGCTTATTATTTAGGCTGCATTAAACTTGTCTGTGGTTATGATAATGCTATGATTACATGCTTGCGTACAGCTGATTGTGTGATGGTTTGGCAGGTACTAGCACTATACCGAGTGAATCAGTTGATGACCAGGCCGATGACAGAGAGGCAGAACTAGGCACAAAGTCGTCAGTTGAAGCCTGCTCATCACCCAGCTGTCTTTCACCACGGGCGTCAACCGATGCGCTACTTCCAAGTTTTCAGCCGGATGATGATGTCGTTGTGACGTCACCACAGTTGTCGCCATCGGCCGAACATTCGTCTCGGAATTACCCGGGATCTGCGGTGCCACAGTTCCGAAGAAATCGATCACCGCGGTCAGATGAAGCGTATCCGGGACCGGGACATGCTTATGCTGGGCATTCCCCATGGTCTGGCGGGCAGATCATGCCGTCATCCATTCGTCGGTCATCTTTCTCCGAGCAAGTGCCTTGTGGATCTCTGCATAATGGCATTGTAGTCGAGGACTTGACCGCAAACTATCCAAAGCTTGACCAGCCGTTCATTGAAGCTCAAGATCGACAAAACCGGTCTCCACACTTAGGAGACATGAGGAAGGAGATGATAGTGAGAAGTAAAATGGATCTTCTGCGAGTTGATACATCTCCCGCTATGATCAGCCGACAGTCGAGGGATTCAGCAGCTGAGCAAGTGAGCTGTATTTCTGTGATTTGTGCACGGTTTAAGTGAATGAATTCAAATGTGTGGGTAAGTGAGTAAAGTTTTCATCGTGACCTCTTGTTTGGAAACAGTGAAATGTCAAGGAATATGTCTGCAGTCAGGAAAAGAAGTGAAGGAATCATCGTGAAAGAAAATTAGTCTCAAAAACTGTATTGTTAACTAATTTTGGGGCAATAATGTTGTTTAGTAACATAATAGTAGCATAGTGTTGTATGTTTTGCATGCATGTTTGCAGCACAGAGCATTTGTCTAATTGCATCACATTAATAGCAATGTGTGTTTAGTAATAAGCTGCAATTAATTGTTACGATTAGAAAAATTTTAATCATTATATTTTCAATTAAAATTGTTTCACTAAGGACACTTTGTAAGTTAGATACCGTAACACACATTTGATAAGTGATAGTCACTTTTTCAGGAGAATATGATTGGATACTACAAACATTTAGGCTATTACTACTAATAATAATAACAATAGCCACAACAGTGTTCATGGTGCTGTCTCATAGCAGGTATTAACTGCCACTGCAAGAGTTCACCCTGGTTAATTTTGTTGATATAGACTTATTGTTGTCTTATTGTATTTGTGACAGCTATTAGCTGAAACATGCATTTTTCTTGCACAGTAAATTTGGTTAATTCTAATTAAAATTTACGTTTAGTTAATGGTTATGATTAATTAATAGTCATTTTTTTGGTGAATTAATTATTGAAATTTTTGCTCAATTATTACCAGCTGTAGTTTGGTAATAGCGTGATGTCAATGTGTGCCAGTCGTCGGAACCACGTGGATCTGGAGTATGCCGAGGTGAGTCGCCAGCAATGGCAGCTAGCAGCATGGCTTCTGAGGCAGACCGACTGACAGTGGCTGGTGCTAGCAGTGATTCACACTGGCTGGAACTATCACGTAAACGTTCAGCCTCCGGTAGCTGTCTTTCACCTCACAGTTCAAAGCCCGTCTCACCCGATGGACGTAGTAAGCACAGCCTGTATTTAACTGTAGAACTTGTATTTTTCTTGTTGTTACTTTTGCTGAAGAATGACTGAGGTTTTGTTATTGCATCACTTTGTATCCATGCTAATTTTTTAAATAAATGTACAAAATAGCAGTTTATACACTTGTTAACAGCAGTCACATCAAAAAACTGTAAAAGTCATAAAAAGGTGATATTTTTCAACAGCACATTGATGGCTAGTTGATGTGATGCTGGTAATGTCATTTTTAGCCGCCCATACGAACAGTCCAGCTGATGTATTTGTGACATTTGTGCCTATCTGTCTATTATCTGTAACATGTATTGTGGCTAAATGGCACGTTTTACCGGAAAACTACCTGAAAAGTAAATAGGTACCCAGACGGCTACTCTGTGGTACTGATTTGAATTCCCTATCACCCCATGCCATTCCCGTGAAATGTGGTACTGTCTGCACCCCAAATACTAGGGTCGTTCGATAAATAAGTTACAAAACAGCATTATTCTGTTAGTTTTCTAAATATTAAAAATCCAAAATATACGTTTTGTAGGAAATTTAATTCTGAGTAGCACCTGTGAGTTTTATGACGATGATGTCACTGTGACATTATTTATAAGCATTAAATATGGCGACGTTGCCACTAAAATCTTCTCGTAATTAGTGTGCCGTTATTGTATTTTTGTGAGCAAAAAAATAAATGCAAATCAGATTCACTCATGAGATGCATCCAGTATATGGCAACAAGTGCTTTTCGAACCGATCAGTTCACGTTTGGTGTAAGAAAATGCTAGATTGGCAGAAATTTGTATCATATAACAAGGTGCAATCAGTCGTTCTTCAGTGGCATGGACAGCAGCCAGAATCGTTCTTTGCATCAGGCATTCAGAAGTTTGCTGACAGATAGGACAAATGTTTGAGAGAACTCGGACGATATGTTGAAAAATTAAACATTAGTTCTTAGCATTTAAAGAGATGGTGTTAACTTGTTAAGTTTATTTATTGTTTTCCTTCTTATGCTGTTTATCACTTGCGAGTTATGATAGATTACTGGTGGGGAAAATAATACACATGTAGACTGTGTTCTGTGAACAGATGACGTCATAATAATGACATCATCAAAAAAATTTGTACAGGGGTTCAAAATGAAATTCCTCACAAAACGTATATTTCGCTTTTTTAGATTTGAAAAATTAACATAATGATGCTGTTTTGTAATTTATTTATCGAACGATCTTCGTAGTTGCATTATGAATTGCAGCTAAACTGCGTCAGTTAGCGGCATGGTTACGTTGACATCTTATAGGAATTGACCTACCCAGCTGCATAGACCCCTAAGCCATCATGTTAGCTGCAAAAGTTTGCTAAGCCGCCACTGCCACATAAACCGCAAAAAAATGCGTATAAGGCGCTGAGAAAATCGCAGCTAGCCGAAAAAAAATTTGTTACTATCACTCTGTGTGAAGACTGAAAAACCACAAAGTGGCGTAGAAGTAAGTAAGTAAGTAAGTAAGTGTAAAGCGTAGAAAACGCGCCACCATGACGGTCTGCGATGACGTCATGAGTTTAGCCTATAGACGTCATGAATATTAATGGCCTAGCCTAGAATGATGACGTCGTCGGCTAGGCCATTAATATTCATGGGCTAGGGTCATGACGTCACTGCAGGCACTGATAGATTAGAATATTTTGCATAACGTAACATAATGCCGCATTTCGTTTGAATTCACGCATTAATTTCATATATTTATGAAGCTCAAATTAACATATTATATATGCGAGGTTAAATGTCTAATTTAAATCTACAGAAATTGCGCGAGTGAGTTTGAACGTGGCCATGGACCTTTAATGCAAAATTACGTATATGAGTAAAAAAACACTGCATTCAACATTTCACATTTGCTGGCCTTCGAACCCAGTGGTGCGGTTGGCTCAACCTAGCCACAGCTGGCCTTCTTGTTTAGCTATATTGCACATTTGTGCATGTTGGTGTATTGCATTTTATTTCATTTGTTTGTTATATGTTTGTAGCTCAGTTTCTGTACGTACCCCTTGTGTTGTTTCATACTCAGGTGGTTCGGATAACATCATTTGGCCCTCAGACACTGGCAGTTCCATATCTCCACGGTCGTATTTGTCACCGTCATCTGGCAGTTCGGAGTCTCGTATACGTCTTACCACGGCTTTATCACAGCCCAGTAAGTGCATCATCTGTCATCGTAATAGTATGTGGGTTCATAAACTAATTGTTGCGATTTTGTGTGGACTGTATTTGTTATGTCTGTTGTGTCTCAGTAAATTATTATTCAACTTTGATGAAATTTTACAGAGGGGTGGAGATTGGCCCAATGTCTGACTTTGGTGGCGATCCGATTTAGAATCTGAATCCAGGGTCCTGAATCTGATCCAAATCATGTACACATGACAGCGCTTTTGAGTCTGTGATGTTTGCCAGGTGACAGCACTGTTCTTTGTGGAGGGAAGCTATTTATTGTGTTAACATTATTTACCAATTTAAGGAGCCACTGTTGCTGTGTGAATCAAGCTGATTGACTTTTTGGCTTTCTGCATTCATTTATATGTATGGTCTTTTGGACTTAGAAATGGCATCCAACCGTAACTGCTTGAGAGCTGATGAGAGATACTTCATCGGTTTCAGTAGCTGTGTGACATTATTTGTACATTATGTCCCAAGACATTGAACCTTCGTGCCATCTGTAACACGCGTAACGCATTCAAGCAGAGACTGAATCTTACCTGTGCTGTAAATTTTATGACGTATCGTATCTGGGTGATTTTTTGTAGGCCTTGTCATTTTGTTATATGTTGTACGCTGTGAGTCGTAAAAATATACAGAAAATATTTCTTGTATTTTATTTCATTGTTGGACTGGTCAGCCCATTTCTATCTGAAATTAACATTACTGTTGTCATTAAATTTGGTTGGTTTGTTTATTTGTGACAGATTTAGGCAGTCGAGTGGAAACATCAGGCACAGATGCAGTACATGGTGATGCCGTGGATGATTCGTACGTGCATTCAAGACCATCGGACTTTTCACCGACTTGTTGTCATGTCTCGTTGAGCAGACAGCAAGAAATGACCAGCACTTCATCAGCAATGCTTCACCCCACGGTGCAGACGAGTCCCAGTGGCTCACTGGCTCCAAGCCCCAAACGACGGCGTCTCGAGTCAATGGACTCTGCACATTGCGATCCGCAGCCATCCGCTGATCATCACATTGCTAAATCCACACCACTACCTGTCATCCGTCTCACCAAAGAAGCCGACACGCCACGTACAATCCCAGTTAATTCCACCACCATTGATGGTGGCATGGGCTCAACTGAACTTTCTGATAGACTGTCACCTTCTCCGGGGGGCAGGGTCGACGGAGTCACTGGAGACCAGCATGATAGGCGAGATGGCCCCAGGAATGATGAGAAAGCATCACCATCTGACAGAAAGTCGCCATTGACCGAAGACAGCTAATTAAGTGTGGTCCACTCGATTCTGTAGATAGAGTGAATATGACTCTGTGCCATAAACTTCATTATGTGAATGTGTATCGTATAACTAGCCATGGTCAGGTGACAGTTAATTACATTTCTTTGCTAATTCAACTGACGCTGACTCTGTATATGACTCTGATGTTAGATATTTCCATCTGTTGTGATGTTTGTAGACAAATGCTCTGACTGGTGTGATGATTGTACAGGCAATGACATACATAGATATATACAGGGTGGTCCAAAAAAACGGCACAAAGTTAATGACACCATAATTTTGCAACCGTACATAGTAGAGTCAGGCGGTTTTCAGCAAAATGTTTCAAAAGAAATTCTTTACATGACTGAAGTCAGTATTTGAATACAGCACTTAAGTATTATTTGTTATTGCCGCTGGCATTTGAACTATGCAAAAACACTATTACCCTCGACACTGTGGTCCATAAAAACGTGCTACTTTTATTTTTTCAATTGCTCATTGAAGCATTGGCTGATTTAAATAATTTTTGGCAAGCGACATTAAAAAGAAACTTGACGTAAATGTCTACAGTTTTGGCCACCTTGCCTTAAGGTTGTCGCTACATTACCTTGTGAAATGCATAAGTCGTAGTTTGACCATTGAAAACAATGAATTCATACTGGGCAGTGCATGCGTCAGCTCAGAAAATTACTGAGACCACAAAATCATTGAAAGTCTGTTGCTTCGTCTTTATTTCAAAATTTTAAGTCGACAAACTGAAATGATACATCAACAGCGAGTGGGCTGCTTGAGTCGTGCAGTTACTGAACGTGCTGTTGGCAAATGGTGTCAACGTCTACCGCTCGCATTTGTGCTGCAGGAGGACATGTTGAGCAAATGCTAAAATGAAGATGATGTGATGAGACACGTGTGATTTTTTGAGTGATAATAATTGCTAATTGCATTTGTCGCTATTCAGTTTATAATTTCTGAGCTGACGCATACGCTACCCGATAGGAATTCATTGTTGTCAATGGCCAAACAGTGACTTCTGCATTTCACACGGTAGTGTAGCGACAACGTTAAGGTGAGGTGGCCAAAACTACAGACCTTTGCGTCAAGTTTCTTCTTAATGTCGCATGCGAAAAATTATTGTAATCGGCCAATGTTTCACGGAGCTATTGAAAAAATAATAGTGGCAAGTTTTTATGGACCAAGGTACATTGAAGGTAATTCTGTTT
>Ga0209671_1002299_pt1 | contig 17313 bp, 10 predicted proteins | sample WorMetHERISLAND2_2_FD_187401 | JGI IMG/M metagenome (GOLD analysis project Ga0209671, IMG submission 187401) | Marine gutless worms symbiont microbial communities from Max Planck institute for Marine Microbiology, Germany - Olavius geniculatus... | ecosystem: Host-associated > Annelida >...
ATTTCCAGCTTAGGCTATTATAGACAAATAAACGTAATAAGAAGCAAATTGATTTGGACGTCGTGACGTCCACGTCTGAAAATTTGGGCGTATTGGCTTAAATTTTTGGGCGTATTTACGCCCAAACGTCCACTATTGAAAACCCTGATGCCATGATCAGAACACAGTATATCTGCCCTGAAAAACATCCTAAAATTTTAGGAAGTTTTCGTCCATAAAAGTTTTTCCTTGTGCCCAGGCCTTGATTTGACCCTGGTTTCAACTTGAAATAAAAACATTGACCGATCAATTGCTTGTTGTAGGTGATGTGTCAGCAATGGAAATCAAGGAAGCACCACAGCGCAAGTACAGCCGGCGTACATTGCGAGATGAGCATGGACAATATCCTGCCTGGATGAACCAGAGAGCTATACGCAAACAGAAGAGCAGTGCTGCCGTAGCGATGCATCGAAAAACCAAAGTCAAGTCAAGCTTCCGGAAGAAGTCAAAGAGACGATAGGAACTGTGTGATGGACACTCTAAAATAACTGAAAATATGTAAGCTGAGTTCCGACACATTATGTGGCCGTCCACCTAGACCTAGAGGCTGGAAGGTGGGGGGGCATGGCAAGCATGGTAGCGCGAGCCTACATCACGATTAGCAAAGAATAATTAACTAACAGTTATATTTTGTTTATATATTTTGAATTAGAATTTCTTCAGCTACATGTGGTAAAAATTTCATGCAAATTGATCACCATTTGACTGAATTATGAAAGAAACAAAAAGGGTGCCTTTTTCTGAAACACCATATATAGCTTTTTTATTCTTTTCAAATTAAGGGTCAATAAGGGAGAGACACAAGACCCGTAATGTGGATTATTAAGATGGCTGCGTAATAATTGCGACATGTGATGTTTTATGTAATGACTTGCTGTGCTGCATCTTGCCAACATGTTTTGTACTATATCTCGATGTGATTTGCGGCTGTGAAAATGTAGAGCCCTCGGAAACATTTAGCCTCGTCATACTCAGGGTTCCACAAAAAAAACCCGGCCCGGTGGGTTTTTTTTGGTTTTTGTAAAAAGGCCCAACTTGATGAATTTTGGGATTTGTATGGGTTTTCAGTTGGTTGATTCATGAGTTTCAGTTTGCTCCTGACAGCTAAAATATACCAATATAAACAAATTTGTAGGTTTAAATGTTTCTAAAACACAGCAACGATAACGTAGGCCTAATTCATCATTAGTGAAACCAGAAACTATAATTGGATTATGTTTGGGGTGGGATACTTAGTGGTTTTTGTGGGTTTTGGGTTTTTTTGGGCATCTGCCTGGGTCTTTCAACTTTGATATACTCGGGTCCTTGTATCTTGTCAGTCAATGAACGGCATTGTGTTTTGTCTTGGAGGATATTGTTTGACTACTGTGATGCTGGTGTGCAAGTTGCCGGAAAATTCATGCGAATCTGCTACTCACCTATTGTAATTAGTATCAGTTCTGCATTCTTCCATTACTACTCTTTTCTGCCTGCTACTTTGTGAGTGAAATTGTTACCAGTACACAAGCATTGTGTCGACTACTGCATCATTCTCTATACCTGGGAGTGGTAATATGCATTGTGGTTTATGGTTTAGCAGTTTTAAATTCACTTCACTGGCAACAGGCCGCCTGCTCTGCAAATATTTTTTCTGGATTGGAAAACGGCTATACATTTAGGATGTTATTCAATTAACTAATCCAGTAAGTGCATTGACTGCATAAGAATGTTAGAAGGATCGATGCTCCAGTCTATATCACCCACTTCCCTGCATAGTTTGGTACTACTTCCCTCTTTCTAGTTTTCTCTGTTTTCTTTCTTTTTCACCAATAACTAACTGTACTAGCTCTCGCAGCAGTTTGAATCATGTCACTGTAATCACGGAAAAAAATCAAACTGAACTGCCTAAAACTGCAATCCCTACCAATAATTACCATCGTATAGAGCACAATAATAAATGAACACAATGTGACTCATTGACGAATTGCACTCTTGAAAAGAAAAAAGATCGATAATTTTTTGTATGCTGCTGGCATGGTGCTCAGTTATGCTAGCAGCATACAAAAAATTATTGATGTTTTTTTTCTTTTCAAGAGTGCAATTTTTCAGTCACATTGTGTTCATTTATTATTGTCCTAGCACAACTAAGCACCATGCCAGCATCCAAAAACTGAGGTTTTTTAACAGAATAAAGCTTAGTTTACACACTAACGGAAGGCCACTGTAAGCCGCGGAATTTGGACAATTTTGACACGGAATTTTTCTAACTGGCCCGCGATATTTGGCAAAACTTTCTGCGGGAAAAATGTGCGCCCTAGTAATCACAGCGTTAGTCATAGTACTTAAGCGTAGGCAGAAAATCTGTAGCGTTGCTGTCCCTGTGTATTTTTGACGGTGTAAAACCTACACAAAATTTGTGCCTGCTGCACAGTTAATTGATCCATTTTGGTGCTTGCTGCTAGTAATGTCATACAGGAAGGTATTTGACTGCAAAAAATCCCACTACATTCAGGGTATCCACAAGTATCGTAGACTGATGAGGATCAGCTGGACAGAACACAGGACAAACCAGTCTATTTTGGATGAACTGTCACTGAGTCGCCAATTTCTGACAACTATTCAATGCCGTAAGTTGAAGTACTTCTGCCATGTTGTCAGAGCTGAAAACCTCTCTACAGATATATTACATGGTCGCATCAGTGGTATCAGATCTCGAGGCAGACCAAAACGACGCTTGTCAGATGATGCGAAGGACTGGACTGGTTTATCGATTCCAGAGTGCATCACAATGGCTAGAGACCGAACAGCATGGAGATCTTTTGTATCGTCATCACCGGTCTTCAGTCTTCAGAAATGAGGAAGAACCAACAACAACAACAAGTCCTTGAAAAAAGCCTCCATTTTCCAGGACCTGGAAAGTCCTTGAAAGACTAACTTAGACAAATAGGCCTTGAAAGCTGTAGTATTTGACATAACAGCGTTCTGAAAGTCCTTGAACTTCTGTAGTTCGTAATCATCACTACCACGATGTGAAAACTGCAGTCAATACTTAACTGCCCATAGATTAATTACTGTTAGTTATTCAGTTGTCGCCTTACATCAGTAGTATCGCAGGATTAGTAATTCAGATGCTACAAATTATAGAAACAGCCTCATAAAACATGACACTTAAAACTCAGGCGATGGTTCCGAGTCAAAACTGGTTTAACTGACTTAACATTTGCAGGTGCTTGCACATTATTTTGAAGTGTAATTCAATATCTTTTGTCCACTCACTGCACTGCTACTGTACTGTAATTCAATTCAGTTGAAAAATCTCTACATGCACATCAGATGTTGCTCCACTGCCTGGTTCTGGATTTCAGTTAAACTAGCATATTAACTGCAGTACCAGGGCTGGAAACCAATGTGTTAGAAAAAGTTGTTCAATGGTTAAGCTGTTGAGTACAACAAAAGACTAGAAACAAAATCATACGCACAATTCTCCGTCACATCACTTTCTCTAAGTTATACCAAAACTCAGCATCATGTACAAAAGTATGAAATTAAATGTGGTTTGTATTTGAAATTTCACAACAAATGATGAAATTTTTTTTTGGAATTTTAAGGTTTTTTTAGTTTTTACAAACTTACAAAGCTACTACATTGTAAAACCAGTTTTCCAGCCCTATGCAATACTGGATCTGTTAGATGACTGAATAAACAACAACACAAGTTTTTCTGCTGCACTAAAAATGACAAAAAATACTTTATTCATAACTACCGCAGTTAATGATTATTTATCCATGAGCAGCTGGCTATAAGCCGGGAATGTGGAACTTGCAACACGTCTGTCCGAACGTCAGTTAAAACAATTTTTTGCTTTATATAATAGATGCTGCAACTGACGACTTCAAAATTCTAAAATCCAGCAGATATAATCTCTGTGCGCAGTAGTTGCGGTGAGTTAGTTAACAGAAAAACGCAAAATTAAAATCATCGCATGGACAAAAATTCACTACGAGATCCGAGAGCTGTCTGTCGGAAGAAGAGAAACACAAACAAGCTGCCATGAATTGATAACCAATAACGTTACTCGAATGTTCAGTTTAACAGAGAGATCAGATCAGATTGTCGGCTGCCCGCCCGTTTGGTCCCAAAGCGTCGGCGATGGGCTACTGGACGTCACCGCATTAACTGGTTGGCATGACAACGGGTCGAAGGTCATCGATGTTCGGCAGAACTGTCTCCGGGCTAGCTCGGTCAGAGTCTACCTCCGAACCGTACCCGGTCGATGAAGCCATCGAGTCGTCCGGATCTGAATCGGAGCCCTCGTGCTTGCTGCCAAGATAGATCACCCCGACGCTGCCATCCTCCCCGAAACGGACGCAGACTTCGTCTGGATCAACCCACAACGTCAGGTCTGCAGGCAGCTTCGCTAGGAGCTCTCGTTCGCTAAGACCCGCCTCCTTGCCAGCACCAGCTATGAGCGGGTCCACCTTACGACGACCGACCCGGATACAGCGATACGCACTCCCACGCTCTGGCGCATTCGGATGCCAATGACCTCGGTAGTGGGCGCGCAAACGGTCGTCGAGCTCTCGTCGGAACGTTCCGACCTTGTTGCCGAACTCGGATGACGTCACGGACCCCGCTTTATCACCATCGGCCGGGGTGCCTGCCTCGACCTGGTGACGAAGCAAGCCACAGATGAAATCGACTGCACAGAGTACTTCCACTAACATCGTTGGCAGTGGAGTGGACGTTTTGCTGCGGCCGAAAATTTCCTGTCGAGAAAACGAGCAGAGATTGCTAATCTTTCTGTCTTGATATTTTTGCAGTGAGGCTTAACCCGAAGCCCACCTTTTACAACACCTGCAACACCACACAACCACGTACATAATAACAACCTGCACAGTTTCATACATATCAGAGATTTTCATTTTCATTCACAGGAAAAAAAACCTATGCTGTAGTTTAAATTAGTTGCCAGTGACAGATAGTTTAAGGTGCATATTAAGGCCCTGGCTTTACCACAGAAACCGTAGAAACGAGCAAGTACGGTAAGTGTGTCATATTTCATGACGAAACTACAGTAATTATAAATTTGTGCCAAACTGGGGACAACTAATCCTATTTTCGGACGGCTATCTGCCAGAGAATATCCATTGTTTGTATCAAACAGCTGGGCAAAATTTACGATAAAATCAGCCATTATTCTTTCCAAGACGCTCTATTAACTAGCACTAAATAATTACTAATACGTACGTCAAAAGATCTTACCATTTTTTAGAATATTGCACAACTATTTATAGATTTTATCACAACATTTCTCATCTTTCACTTTGATCTAAAATGGCCAAAGCGTCGGATCCGCCTTTAAAGGTACGTGCATGACGTCATACGCTGGGTCACGTGCATCCGGCAGCCAATAGCGTGCAAGATTAACAGGTTCATTAGCATATACGGAACAGATCGATTTGCAGGGAGTCTATCAATAACAAAAGGCTCTACTGGCGCTAGGAAAGGCCGACCGTTAGCTGGTGTCCGAATGCTAGCAAATGTGAATGAAGTGTCAGTTCAGTAGCCCTGTTTAGAGGAAAGGAAAAGGTCGGCAATGGAGACATTAGATATGGCATTTAAATTAACTTGCAAATATCTGTACATGTAATTCATTGCGTTGATACAGTTTGGTCGTACGTAATGCCGTGAAATTTTGAGGATAGGGTCGGGACCCCTATTGTTGAATACCAGGCGTCCGTAAACCGTAGGGAGTCGGTGGTGGTATTATTTTTAGAGTTTCTGAGCATAACCACTGTAATATTCCAAATTTATTGCCGCATTAGTATAAACTGTGAATAGTAACCGTGCCACTAACTTAAGTGGTTGGCCCACAATTTGCAATGCAAGTATATATGGGGTGCAGTCAGTACCCCCGTTTGGGAGATGCAAGGGGTCTGACTTGGTATCACAGAGTAGCAGTTGTCCGGTAAGGTTATTAAGCCACAATACATGCATTACAGACAACACATTGCGTCAGACTCGACCTAATGGTTGGCCAAAAGCCGATTTTGAATCAAATTACACACAAACATAAACTATTAAATAAGTCTTCAGTTAATGAATCACTTCCTACAAATGCCATTCGTTGCTGGTATACTTTGAAGATTAACCTCTTCAGTTTTCTCACTCATTATTTTCATGCTTTAAGTTCTCGTCTCTTTTTAGCCGACCGTAGGCTACTCAAGTAATGGACAAGCTATTGGTATGGTTGTCGTCTGGATCTGGATAGTTAGTTAGCACTCAGCAGGGCCTCAAAACTGGGACATTACACCGACGAGTGTCGTGTGTCATGGATATATTGTGGCTAAGCGTTAGTTCGTAGGGTAAAACTTTTTACATGAATAATTAACCATGTGCCATAAACCTAGGCATGCAAAATTTCAGCGATGCAGTGTAAGGGAAACAAACATTTTCAGATTGGTGGCTAAATAGAAGAGGGTAAGAGATTCAATGTTAAACCGGCCATATCTTGGAAACACGAGGGACACGGCCAGTTACTATTAATCAATAATAGGAAGTTCCATACGCGCTGTCAGACGAGATTGAAATCATTCACCTTGGACGACTTGAAAGCCGTTAAATCCTACTGTGACTAAATGGTGCGAGATAGGGCCTAAGTTGATCATTAATAGAAAGCGGCATATTGGCTTCCCAAGGAAATGGAAATCGACCTTGGATGACAGTGAAGGGCACTGACAACCAATACAGTCAGCTATCCTAGCAACAGCTGGGCCTTTTGTTAGCCTCTGCTACCGTCCACTGCATCATTTCACGTTGCTAGCCCACACCACAAAAGTAATAATAAACACTAGTGTGCTTAAGAATTAGGCCTAGTTCTTAATACACTGTTGGAACTGACAAAAGCAATGCCGTAACGAGACAAAGAGAGCTTAGATGGGCTACTGTCCACCGATAAGGTGAATATTTTTCCTAATTGCTTCAAGAACTTAAAGGATAAGATTCATACTTAACGGAGATTTCACTAAGTCGGGACTCCAGTTACTTAACGTCATGATTTATGAATGACCAAAGACTATAAGTTACCGTAACAACACCAAGATTTGTATCCATCCAATTTTCCCCAGACACAAGTTAGTCTACATCAAGGCCAGTGCTTATCTATAGCATGTGAATATTTGCTGAATTAAAAACACATTTTTGGAAATATCTCTAAAACAATGCACTGGAGCTCAAAATATCCCCCCTACTAATACCGCTGCCTCAAAATTTTTTCCTTTATAAGACGGTATAGGACGGTAAAATTAAATAGTCTGTGGTAGACGTCGGTACAAACACCGAGCTGCGTTTTGGATGCTTAATATGTTCGTGTTTGTTCATAGATAAGTATATTAAAAATACGCTAATGTATGCATGTCGACCCAACTTTTATAGTTTCAGCTAATAGTTTTAATTTCTGCTGACGGCACAACCGGCAAAAAACTCTAAACAGTCAACAGAAATTAATAAAAGCTGTTAGCAGAAATTAAAACTATTAGCTAAAACTATTAAAACTATAAAAGTTTTCCATGCTACGGCATAAACTATCTAATTTGACACTTTTATGTTTGGTAGGCCATTCAAGACGCAGCTCTGAATTCAACAACGAACAGAAACAAAATGGCACCCATGACTGGAAGTAAACAGCTTCATCGAACGACCTGTGTAATAAAAAAGTAACACCGGCCTTGGTCTACATCAAGTACTTAAGTCTGTCAAACAACACAATAGATAGGGATGCCGGTTATATGCGATCACATATTTTGCCAAAACTTGCATATCGCACATTTTTCCTCAAATAACAACATTTTTAAAATCGCATATGCGAGAATTACGCCACACATCCAAAAATTCGCACATATACTGCATATGCGATCGAATATTTTAGGTGCCTAACGATTGATAAATTAAGTCAGAAATGTCAAAACTGCGGAGAATAGGCCTATTAATGATCATGGTTATGATTCTCCGTCACTCGAAGTTGCATATGCTGGAATTATGCGGAAAAATATGCTGCATATATGCGCTGCATATTTCGCCAAATTCCGCATATTTTAAGAAAATTTTCTGCTATAAACCAGCATCTCTAAATAGAAAAATTCCAATAAACACGTTTACTTAATTTATTAAATAAAACTACAAGTAAGCAATACACAATTTTCCATTCTGTTTACACTCACACATCAGTTACTTGGGCATTCATCACTAGCACTGCAGTATTTGTAGATGTTACGATGAGAAAGAAAAAGACAATTAAAGCTTAAAGCAAACATTTAAAAACAACACACAGTACTCCACGGTACCCTTGCAAACAGATGAACTGAAGCTACAGCAAATCGGCGAAGCAAAATCTATCACCTGTGGAGGCTAGAAATGCATAAGATATGTAGTGGCAAAAATCACAATGAAACAAAAATATATTATTTCTGAAATCTGCAGTGTGTCAGATTGCACCCAGTCTTACATAACGGCTTTTCTAATTAACCGCAACTAATAGCCAACCAAACCGCTAGAAGTAAATACCATTCATCTAAAAAACCTGTTCGTTTGGATGTGTTTGAAGGTTCTGCGACAAGTGATATACTGATCACAGTTGCTATGACAATGGCAAATTTTTAAAACAATACAAACTTCTAAGAAATAAGCCAAATATTTCTACAATTGCGAGTAACAGCCAACCAAACCTCTAAAAGTAAATATTATTTGTCTAAAAAACCTGTTCGTTTGGATGTGTTTGAAGGTTCTGCGACAAGTGATATACTGATCACAGTCGCTATGACGATGGCAAATGTTAAAAACAAAACAAACTTCTAAGAAATAAGCAGAATATTTCTGCAATTTCGAGTATAATCAGGAGATCATTCGCCGAAGCACCGTAAGAATAAAATCAATGTCATCACAACAGCTACGACTGATCGGCCATGCTGCCACTGCACGGTTGTCTTTTACATGTTGTATAATCATCTATGTCAAATACAGTCAAAATGCGACATCCAATGTCACTGTCCGCTGTCTGCTGCAGACCACATCAAGAGATTGTGTCCTCACGCATTACTCGCTGCCAGCATCCACCTCCGTGGGCTGTCACACAACAATAAATACTACTACAGCCCCGATACTACTACAACTACCACCCATTACTACAACTGCTACAACATCAACATACATCAAGTGATGATAAAATGCTTTCAATCTGTAAGATGTAATGCCACGCCAACAAATAGTACTACAAGGGGCATTCAAACAGTTTTGCAAGTCGATATGTTAGACTGAAAAACTTTTCAGTATCTATACACCAATAAAATGCACATTTCTCCAGAACTAATGTGAGCTTGAAGCGGATATGACGTTATTGTAACTTATAATGTCATAAAGCATTTTATATCTGTTCTTTCAGCCAGGCTTCTACCACAGACTTGACTCATTCACTGTTTGGATAGCAGTCACTACGGAGAAAGTTTTTCAAATTTAGAAAAAGATAATAGTTAGTGTCAAGTTTCTGTTGTATGTAGGGTGGTCTTGCTGTACGAAGCCAGAGTCGCGAATAGCTTGCTGGGTAATTTTAACTTTGGGATAGGGTTGCAGTGATGGGCACTGTGTATTTAGGGGAGATCTTCAAAACGCGCTCCCAGGCCCCCATACATCAAGGCTCCGCAGGGAGTACGTTGTAAAAAGTTTTGAACCTTTCACAAAGACGACGGATAATCCTGATGTGACATCGTAATCAACAGAAGCGTTCTTAATAATGGCCAGCACAGATTTTGGCTGCTATGTATTCACATTACAAATAAGAAATTCAGGGCTTCCACAAAATTGCCTATCCCAAGGTGTCACGTTCGTAAATCCAGGGTCAGACAGGAGAATTGTTGCGCGTATATTTGCCCTGTTTGCATTAGCCCTCCAAATCGTATCTGGTTAACGCTTTACGACGTCACAAATTTCAATGACATCATATCCGCTTTAAGCTCACACATGTATATGAGAAATATCTTTTACTGGTGTATAAATTTTAAAAAGTTTTGTTAGTTTAATATACAGGACTTGCTTTCGACTCTATGCATCATTGCCATAAAAAATGCCACTGACGGCTATAGCTGACAAGGTGTCCCCAGTGCCACTGGTGATCATAGTCAACAAACAGATGGTCAGAGTTTCATGTCTGTTTTCCGAAAGTAAACACCATGCGCAGGAATGCGGCAGTCACAGGTAGAAATCCAGCAGCTAAAGATTTTAAAAGTAAGACAGAACTAGAGTTTGCACGCAGTACACATGCACCACCATTTTACATCAATCACTCAGCGAAACAAATATAACAATTACCTGGGCCTTTTTTGGACGCCCACGCCCACGTCCAGTGCCACTTGTTGCCTTCTACAAACATAAAACAGCCCATCAAGCTTATGCTATATGATGTGTCTTAGGACTGCATGAAATAGAGTTGAAACTGCATTAAAATACTGCCAACACATTATATTACAGATGAAACACCAGACACTGTTAAATTCAATGACTTCCATGGACCAATCAGGTTTTCAAAGATATTCAAAACCTTGAGTTTCAAGGAAAAATTTCCAGACATTCAAGAATGCATGGGAACCCTGGACCAATGCCCCATCCAATGGGACACCTGCTAACCAAAAATTGGATACTTATTTCATCAAATTATGCGATACAAAATGGAACCTAAGAGAAGCAGGGGAAAAGACTAATATAAATAATTTGTTAAGAGCAGCTTGGGAAGAAATAGTTTTCAATATTTGAAACTTGGTGATAACCGAAAGAATAAAAAGCCAGAAAGCAAGGGGTCTGCGCTATTTGTGAACATTGTGGACGGAAGACATAAAAGCCGAACATAACCTATGAAGCCTTCAAAAGACAGTCTGATCTAGTATCAATTTTTTTTCATGGAATTTAGGCGCGAGAGCTAGCACGCATTCGCTATGGTAATTCTGAACTGGTGTCTTGTATCTGTCACGTCCTGGTACCGTACCAAAACCATGTACGATAGAGACTTCAGCTTTTCACCATATGATAGCTTAGTGTCTTTAATATTTCATGACAAAATTTCATGCCACTGGGTGAAGGGGGTCCCCACGAACGAAGGGGAGAAAGAAGGGCACCACGCTTAAAAAGGTGTCATTTCACTGTTATTAGCTCGTTTAACGCTAAAATGGTTGTAGATAAGCACAGACATGCTGCTTACCATAACAAGCACTGGCGACGAGCTTCTTAAAAATGTCAACATCGATGACCTTAAATGACCTTGAACGCCAAAAATAGGTAGTGGGTTTTAGTGAATTTTTCGCGATTTCGGGCTGCAACGCGCATTTCAACAATGAACTGCGCCAAAATAGCTGGAAATAGACCAAGATAACATGTGTACGAAATTTTTAGCACTGAATGCAGCTTTTAGCAGTCCAAGTCCGGACCTCCTAGATTCAAAGGGGACTGCGCAGCGGGTGCCAAAGAGGGGTACCGCTCTAAAAAGTGGTTATTTATCCGCTGTTGGCTTGTCTAGCGTGAAAATGGTTGCAGATAGGCACAGACATGTTGCTGAACAGAGCAAGCACTGGTGACGACCTTCGTAGGATTGTCAACATTGATTGACCTTGAACCCTAAAAATAAGGGGTTTTAGTGAATTTTTGTTGATTTTTGCCAGCAAAAGAGTGAATTGTGATGAAATGGATGGAGATAGACCAAGATTACCTGCGAACAGGAACTGCTATAAGCTCTCGCGCATCTCATGAGCATTAGCTCAGATTTCTTGTTAATTTAGCAAAGTGCATAAAATCCAATGTATACAAAACAAATTACAAGCAGAATTTGAGAACTGTGCTAATAAAGCAATGTGTACAGAAGTATTTAAGCAGTTACCTTGGGAGATGCTGCTTTGGCACCTTCTTCAGTTGTGGCCTTCTTCGGTCTGCCACGAGGCTTTTTCTCCTGAACAGCCAATGTGTCAAAATGACCAACACATTTTCTACATTTTAAAGCCCAAATTCCACTATGCTGACTTCTACCTCAGTTTTGCAGACACGCACCATGAAAGTCGCAAACAACAAAAACTGTGATGTTACAGGCAACTTATGATTTTTCGAACCATCGCGATATGTCGAGAATCTAGTTCATAAAATGATACGAAGAAAGTCAGCTGGAAAGTTTCGATGAAAGTTGCAGACGAAAACGACTTCCGCAAACTTTGTCACAAAGTCAGCGTAATGGAATTTGGGGTCATATTTAAAAAAACTGGCTGTGGGCTGGAGTAATGGCATACAGCAGCTAGCCTAATTTTACGTAGTTTGCGCTAAAACTTCAAATAAGATGCAGCAAAATTCAGTCTTTCAATCAAAAAATTATCCCAGTAATCAGACAGGAGCCTGATTAAACAAACCTATCTATCATCATTCTAAACAGATTTCAACAGCCAGAAAATGCAACCCTCCATGATATTTGCACAGCACAGCTTAATGGCCACAATCTACAACCTGTAATAATAGACACTTATAAGGTCTAGATATAGCAAGTATTGTGCTAAAATTTATAGTTACACATCTTTCACTGTTAATGGATGCAAGGCAAACTGCATGTGCATGTAAGTGTCACAAAGCTAAGTAAGTAAGTAAAGTAAGTAAGTAAAATGTAAATTTATATAGCGCATATTGTTAAAATTAACCTCTAATGCGCTTGTCACACTAGTACTGACTGAACAGGATTGTTCTAAAGAACTGTTTGAAACTGCCAATGTCACACGCTGGATCTCTGAGTTCATCTGGCAGCGAGTTCCAGACCGTCGGACCAGCAACTGGAAAAGCATGACGGCCGTACGTGTTGAGTCGACAGCGGGGTACGATTAGCCGGTGTCGGTTGGCAGAACGTAGTCGATGTCGCGATGCAACTTCGATGGCTGGCTCTATATGATCGGCGAGGTACCGAGGTGCTTGTCCGTGCAGATCGACTCTGAAAAATGACGGCTAAAATGCTTTCGATAACTGACACACCTTAAAAAGTTTCCACACTGACGAGCAAACTAAACCTGTCGTACCATCAGTTAAAACTTGGCTGCATTGTCCTTTTGCTCAAATAAGAAATTGTTTAAGAATACATATAACTCCAAAACAATGTGTTACAAACAAACAGTGGCAAAACAAAACACCAAAGGAAACATTGCTTATCAAACAAAAATGCAGGAGAAAGTTGTGTCAGTCTTTTAAATACTCTTTCCACAACACCCAAATTTACTTTGCCCATGGTTGTCAATTTAGTGCAGTGTGTAAAATCCAATGTACACAAAACCTACTACAAGGCAAATTTAAGGATTGTTAGTGTTGTAAAGTGTACAAGCAGTCACCCCAGGAGACGCCGCTGCCGCTGTAGCACCTGCTGTCACAGTCTTCTTTGGTCTTCCTCTCGGCTTCTTCTCCGTCTCCTGAGAACGTATCAGCACCAGCACCAAGATGAAACAATCGTCAGATCAAGTACACTTTCAGTGAGCGGACAAAACCTCGTCCAGTGGCAAATATGTATCTTATCTTATCTTATCTGTTTGTAACTGATTTACAATGCCTCTGGGACTTCCTGGAACGAATTGGGAGCAGTGATCCACCCCCTTTGACCACGAATGAGAGAGAGAGAGTACACTTTGAGTGAGTGGACAAAACCCCGTCCAGTGGCATAAATTAAAAAAAACTTCCTAGCATCTTCTTAAGTCAGCAACTTGGCCATGATATGCATCCATTTTCCACATCTTTTCAGCACCAGTTGCTTCAGTTTTATCGAACAAGTCAAATGCTCATATAGAGTACATTTACCAAATCAATTATGGTGTCTATGTAAACCTAGCTAACCTACTGCAACACATTTCAACTGATAAGTGATAATTATTCCATACAACGAACTAAACTGAGTCAGGCAGCTGACATTTGATAATGTACATAAAGGCCAATAACATGTGCAAAGACATAAAAAATGGCAACCACCTGGATTTCTATCAGTTTTTCCAAGCCAAAAAAAATTAAATTCTAAATTCCATGACCTCCTAAGACCACGCACGCCACTAAAACGGGTTTAAGCCTGTCTAGACACAGCCATGTCCGTGAAAACAATGATCCTCATCAGAGCGGAGACACCCAGGCAGATCTTTACCCCCAAAAAACAACAGTTTTTATTCAGTAACCCCATCTAAAACCCCCCTGAACTTGAGCAAACAGAATTCAAATGCATCAACCAACAGAAAACGTACTAAAAAACCTAAATCCAATGCAAACAATGGTTTAAACTAGAAAAAATGGAACCAAAAGACCCCACCGGATCAGGCTTTTTTAAAAAACATCTTACTTGCAACACCGATTCTCATCGAAGACAAAAACCATGATGGAATATATCTTCGTCACCTGACTCGAGTCATCCTGCACAGTCTTGCTGCTCTTCGCTTTCTTGATCTCGGGCGCAGCTTCTTCATCTTCAGCTGCAGTCAACGCAGCCTGCAAGCACAATGTAATGTAAATGCAAAATGTACGTTACGAGCCATAAAGCATACGGCGATGCAGATTTCCCATTTCCTTAACCCTCAGCCAGACACCTGTTTACACTGCCGGACCACAAACGCAGGGCCAGTGCATCACGTGGTGTTTTCCCACTATGTCCCAGCTTTCGCTTGTACTCATTGCACCTACCTACGGAGGGGACCTGGGTGGCTGACTAGTGGTTACATACGTAGATGGCTCACCCACCTGCTGACAATCATCCATCCAAGTACTAACCGGGCTCGGCGTTGATTAACTTTGCAGATGTGACCAACGATGTTATCAACTAAGCCAAACCGCCCTTTACTTGTGTGCTACAAGCATAACAGCAAACATTTACAGAGCTCTGACTACGATCTTCCTTTCGGATTGACCGCTTTCCGGACCACATGACTTCCAGTAGGACAGGCAAAAATTCATCAATGTACTGTTTAATGCTACGGTCGTTGCCTGACAGTGATTAAAAGCAGGCCAGACAATCATTTACACTGGTACGGACAACAAAAAGCAACTGCCACAAACGAACAGACTAACATAAAAAGGTAAATGAAATTATTTAGCAAACACTAGCCACACACAAACATGATACTAATTGACAAAGGATTCACACACCTAACCAAATGCTGTTGTTGTTGCATTGCATTGCAAGCCTTTCAGGTGCTGTCTGTATGGGGGGACAGATGCCCCCCCCAAAACGAGGAATTCCAATTCCACCAGGACATCACTTCTTGATGGGTGAGTCCTAAAGTTTCTGTTTTTTCGTTGCAAAGTTGACAGCCACTTCGTTAACCTAATCTAATCTAACTGCAGCTATACAATTTAAAACCCAAGTTTGTACACCATCCAGCTAAGAAGCATACCGGCATCAGGCCTAGTTCTACAGCTCTCGAGATCTGCACAGTACAGGAGATGGCTAAGTTGAATGACAGACCCAATGAACATAGACAAACTGGGTGTTGAAAACAACACTGAAAGTGCTTTGTCAACTCCTGACTGCCAGATACACAACAACAAGGCCAGATAAACGATTTAATTACGTACCACAGACATAACGAAAGAGAAATGTACCTGTGAACTGGCTTTTGTCTTTGACGACTTGGCAGCTTTGGAAGGTTTCGCTGTTGCCTCACTAGCACCATTCTAACAACAGAGAAACATATCATAATCCATAACAAGGAACTAATACACGAGACACTGATTAACGATGCCATACCAAGTCTCAGCACTCAAAACAACGCTCAGTGTTATCCTCCATCCGTATGGACGGAAGATAAGACTGCCAAACTGCTGTCTTCCGTCCGCAACCCTAACCCTAAATCTAAGCCTAACCCTAACCCCAACATTAAACTTTACTATAACCCCAACCCTGACCCTAAACCTAACCCTAGCCTTAAGTTCCTAATTCCATAACTCTATCCGCAACCCCAACCACAACCCTAATTTACAGACGGAAGATAAGACCGCTTAACCGCTATCTTCCGTCCGTACGGACGAAAGATAACATTAACGCAAAACAACCAATGCCGATCACTGGCCATCTATCAAGAACTTTCCAGGCCCTGAAAATATGGAAAAAAAATTCAAGGACTTTCGAGGAGTTGCAATAGCCCTGAATTTGACTGCTGTACAGATGTACCAAAACATTAAATTAAGAAGAAATATTTAGGCAAATAATACCTGTGAATCTTCGGCAGCTTTCGTCTTTGATGTTTTGGTTTCTTCGGTAGCTTTTGTTGTCTCGACTTCAGTGGCACCGGTCTGCTCACAATTATAAATGCAATCACATGATACAACTAGACTATGACGTCTTGCATTCACCTTGTATTAACTGATTGACATAAATATACGAAATTATGAATACCGACTCACAAACAAGACCCAAAATACTACACCTGACAACATCCACCAAACAATAAACTGTTTGTGCTAAAAAAATCACCAATAAACAGTACTCAAAGTACCATGCAAAGAGATCACTATATAAAGAAAATAATGAAACTCATCCATAGCTTCCCACCATGTGGCGCGGTATCATACTAGCTTATTTTCAGCAAATTTCATTCCGCCATTATTAGTCAATTAGAGGCAAACGAGACCAACCTGTGTATCTTCTTTTTCGTTAACAACGGCTGCTTTGGCGTCGACGTTCTTTTTCCCCTTTTTGCTTCCTGCTACGGCCGGCATAACGGCGACTATACTATGAGTTTTAAAAATATTAACAAATAATAAAATATGAAACAAACATTAACTTTCGATGTAACTCACACCAGTTGTAAACCACCACGAAATACCCGCGAATCCGCGAACACGACCACGAGGCTCATTGACCAATCACGCAGCAGCAAACATGCGGCTAATTAGCATACTGCTAAGTGATTGGCTTTCTTCGTAAAATAATCAACATAGTCCATTTAATTAAATAAGTAAACCTGGACGTCGATATTCGCGTTCATGCACGGACGGCAAATTTCGTTTTGTGACGTTGAGTCACGTCTTTTGCAATCTGATAAGCTAGCGTCTGCGTTGATTCTTATCGATTTGCAAGCATATGGATAGAAACAACGGTTACAGATTCAGCGCTTTGTGAACTGGATATGTCACGATAATTAAGATATAGGAAAGTGCAGTGGTGTAGCCAGAAATTTCAATTGGGGGGAGCTCGTCTTCCTTCCCCTCCCCTTCCTTCCCCAATTTGTTTCTTTCCTTTATAAGCTTCCTTTTCCCTTTCACCCC
>Ga0209671_1002300_pt1 | contig 17311 bp, 13 predicted proteins | sample WorMetHERISLAND2_2_FD_187401 | JGI IMG/M metagenome (GOLD analysis project Ga0209671, IMG submission 187401) | Marine gutless worms symbiont microbial communities from Max Planck institute for Marine Microbiology, Germany - Olavius geniculatus... | ecosystem: Host-associated > Annelida >...
TCATTCAAGGTCATTGAATTCGGCGCCAATCGAGAGCCAGTGTACGACTTCCTATTAGTGATTAATAGTAACCTAGGCCCTATCTCGCACCGTTACTGCGATACAGCGACTTATTGGCCAAAAATCGCAAAGTTTGCCCACCCCCCTCTCATTTAGCGCCCTCGTTCGAGGTGACCCCCTTCGAATTTGTGGAAAAGCTTTACGGTTCCTGAAACTAGAGTCTTCCAGGCAGCCGACGGTGAAGATTTGGTGATCCTAGCTTGCACCGTTTTTGACTGATCCATCCGTGTGACGGACGGACAGACAGACAGACGGACAGAATTGCGATAGCTAAGACGCGCTGAAAGCAGTAGCTGCTTTTGCGCGTAAAAAGTAAAAGGGATAGAATCTTGCAATTTTACAACAGAGGCGTGCCAAAATTCAATTTGACGCCCATGTTCCCTCAAAATAACGAACTTTTGGCCCCAAATGTTGTTTTAAAAGAAAATTTGCCGAGAAACAAAAAAATTCCGACAAACTAAAATTTGGAGGTGAGGATCGACAATTGCCTCTCTGCCACGAGTCCCCACGACTCTACTGCCCCAGACTATTTGGCCAGATTCGAAAGGAATAGGATAAAAGGAGGAGTATAGGCTAATGAAGGGTCTGATACTTTCTTGCGTACAGACAATAAGTTTTGGATACGGTCATAGGACTAACTGGAATTCTAGATAATGCCCATGGCTTAATCAATCAGTAAACAAAATTATCCGATCTTGTATTAATAACAGTTCCGATCGAAAGCAAGCTCAGCAACCCGCTTATAATTGCCACTCAAAGCCGCAGACCCGACAAACGGCGGTGTCTTTTTAGTCCGATTGGGATTCTGCACCGTAGGACTATATTCATGATTGTTTATGCGCAGTCCCTTCTATCCCCCAATTTTGGATACGAAATCTGGCGCAATTCCCCCTCTCCACTTTTGGGCTCAAGTTCCCCCTTCCATTTTGGGCTTCTTTCTTCTTCTAAGGGAGAAGTTTTGTTAATGGTGTAGATTGAAAAATAGGGGAAGTGAAAAATACGTTGTTAAGTAGGTTGCCCAGTAAAAATAAATAAAAAGTTTTGATCTACACTCTTAACAAAACTCTCCCCCCCCTATTTTTAAATGGGCGCCAGCTGCGCCCATCAGGTATAGGGATAGAAGCCGGTTGTTGTGCCAGCTAGAGAGAGACACTTTGGCTGCACGAAAAAATAGGCTAAGTTTATGATATAACCACTAGGCCTATACAGCCGATGTTTTGTCTTATCTTATGCAGACGCAAGGCCGTGAAACTTGCTAAGGTGTATAGTGCTAACGAATCTGCTTTAGTTTTTTTGTGAGACAGCACAGCGCGCGGCATCCGTTTAGCAAAATGTTGATGGCCCGGCTGGTGGTAGAACTCTAGCTAGCTAGGTCCTAGAGCAGTGCAGGTTGATTGAGAGAGAGAGAAGAAGATATAGAGCGACCGATGGATGGAAAGGTTGCGGGGTTATGCAAGTGTCGGGTTATCGACACCGCCAGACGAATTGTCGGAATGCGTGGAGTAAGCCTATAGGCCTATATTCTATGCTACGAACAGATCGTAAGCCTTATGAGGGGGTATAGGCCTACGCGTTGACCCCATTATTTTGTTCCGATAAATATTGATCACCTTCAAAAAACACACGTAGGTCTATCTCAAAATATTAAGTAACAAGGTGTTGCCCAAAACGTATTCCGACGAAAACTGCGAATTTGCACGCATGACTTTGTATTTCATGTACTGTTGTTAATTCAAATGTTATAGGGGTTAAGTTATCGGTAACTTACAAAAATACGATAGTCTAGCCAGTGGCGTAGCCAAAAAATGTCAATTGGAAGGGTCTCCTCTCCCTTCCCTTCTCCTTCCCTTTCTCCTTTTGTTCCCTTCTTTTTTCCCTTTTACCCCTCTTTCTTCCCCTATCCTTCCTTCTTCTCTTTCCCCTTCCCCTAGAAGTAGAACCCCTGCAATTCAGGTAGAGGGTCTGGGGGACGCTGTGAGCTCCCCCATCGTGGTCTGAGGCGGAGTTTCAGTCGAAATCGAATTTGGTGCATTTCAGCTTTAAAAGATAATATCTGGTGGCACAATTTTAATTTTTCCCGAGAATAAACTGTCCAAGTTGGCAAATTGAGTACAGTTTAAACGTATGTTTATGTATTGTATGGAGAATTGGGGGAGCTAGGCCCCCTGCTCCTCTTGTCTACGCCACTGAGTCTAGCTGCAGATAAGTAAGAGAATTCCAGACAGCACAAGAAAACCAGCTGTCGCTAGGATAGCCGACCGTACTGGTTGTCAGTGACCTTCAATGTCATCCTAGGTCGATGATTTTTATTTCACTTAAAAGGGCATGTGACACTTCCTATTATTAGTGATTAATAGTAACCTTGGTCGTATCTCTCACCGTTTTCGAGATACGCCCAGATTTCTGTTAAAACGCACATTTTTACCTTTTCCATTTAACCCCCAAATTGAACATGTTTCTTTGCACCATATGGCTGAAATTTTGCATGCCCGGGTTTAACACACATGACTAATTATTCGCGTAAAAAGTTTTTTTCCTTCGCCCCAAAGCTTTACCGCAATACGTTCGTTACGGACAGGCGAATTCAGACAGACATACAGACGACAACAACTATGCTAATAGCTCGACCGTTACTTAAGTATGGCCGGCCAAATATCCGAATAACAACTTCACAAACAAAAACAACAAAATCAATAACAAAATCAATAATGTTAATGTAGACGTTGTCGAAATCTGTTTGGACAGAATCGGTCCAAAATGTTCTTCTGTGAAATAGGCTATAGAAAGACATTTTGGACTGATTCTGTCCAAACAAATTTCAGCAATGTTTAAATTATCGACTTATTGATTTTATTTTAATTTAACCATTTTAGCTTACTGAGATTAAAAATGTTTTGTCGGTTACATTTTACCGATTAGGCTACTCAGCAATTGAAATAAGCCACACGATACGTTTAGAAATTAGTCGATTTATTATTGATTTATTGAAATTATTGATTTGCTTATTTTCCGACTGAGTAAACGATGTCACGGTTGCACATTTGTCGCTTGTGAAAATATTAGGCAGTCAGTGTTATACGAGCTAATGAATGTAGGCCTAAATTTTAGTCGGCCTGTGCAGTGATAATTGCACGTCCTCTTTCGTCGACGGCGTAGCCTACGATGCTGAAAGGCTGCATGCTCAGCGAGTTAACAAGCCCTCCTACTAGCCTAGCTGTTGACTGCAGCTCGTTTAGTCTGTTATTACATGACGGGAAACAGAAAAAGACTGGCCGGCGTCGGGCGGTGTCAGCGAAAAATGTTTACGAGGCAACGTGTGGCAACTGATATTCACTGCACAATAGCATTTGCGCTCGCATCCGCCCGCGCCTTGACGCTATTCGCCGACGAGGCCGCCGAGCAAAGCAGAGAAAGCGCTAAGAATCTGGCGCAGCAGCAGCAGCAGGCGCCGCGGGTAAACGGATTCTACAAATGTCGGTTTGCTCTTAAGCCACAATTCCATTAGCGCCGGGTAACTTACTCATAACCCAAAACCTGTTTGTATTTGTAACCTTATTACCCCGACACTAACACTCAGTTAAGTTGCAGCAATTTTTCGGCTGCTGTAAGTCTAAATATAACATAATTATTACTATTTTTATATGATAGTCTGAGGATTCAACAAAACTATAGATCACTCCCGTACATTCAACAAGAAGGCTAGTGCAGGATTTTGCAATGGCGGTTTTGATTGACACTTGTTTTCACCTCTTTCCTTTCTCTCCTCCTCTCCCATTTTCTTCCGTTAAGTATGTTTCCGCTCTGTCACGTCGCATATCTCTTATAGTCGTTGGTCCATCTAAACGTCTCGAGAAATGTTATGAGCTTCCCCTGCGAAACGTGTGTTAGAGCATTTTTGCGTTAAAAATAACATCTTAATTTCAGTCAGGATATAAAATGCGCACGTCGAAAACTGATAAAGCAGAGGAAAAAACAAACACATCTTTGCATGCATGTATGGTAATATAGTATGATGGTATTTAGCTAAGTTCACAGGTTTTGTTCTGATTTTATTAAATTCGAGTTTTGTTCTGATGTTTTTATTCTTAACTGAGTTTGACCCCCATTTCCTGCGTAAGCACTGTCCTCCCGATCAAACTGGTATTACCCATAATAAGCGAGAATGTCAACCCCAGTGCCGGAACCTGGGCCCCATATTTGGACGTTCTGCATCCTGCAATAGTGTGAAACTAACTAGGAGGAATGCATCAATTTTTCACTCAAAAATCATGCCGCGGGAAAACAGAAAAACGTTTTAAAATTTTCGATTGCTCCCTGCTCACCTACGACGCAGCTCCCCTAGTCAGCTGGGGATACCGTACCCCTAACTTTCCCTATTCCCGACTCCCCACGACGACGCCTGCGGCGTCCCGTTCTTGTCGACAGATCGACCGACGCTGCTGGTAAAGACTCTGCGAGCGGATCTGTTCGCAGTTCACTCCGCACGCACGGAGTTCTAACTTCTAGCAGGCGACGCGAGTTCTGAGCAGGATACGGGCGGGCGCTTGCCAGTGCATGGAAGAAGGGCGCCGAGAGGCCATGAAGCCGTCCGGCATAAGAGCTTAGCTGCTGCGGGGCCGGCTCTCGTGTTTGTCTGCTTTCCCGTCTGTTTGTCCGTCTGCGCATTCCCGTCAGACTAACAACTAGAAACGTTTGTGATTAGCCCGTTCGTCTGGTCGTTCCTCTTCGCCGACCGTGCATTGTTGTTGTTTTTTTTGTATCGATTCATTTTCGTGATTTTCGTGAGCGCGAGGTGGGTCTATCTCGACCGTACGAGCACGTGCGTCTGACGTCACCGTGATGTCGTGATTTCCAGGTGGGTGGCATTCGCTAACTCGGTAAACAGAGTCTATTGCACATTTGGGGCAAGTCTACAGAAATCCATAATCGCTTAAAGTTGCAACTTCGACTTTGATTCACACCAGTACTGAGAAAAAAGTTTAAGAAAAAAAGAAGTAAATAATTATATGATCGGCAAACAAAAAAACGCACAAAGACGAGTTCCGCGTAACGTCAGTCTACGTCACACCATGATGCCATGCTAAACGTGGTGGGTGATAAGCAGGAGCATCTATCCCTTAATTCGTAAGTCTTTAGAGCAAAGTCCTCCCCCAACTTAAGGTGAGGCGCCTTAAGACGAAGCGCCATAATAGGCATCAAGAAATGAAGAATAGGGAGGAGGTATTATCCTCCCCAGCCGACTAGAAAGTTTGGGGGAGCGTAGTGACCTCCCCTAGTGTGATTCGGGGCCGAGGCTGGGCTTCGACGAAAAATGAGTTTGGTGAATTGTAATTTCTGAGCGTCACAGAACACTTGTGGTTGCAAGATATCAGAAATGCGTAATCTATTACGTAATCTATATCGACTGTTTAGCTCCCTCTTATAATTTTCCCCAAAGTCTCTCCCTACTTTGCTCCAAGGTTTGTTTGGTGCAGATGACCCTGGTTGTAAGCTTAGGCTTCTAATTGCTGGCTGGGTTTATGATCCATCGCTTTGCCAAGGCGTATAAGAAGTGCCCACGACGCACGTAAGCGGGATTTTACTGCTTGGCGTAGCCCTATAGTCCCCGTGTTGCAGACTTCCCGTTGCATTGCTGCTGCATTGCTGCTGCTGCTGCAGAAAATGACTTGCACGAAGCACGATGTTGAAACAAGAAACCCAGCTGTTTCTAGGATTGCCGACCGTACTGTCTGGCAATTCGTGAGGCATTGTCACTGTATGGTGGGGAAAAGAAAAGTTGGCAATAAAGTGATACACAGGATATTTGGTAGATATCTATAGCCTGTTGACCAGTTTCGGTGTTAGGCCCGAGCCGTGGGGGGCAGACCCCCAGTTTTGCTCCAGGCCCCCCAGTTTCGTGGCCTCTCATGATTTTTTGCAAAGATAACGCAGATATCTGATTTCTTTGTTTTTTTTTTAATTTTGGAAAAGTGGCCAAATTTGCGGCTTCCATTGAACGTCCAAAAACCAAAAGTGCTTCAGCTTCAGGGGGGTTTCGCCCCCTGTCCCTCTGACCAGGGGCTCCGCTTTTGGTCCTGCTGAAGGCTCCGCCCCAGACCCCCATTTTACGTCTGCGCTACCGCGCTCGCTATGGGGCCGTGTCCCCCGCCAAATATTGGGGGCTAGAACCGCCACTGCTGTTAGCAGTAACAGTTTTGCTGATAAAGTACCAGTAACCTGTCATGCAAATTATGGAGTTAAGGCAGGCAACCCTATCTTAGAAGAACAGGTGTGAGGTGTTCTTAGGGGTTCGGCGATGGTGCGGTTGGATTGCGCGTTGGTCATTTTCTACCAACCTAGACTGTCAATAGTAGCCATGCAACTTAAGCGGTTTAGCTGCAATTCGCAATGCAAGTATTTTGAGGGTGCAGATCGCATCAAGGGGTCGTAGGGAATCTGAATTGGTAGCACATGGTACCTGTCCGGGCATTTGTTTAGGCAGTTTTCTAATAAGTTGTATTGTTTAACCACAATACATACGTTATAGATAACAGACAACAAACAGACAGACAGACAGACATAAGCCTGTGACGTAGGATCGACTTAACGGTCAGACAAAAATGATTCTATTATTTAGACCTACATGCAGATTGACAGACACGAAGTGAAATGGAATGAAATAAACTAAAATGTTAAAACGAGCGTATCGGTCAGCGTTTAAAGAAGTACAGTACTGGTAGGCTACGAAGAAAAACAAGAAGCCCGGCTGTCGCTAGGTAGGGCCGAAGGTACGCGGGTGTAGGAAGGCCAGCAAATGATTTTCGTGTCATGTCAAAGGGCTTATGCGACTTCCTATTAGCAACCTAAGCCCCTATCTCTCACCATTTAGCCACAATACCTCCGTAACAGACGAACAGACGGACGGACAGGCCGTACCATAGGGCAGACCGTTCTTAACGGTCTGCCCAAAAACCTTAACATGACACTGTGTTTCAACTGCCAATACTGTTACTTGCACAGGTTTAACGCATGGCTGAAGTCCGATGACGAACAGCTGTCTTGGATAATTGGACAAAAACGCCGCAGATAGCCTGCTCAATTGATTGTTCTGGTCCAAACCGTCATTGGCGACCACAGATACGTATATAATAGGGTCTAACTTCAACACTTGGCGTTTATGTGCCGATATGTCGATGGATGAAGAAGACTGATCGGTGTGGATTGCTTGCAGTGGAGCGGCGGCATTGAAGCCTGCAGCCTGCAGCCATGATGACCACAGTACCTTCTGGTGGCGGCGGCAGGTTCGACTTCGACGATGGGGGTTCTTACGTCGGTGACTGGTCGGACGGGATGGCCAACGGCTACGGCGTCTGTTCGGGTCCGGCCGGGGAAGCGGAGTTCGCCGGCGCCTGGCAGCTTGGATTCGAGACGTCCGGGGTGTTCCGTGCCGGGATGACGGTGGGGGGCGGCGCTGCGGTCTACGAAGGTCAGTGGTTGCAGGGTCGGCGGCACGGACTGGGCATTGACAGTCGAGGCTTGGCGGGGGCCGGCGACGGTCCGCGCTGGTTGTACCGTGGAGAATGGACGCAGGGATTCCGGGGACGCTATGGAGTGCGTCAGAGCACCGCCACCGGGACCAAGTACGAAGGAACGTGGACCGCCGGACTGCAAGACGGATACGGCGTCGAAACCTACGCCGACGGAGGTAGGACTTTGCTCTTGTGATACTTCCCGGAGTCAGAGAAAATTGACGTTGCTACAAAGTACTAGTTTTTGTTAGATATGCTTATACATGTCACTTGAATAAGTTGAGAGTTTCTTCATGGATGGCAGTGAAAATACTATGACTAGTAACTCATTTACATGGGTTACGGAAGGTGGGGACTTTGGTACAGCTGACGGGGGTTGCCTAGCCGGCTGCTGCGCCAGCCTGTGTCTGCAGGCTGCACACGGTGGCCGTGCGGCAGGCGGCTCTGGTTACTGACGAAAGCGCATTAGAGGCGTGCCCGTGCTCGCGACGATGCGCTATACAAATTGACGACCTTTATCTTTACCTTTGTGACTCTTTCCTTCTTTCTATTCTGTTGTTTACCTGATGTAAATGGCACAGGCTCTTCAGGCGATTCTTCGGGCATCAATAACGTTGACTCCGTCCGAGTGCGTTTTGCAGCGAAAATTGTTTTGACAAGCCAAACGTCAGTCATTGCGTTTTTTGCTATTTAACACATTATTATATAGCAATCTTAATAGGCCGTATTAATGGTATTGCTCGACTGTCTGTCCGTCTGTTTTGTGGGCTCCTCGAAAACAAAAGCACAGCAAAATCAAAATTGTTGCAAACGATGTGAACGTTCCCAAGGACATAGGCCTAAGTAATTGGTTATTATCGGTATGCTAAATTTTCAGCTCAAACGGGTCACAAAAACGGTCTCGAAATATGTTGGCACTGGGCAGATATATGAAACTTGTTATGGAATCGGTTTTCGCGTTGTCGTTAACGATTCACTGCTGACCAGGGTTGCAAAAACCGGTTTATTAAAAAGCCGAAACGGGTCGCAATTTAATTTTTTCTTGGGGGAGGGAATTCATTCAGTTGTTATTGAGTTTTAGCTTTTTGGGTTTTTTAGATTGAACCGGTTATCAAAAAAGGCCTAACTGTTAGAGTGTATTGGGATTTCTGCGGGTTTTCAGCTGGCTGATTCACATGAGTTTGTGTAAATTTGTTTTCCACGGCATAAAATATACCAATATTTGCAACGGTTTTAACAACTTAGCCGTAATAAAATATTTCATTATTGGTGGAACAACGCACTGAAATTGGATTAAGTTTGCGGTGGGTTTTTCGGACGAGAGTTTCGGCGGTTTTTACGTGGGTTTACCCCGCAAAAACCCGGGCGATTTCTTGGGTATCTGGCCGGATGTGGCAACCCCAGCCGCTGACTGTTCTGCAGGCACGTATCAGGGCCAGTGGTTGCGTGGTGTCCGGCATGGCTACGGAGTACGTCAGAGCGTTTCTTACGACCTGGCCGTGCGCTTTCCAATCCAGTCAGCATTCGCCGGCGCCGCAGCTAGTCTCGTCAACGCGGCCACCGTCCCCGGCTTCGCCGAGAAGGAAGACGACATTCTGCTGCGAGAGCGAGATTTACGCATCGAAGAGTCTCGCGGCGGCTTCGTTCTGCTGGCGAGAACGACTCCGTTAGATTCCATGTCTACTTCGTCCGGCTCGCATCGGCGAATGGTGCTCGACAAGCACGGCAAACCGAGCCTCCGAAAAACCATCGTCTCGGTCCGTATCTGTCACGCTTTCGTTTCCCATTTTTTGGCCGACCGTTAAGGTTGGATAAGGCGATGAGTACGGCCTACAGTTTTCCGCGGCAAATTTTGCCGAATTCCGCGGGCTAGTTCGCAAAATTCCGCGGCTCACCGGGGCAAAACCGTCCAAATTCCGCGGCTCACTTTGGCCTTCTGTTTGTAAGTAAAATTTGCTTGAAAACTTCAGTTATTGAAGGCTGGCATTGTTGCTCATTTTATGCTGGCAACATACAAAAAATATCAATCATTCTTTTCTTTTCAAAAGTGCAATCTGCCAATTAGTCGCATTGTGTTTATTTACAATTGTGCCGTATTTTGGTGGTAGTCTAGTTATTATTACGGCCCGCAGTTTTAGGCAGATTAGTTTGACTTTGCTCTGTGATATAGGCTAGTTTAACTACGTTATCAAGCCTACGAGCGTACTAATTATCGGTCATTTCTCAGCTTCTGCAAAATTCCGCGAAATTCCACGGAGTTGTGAACATTCCGCGGAAAACGTCAAATTCCGCTGCTAGGCTCGAAATTTTGCGGCCCGAGGAAAACTGTGGGCTTTAGCGATGACGAATCCTTATAGGCAGTTACTATCGCTTTCTTTCCACGGCCGGAAGTCGGACGCTGGCCTTCGGACGTATGCGGTACGGTCGGCCCATCATAGCGGCAGTTTGGCTTCTTCTCTAAATAACGATGTGATCAAACCGGCGTAAATTTATGCACTGTGTGTCAAAAAAATCTGCGATGTTACCGATTGTAACTTGGAGAAAGATTATCAGATTCTAATAGTTTTTGGTACAGATCTTCCTGACACAATTGGCTATGAAATGACCATTCAAGTTCTCATCTCGCCCAATGTCTGTTTCTGCACTACCTGCGAAAAACAGAACGAACAAAATGTGCGCTGAAATAAACAGAAACATTAATACATTTCATTTCTCCGAAGGTGTGGCCACCATCAGCCCTGACCTCAGTGCTTGTAGCGTCATGCAGCAGCGAGTTTAACAGACGTCATTTAGGAATGCAAGAAGCAGCTAGCATCGTCCGGCGATCGGTAAATGCTAGGGCCAGGCAGCGCCGCAGCCTACCTGTACTTAGCAGCTAGATAACGTATAAGTGGAATCTTTATAGGTAGATAATGTCATCGAGTGCAAAAAATGTCGACAGTGGTAGAAAAAATATTTTAGTCTCACCTGTTGATTTTTGACTCGCTACAGCTATGCTGTAAGCGTCTAAGGCACGATTGTCGTCTGTATGTTCATCAATCGTTCCATCGTCTGTAACGGATGTGTTGTGGTGGCTAAACGGTAAGTAACAGGAAAAGTTTTTGCACGAATAGCTAATTAGCCATGTGTATTAAACCTAAACATGCAAAATTTCAGCGCAAGGAAAACATTTTCAAATTTGGGGTTGAATGGAGTGGCTATATAGAAAAAAATGTGCGTTTTAATGAAAAACTGTCATATTTCGGAAACGATGAGAGATAAGACCAAAGTGACTATTAATCACTAATAGAAAATGACATACGCCCTTTTAGATGAGATGAAAGTCATCGACTTTGGATGACCTTGAAGGTCGGTACTGCAACAGTAACTGTATAGGCTGTAGCGCGTCTTCCTTAGCGACAGCTGGGCTTTCTTGTTTGACGCAAATGACAATCGCTATTACGTGAAAACAGCTAGAATTTAAGCTATTACTACTGCTGCTGCTGCTGCTATCACAACTGTGAATGTGATAGCCTATTGCTAAAGGCATTTTCTTTGACTTTTTTGTTTGAGTCGTTCCGAGTTAGGCCACGCTTTCTAAAAATAAAACACAAAACTTCGGTGATAGTTTACGCTGTCCGAGAGTCTATACTTTATTCGCTACTTCTGTAAAAATAGCTTAAAGGCTTAAAGGTTGACTATAGCTTTTTATAGGAAACCCATCTGAAAGCTACGGAGCGTCACCTGTCACATGGATCGCACAGTTAGCCTACCTGCCACCCGACACAGCTGAACGCGCCCGACTTGCCTTAACCCCAGCAAGAGAGAAACGGGTAGGCTACTGGAATTTTAATTTACCCATGGATGAAAGATTGAGTTGATTTGGGTGATTGGTTAGGTATCCGAGATAGTTCACCTGTCCGCAGACAGTCACCCATCCGAGTAGTAACCACTTGATGGCGACCCGAGCGAGAGTCGAACCCGCGACCTCTCGATCTTATACCCCGTTTACACGATCGAGCAAACATCGAGAAGACATCGAGCAAACGTCCAGCAAACATTGATCAAATACGAAGCATGCATAAAGCATAGCGAACGTCGAGCAGACATCCAGCAAGCATCGAGCAAACATCGAACTGGCTCGTCCAGCTAGCATATAGCCAGCTCGTCGAGCCAGCTTGATCGTGTAAACGGGGTATTACTCGCAGTTATGCCACCAAGTCACTTGTTAACCACTGTACGCTAGCGCGCTCTGTGGCATAATTAGCTTATCGTGTACGTACGTAAGCCTACCAAAGATGTAAAAAAATCTTTAAAGAAAACTAAAAACGTTAAAAAAGTTTAAAACGTGGCAGAAATAAATGAAAACGTTCAAAAGCTTTGATAAAAAAAGTTAGCACTGATTTGTTCAACTTTTTGCCTAATATTTAATGCTATAGGCACAGCATAGCTAGAGCTAAATAAAAAACAGAACCTTATTCAATTTCAGTTCAAAAAATAAATAACGCTGAAAGAAAATTAAAATACGTTGAAAAACGTAAAATACGTGACAAAAAATTTTAAACAGAAACGTAAAAACGTTTATTGCATCTATGGTCTGTATATTATATCAGATGATGCGGCAGCGCAGTGCCGGTGACGTCAGGGATTCGTCATCGCGGTCCAGCAGCAGAATGTCTGGATCGGTCCGAAGTACGTCGAGTCACGCCAGCTACGCCAGTTCCACTTACAGCACCACCACTGGACCGGGCTCCATACACAGGTCCCAGCTTACTCTGCACGCCTTTCTGTTCCCTCCATCAGTTCCTCTAATAGGGCGTTTACACTTTACAACCGGTTGGCGCAACATGTTGTACAGTGTAAAGGTAGTGTATAGCTCTTAATAGAAAACCTTTCACAGAGCTACGGAGCGTCACCTGCCACATGGGATCACACAGTGTTACCTGCCATCTGACACAGATGAATGCACTCCGCCTTAACCCCGGACAAATAGGCCGGTACTCGATTTACCTACCCCGGAGGGTTGAAAGGCTGAGTGTACTTACAACAAACGCTATACAACAAACTGGTTGTACAACCGGTTGTGCCAACCGGTTGCAAAATGGTTTTGCCGTTTGACTTTGGCCACAATAAAGATATTCCTATATTTGACGATTTTTTGCACACAGACTACCGAAATAGGGGTGATGAATCGTTTTATTTTAATTCATCCACCTCGCCAACTTCTCCGAAGACAGGTGTTTTGCAGCCTGCTGCAGTGCAGACCTAAAACTGTGAAACAACTTTCAAGTTCATCTGAGGTTAATTACCGACACTAAATTAAAGCAGGTGCGTTGCGATAAGCTGCAAGTCGCGCCTTTTGGGTTTTCCAACTTACTCACGGTACTCATTTACTTATTTATACGACAAAAACGCAAGTTATATGACGCTAATAGAGAGTTATTGCTGCCTGCAGTGTTAGGCCAATAATTCACACCCACGACAACGACGCGACTCAACTCAGCTGCTCATACCCTGTTTATACGATCGAGCAAACATCGAGCTAGCTCGACGATCTGACGGATCTGTGGTAATATCATGCTAATTAGGAGGGCGGGCAGGTTGTAGTTGTAAAGCCTATATAACACATGATCAGCTAAGCCTAAAAGGCTAAAGGCTAAGCCTAAGCCCACATTTGAGCCAGGGGGCGGAGTTCCATCAGGCCTGCTCGATGTTTGCTCGATGTTTGCTCGATCGTGTAAACGGGGTATCAGCCAGGCTAGCAAACAACGCGTTGTCTGTGCACAGCAGCGTGACGTCACAATGCTAATGGCGTCATTGTGTTGTCACCCAGTCACGACGGTTGAGTTCAGTTGCGTCATAGGCGTGAATTGGCCATTAAAGACAGCTTGTCGCTTTTTAGCCTACTGTAACGGTCAAGCTTATTATACGAGTTGTCGTCTGTCTGTCTGTCGTCGTTTGTAACGGATGTATTGCGGCTAAAAGGTAAGTCGTAAATGAAAAAAATACACGAATGATTAGCTTTATGTTTTACACCTAGGCAAGCAAAATTCCAGCTATCTAGGGCAAGGGGAACATTTTCAAATTCGGGGTTTAAATGGAAAGAGATAGAAAAAAATGTGCGTTTTTCAACAAAAAAACTGGTCATACCGGTATCTCGGAAACGGTGAGAGATACAACCAAGGTTACTATTAATCACTAATAGAAAGCGACATACGCCCTGACAGATGAGACGGAAATTATTGACCTAGGATGATTTTGAGAGCCGTTACGCGCTATTGTGGCAAAACGGTGCGAGATAGGGCCTAGGTTGCTATCGGTCATCAGTAGCAAGTGACATGCGTCCTTTCAGATGAGATGAAAATCATCGACCTTGGATAATCTTGAAGGTCACTGACAACCAGTACGGTCGGCTGTTCTAGCGACAGCAGGGCATCTTGTTTACCGTTCGGCACATGCACAGCCGACGACGAGGCTGTTGCGTACGAATTCGTGCTGCGTTGAATGAAGTAGTAGGCCTAATTTCTGTCCGGAAACATGGTTGTGTGACTGTTGCAGCGACGAGGGCTCAGAGGCAAGTTTTGTCGGCGAGATCGAGATTGCTGACGCCGTGCGGGGGCCTCAGATCGTCGAGCGCTACTGCGGAGAGTGGAAGGGTGACAGGCGGACCGGGTACGGCGTCGCTGAGCGGTCTGACGGGCTCAGATACGAGGGGGAATGGGCCAGCAACCGGAAACACGGATACGGCGTTACCACGCTACAAGACGGTAGGCCTATATTATATATTCCATCATTATTATCGTCGTTTATTATGGCACCCGAAACACGGGCGTTATACAGATCATTATTCACACTTGTGATTCTTCACTGTCATAGTGAAGGACCTGTGTTTGTTTGTCCCGTATAATGAAAAAATAGGCCTACCTAGTGTGATTGAAACTAGGATTTGGTAAAAGGTAGGGGCATGGCGAGCACTATCAGGAGGGTTTAAAGGAGACTTCTGAAGTTTGAACACTTTTGGCTTTTAGACGTTCAGTGAAAGCAGCAAATTTACCCATTTTTTAAATTTAGAAACGCTGAAAACCACATGCATAGTTTACAAAAGTATTTCTGTAGTAGACGTAAACAATATACCAGCAGCGTACAGTGTAGCTAGGTTTTGGGGGCCCTTCATTGGTTAGCTCCCAAGTAAAACAAACAAAAAAATATTAGGCGCATGCCAAAATGAACATAAGTCTCGCCACAGAGTACAAAATACCTTACAGCTATGTACACACATTCACAAAATGGTCTATTATTATTATCCTGTCATATATTGCAAAATGGAAAGCAGTAATTAGCGCCAGAAGCGTTTACGTCCATTACGTCCATTCAGGGGCTGGGTCAGTCATATGGTTCCACCAGAACTTTGCAGAAATGTTTTGTGACTCTAAAATGCATCAAATTTATTTTTGACTTGGGTTCTATACGTTTCGCTTAGGGAGCTTACGACGGCTAATTAGGCTAACTAGCAATTCGCACATTGGCAATTCAGATTAACAAATTTTGAGATTAAAATAATCGTGTGGATTGTGCAGCTGACGTGTGTATTTCATTATTTTTTGAATCTTTAGCAGATTCATAGTTTGTATGTTCAAAAGCGTAAAAATTAGGGCATACGGCCCAAATGGTTAAGGCCCGGGGGAGGGGGGGTTGTAGGCCTACTCTGCACAACCTGCACGTTGTGCACAAGCTATTGCTACGCCACTGCCTATACGAGAAAAAAAGCATTCGGGCATAAAAACATGAACGATTTATCATCGTGAGAAAGGAAAGAGCAGAGCCTCTGCTAGGCCTAGGCCTATCCCGCGCTTCCAAAGGTGATATAAATCCGTGTAAGAGACTCCCGCAGAGATCGCTGATCGAAGGACGAGGTTGCGAAGCCACGTCAACTTTCGGAATCGCGAGGATATCTTTATAATTTGTACGCGCTGGTCTTTGATGTACGAGAAAGCCAGTTCGTTCGTATGTCGCTGAAATTTTATCGATTTACGGTCTAGGGGATCGTGCGGTTTCCACATAGCTACAGACTCGAAGCTATTATGCCGCCGTGAACGACTCATTCTGAGGAATGGATTATTCGCCGCAGTTTGTCAGCTGAAAATGCGGACTGATTACTGGAACGTGTCGGTTGTTGCACACAGTGGCCGGCGGCTACGTACAAGGTGGGCCAAAAAACGTGTCACTTTACTTTTGTCGATATCTTCGCCAATTATTAATCGATTTTGAAAATTCTTTTACTTGCACACCCTGCAGACAATTTGCAATAACGTGATTATTACATATCCCACCACACCGTAAATGCGTCTCTACACTACCTTGTGAAATATCGATGAAATATGCATACATAACGACAATAACAAACAAACATTTTGGTAAAATTGGAAAAAAACATCGCAGACTAACATTGCAGTGAATGTTATGTATGACACTAAACTGTGTGGGTATAACACAGTCTAGTGTCATACAGATCATTCATTGCAATGTTGGTCTAAAGTGTTTTTTTATTTACCTAATTTTTTATTATTATCGTTAGTCTGTGCTTACATTTATATTTTACAAGGTAGTATAGAAACGCTTTTACTGTGTTATGGGATATATAATAATCACATTATTGCAAATTATCTGCAGAGTGTGCCAGTGAAAGAATTTTGAAAATTAGTCAATAATCGGCGAAGATATTGACAAAAGTAAAGTGTCACGTTTTTTATGGCCCACGGTGTATAGGGGGTTAAAAATAGGCGAGACAGGAAGTAGCAATTATCGGAGTGGCTGCTGCAAATTTCCTACAGAGGAGCTTATGGGTGCTGAGTGTTTCAATTGTGCTTTTAAATTATTCAAAACTGGGTATGTTTAGTCTCAAGTTTTGCATTTTTGGAAACAAAATTATTCTGACAGTAGAACATTTCCGACAAGCTTAAAGTTACGGGTGAGCGAATTGCTGTCCCCGTTTTAAATTTTAGGTTGTAGGAAAAGTTTCCTGCCACGCCCGCCACCACTGCAATAATTCTGCTGCTGCGCGGTTGCAGGGATGAGGATCGAAGGAAAGTACAAAAACAATATTCTGGTGGCGTCGTCCAGCGGTGGCCGAAGCTCGACGAAGATCTTCACGCTGAGGTCGGGGAAGATTCGCGACCGAGCAGACGCCGCCGTCAGAGCTGCTCAGAAAGCCGCCGACATCGCCCGCCAAAAAGCCGAAATAGCAAACAATCGGTAAGGAACCTTCGTGTTGTGTTTTAGGATTGTGCGCTTAGCGGTTAAGAAAGTTTGGCTCGACTTTCAAGTGGTTAGTACTACGTCGATGGGTGACAGATAAACCACTTTGGTTTATAGCCAACGCTAAGGTCAACTTAAGGGGACAGGGGCGTCATTTAGGGGGCTGGGGGTCTATGGACCCCCAAGGATTTATGATTTTAGTTTTTTTTCTCTGTATATTGTACCTTTGATTAAACGTGAAACAGATAAAATGTCAACTAGGTCGGTGTACAGCACCCATTCTCAGACAGCACACGCCGTCGATCACTGCCATGAAATAAGTACGTTTCAACATAGTCTACAGTGTATTATGCCTCGTTTCTCTCGCATAGTAAACTGTAGACCGTGTTGAAACCTATACGCAGTAGGCCCCTAGGCCTATGCAGGAGTCTGGTGTTCACTATTCAATATTACAGTTTGAAGTAGATTTTAAACAACATTATGATCTGATTACTATGATGATGTTCACA
>Ga0209671_1002303_pt1 | contig 17308 bp, 12 predicted proteins | sample WorMetHERISLAND2_2_FD_187401 | JGI IMG/M metagenome (GOLD analysis project Ga0209671, IMG submission 187401) | Marine gutless worms symbiont microbial communities from Max Planck institute for Marine Microbiology, Germany - Olavius geniculatus... | ecosystem: Host-associated > Annelida >...
CAGTTCACTTATCAGATATGTGCATTTCTATGATTTCTGTCATAAAATGACATTCATGAAACTGTTTTTGTAATATTTTATGATCATTTTTATCATCATATAAATACATTTTTTTGAGATTATGGGAGAGCATTTATGCTTTTATTACTTCCGCATTCATTTTTGCAGGAGTAATGTCTGCGCTGAAGAACTTGCAGGATCGTTTGAAGCAAGTTGAATGTGAAAAGCGAGAGGCAGAACAGAACCTCAACAAGCTGGCAGCCAGCTCCACTTCTGCGCAGTCAGCAAGTAAGCCACTGTTCTGAAATTAACCGTTGATAATCTACTTTGTATCATTATAACTGAGTCATTCCGAAGATGGCAGCAGTGGTTGCTGAAATGTCAACAACGGTTTTAAAAAAAGTTGCATTAATTGACAAATATCTGCATGCCTTAATATGAATAATATGCAATTTCTGAATGCAGCTTTGCAAAGGGTGATTTCTAATATCTGTTGTTCTACGACTGAAGTTGCCTACCTGTGGTTGCAGTGTCGGACTGTTTCCTGGATCATTTTTTGAATGTTAACAGCAATTTAAATACCTGTAGAAATCAAGTAGAAATCAAACTGGCATAACCATTGAGATTTTGGCCTTTCGCTGACTTTGTATTTATTGTGTATATTGTATATTTGTATATATCGGGTGCCGCCGATGACAGTACATTGCGTTATCGTAATCTTATAAACTTTTTACGTGCGAAAGCAGCTACTGCTTTCAGCGCGTCTTAGCCATCGCAATTCTGTCTGTCCGTCCGTCCGTCCATCTGTCTGTCTGTCCGCGTTTGTCACACGGGTGGATCAGTCAAAAACGGTGCAAGCTAGCATCACCAAATCTTCACCTTCGGCTGTCTGGAAGGCTCTAGTTTCAGGAACTGTAAAGCTTTTCCATAAATTTGAGAGGGTCACCTTGAACGAGGGCGCTAAATGAGAGGAGGGTGGGCAAAATTTGCTGTATCTCAGTAACTGTGCGAGATAGGGCCTAGGTTACTATTAATCACTACAATGTAATAGGAAGTCGTATACTGACTCTTGATTAGCGCTGAATTCAATGACCTTGAATGACCTTGAATGCCAAAATAGGGGGGTTTATGGATTTTTTGGCGATTTCGGGCTGCGACACAAGTCTATATCATTCAGAAGGTGGTGCCACGCTACTATCGTTATGCGATCCAGATAGAGAATTTGGTATTTGTATATTAACTTAGCGTGAACACCCCAATTTTCAGCTAAACTACTGAACCGGAACTGCTGTAGGCTTTCGTGCGTCTCGTGAGCTTTAGCTCAAATTTCTTGTTGCACTTTTATTTCATACTTGAAGTTGATTGCTTGATTGCTGCCAGTACAATAGAAATTGTTATCAGTTTGATAATAATTCTTATCATTTGTAGTCTTGTCTGTATGTTGATATGCATCATACATATACACCAGAGCTGAGTTGTTTTATTCATTCTGTGTTTATGGGTGTTGTAAATTTGTATTTGTTTTAAGGCGCTGTAGAGCATACCTTAGGTCTGAGTTTATGGCTGGATTATGGTAGTAGCAAAAGTAGCTACAGGCCTTGCACCTGTAATGGTTTTTGAGCTGAAAAATTAGCAGTTTGTTGACTGTTAATTATTAGTACAATGTGTTAAAATTTAGTTTTTTGCTTGCTTTGTAGAATTGGAAAAACAGATTCTGAAGTAGTATGTTTTTATTACTTTTCAATAATTCAAGGCTACGTGTTTTTTTCCAGTTGAGTTGAAACAGGCCCTCATTTTAGCTATAGGCTTTGCAATTAATTACTCTGGCCATGTGTGTTACTAGATGTACGCGGCCGACTGGTGACACAAGAAGAGCGTTGCCGAGCGCTTCAACAGCAGCTAGAGCAGACGCGTGTCATGGTACATCAGGCAGAACGTGAACGTGCCGAAGCACTGCGTAAAATGGCAGCACTTCGCAGTGACAACTTGCACATTGAGAATGCTGAGAGACGCTCATATATTGACAAGATCAGCGACCTCGAGCGTGAACAGCTGAGACTAATGGCAACACAGACTGTTGCTCAGGTCATCTCAGAATACTAATGATAGTAACAGCTGTAGGGCTGGAAAACCTAGTGTTTTGGAGGAGTTTCAAGGTTTTTAGATTTTTGAGGGTTTTTTTCCGGTTTTTGTGTATGAAGACAGACATGACACATTGGCAGTGCTGGTGATGTGTCGCATGGGACGGCTTAACCTGTTACATAATAGGTATTTATTGCAACAGCGATGAGCGGGATACATTATACATGTTTGTGGACAGTGGCGGTGCCGCAGCGGTATTACATAGTCACTGTGGCGCTGCGCTTAGCAACTGAGGTCAAATGTAGTGGCATGCAGCATGAATGGTGCACTTTTGACTATGACCAGTGTCGATGATTTTAGGGGTGTGACTTAGGAGCAACTTATACACAAGTATATACGGTATTTCTCCAATCAGGGTTGGTGTGTGTGATCAAAGCTGTCTCTCTGTTTCAGAACAAGATAAAAGAGCTTGAAGAGAAGCTGGATGATGAGCGACAAAGTCGTTTTTTAATGCAGAGTGAAACTGTCAAGGTAAATAGATGCTTATCTTTTACTGAATTATGCCTTTATGAACATTAATCTGTTTGTGCTTACTACTGAAATTGGATGGCATTTTTTGCACTGTGATTTTTGCACATTCAAGTCAGGGTCATGAACAGCTAGAACATTGTACTTTGTTTACTTGCAATACATGCAAATTTCTGTGATAAAATACAACTTCCCTGCAAGTTTGTAGTAACAAATTTTGCTTTTTGATGAACAGCAAACAGAGTCTATGGTGACTGTCTCCATTCTCAAGTTGTTTTGTTTCCTTTTATTCTATTTTTACGTGTGACAACAGAATTTGTCGTGCATCTTAACTATCATGTATTCATTCATCTATCTGTTCGGATGTCCGTCACATCTGGAGCCCTATCAAAATGGTGCAAGCTAGGATCATGAAATCCTCATTGTGGGTTGCCACAGGGACTTTAGTCTTTTGTGACAAAATTTTGTGCCCCTGGCTGAGGGGATTTCCATCAAACAAGGGCATGAAACAGGGTATCCTTCCCCTCATAAAAAGTTTTTATCATATTGCTATTGGCTTGTCTAGCATATAAATGGTTACAGATAGGCACAGACATACTGCCTATCATAACAAGCACTGGTGACGATCTTTTGCGGGGTATCAACATCGATGTCCTTGAACACACAAAATAAAGGGTTTTAGTGAATTTAGCAAGAATGCTTGTTGGCTTTTGAACTTTTAAATGTTGGTTACAGAGTGACACTCAGTTCGAGACTGCAAGGCCGGTATCAGTTGAGAGGATAAAGCCACGGCGAAGGAAGAAACGATCGAGCTCAGCTGTTGCCAGGACCATTCCTGTGTCATCAGCACATGGGGCAGTTGGTCAGAAATACCCGAGCGGCAGCAAACATCCCGGCCGTGAACCTCCGGAACACTTTCATCTGAATCTCTGTCAAATTCCATTTGTCACTGGCAAGGTAATAAAATGATGTGATGAATATATATGTGAAATGTTCTGACAAGTTTATTTCTGATATTCAGTGCTTTGGCACCGTGTATTTGGAATAGGAATATGACCTGGGTCAAATTAGGTTTCGGCAAATGCCAAGATTTTTGATAACAGGAAGGTGAATGGCAAAGAATTGGTAACTGTCAGTGAGTGTTGAATAATTCAAATCACTGTACATGCACTTAGCGCAAAGAATATTTTTGTTAACTGTAGACGTGTAGCTTGTTGTCATGCAATTTGCTTACTTCGAGGTTATAAAGCAATTATTTATGCATTTGTTGTGTAGTATTACCAGAATTATAAGTGCACTCATGAATTTAGTACATATCGAGATGTACTTACAGCTTATGCTTACTGTTGCTTTTCAACATTTGTCAGATGAATTGGGTGAATTTTTGCATTGTCTATGTCATGACGACAGCATCACTAAATACATTTAACACTGTTTATGTACTTTGCGTGTAAACAAGGACAACAATAATTTGTCGAGAGGTGGAATTGCTCATTTGTATTCGTAAGTTGCATTTTTTGGCTGGGGCCTTGGACCGCCAAATCTCTCTGTCTGTTGGAGGGTTAGGATCTCTCATCTAACACAATGTGTTATTAGACCCTGTAAGTGTACTGTACCTGCCTAATAACATCTGAATCCATTGAACGGTTTATACAGAGTGCATGAATATGACAGATGACAGACCATGCTATGGAGAAATATGTAGGAGTATTTGAATTGCTTGCAGTTCTGCAAATAATACTGAACATTGCACACTATGCTCAGTTTTTTTGCTAATTCTATAAAGCTGAGCTGCTGTTAATACTGTGGTTGTTAGCGTAAAAGTTCAACACAGCAGCAGTCAGCTTCCTGACTTGTCGACATTGTTGCTGATGATCCTCTGTACAGGTCGTGTGAGCAGTAGAAAGGCCTATAATGTTGGGCTTAGCATTAGACTATATTCTCATTCACTCACTCACTGATGTTGTTGATGATCATGTTGCAGTCAACAGGGCGAAGTCATTCATTGTCGGCAAATTTCCAGGAGGTTCTATCATTGATGAAGACGCACAACTCGAAGCTGTGTGCTGGGCCATGTACTCATTCACGCCTCACGCGTCGTGGCAGCAGCCTACAGACCAAGTCAACACGAGCTGCTAGCAGTCGACCTTGTGAGCACCAGCACGAAGCATCCACTGAACCCGTCACGGAGTCTGTTGATGAACTGGCTGGCTTAATACTGCAGCTGGAGGATGAATTTGGACAGCTTACTCTGTATGTTTCGTTCACTTTCTTTTTTTCGTAATTGTTACGAACTTTCTCCTTAAGTTTCTTAATCAAATCAGCCGGGAAGTGCTGTTGATCACGTAGTCTGTGATATGCCACTATAGCCTGTGTTTCTTGCCAAGTAATATCTCAGTTGTTTATAGCACTTTCTATTTACAGATAGCACTGTACAGGACAAAAAACAAACTGTCAAACGTATAAGAACTTCTCGCCTCTGGACACAGCATCATATGACCACAGCAGCCAAAATGAAAAAAAAATGAAACATGTAGTCATCATTTTATCACTGCCATTTCCACATAGGCCCAGCTTGGATGGTGCCGTAGCGCTCCTACTATAATATCTTGTATCATCGTTTGCTAACATTTTATCAGTTGTCTTTACATTCACCAAATACTGTGTAACTTAGTAAGATTTTTATATTTGTTATTGGTTTTGATAGTGGTGAAACTATCTAATTTTATGTTTTGCTGATGTTTGTATGATTGCATTTTCAGTTTTTTTTCTGCATCTAATGCACAGTTGCAACCAAGGCTTAAATCTTTATATTGGTGAATAAATTGAATAAATGTTGTGTACTAGTGATCGAGAAGATTTGACTCGGCAAATCAATAGCTCATCTGATCAGCAGCTTCGGAATGATTTGACCAAAATACTCACCAGTACCATAGCTCGCATGGAAGGAAAGGGTGAACAGATCGTCAAGCTGAAACGCTGCCAAGATCGGGTAACTGCTTACTCGTTTCTTTGACAGTGTTGTCGCACAGAATTGTCCCAGAGTTAGTGCTTTGCAGAACAAGTTACAAGTTATGTATTAAAACGTGTCTGAAGATTGACTGAAATAGTGCCAAGTAAGTGTGGAATAGTGAATTAGAAATAGCTATTAATAACCACACCACTGTTTCTAGTGCTGTCTCATAGCAGGTGCTAAACTGCCACTGTGAGAGCACTTCGGTTCATCTTGGCGAGAGCAGCACGAGCGTGCCAGGCAGCCACCAACCTTTGTAATCTTTGTAATCTGTTTTTTTTTATATTATATAATATATAAGCAAAAACTGTCTCTCGTAATGTATACGTAATACGTAATATTTTAGTTCATACTGTCCACTAAGTAATGGGTACTAGAAATTATGTATATCAAAACCAGTGAGAAATTATTTATGCAATTCTGTGTTATCAGCAGCAGCGTTGTGGGTGTTAAAAAGTAGCCAGGGCAAGAATTTGCACATTTCCAATAAAATTCCAACAAACATGCTCAGATTTAATTTGCTCCTAAATTTCCCCCAAGTTGGTTTTTTTACTTTCTTAGCCCCACGTTTTGCATTCTTAACGAAAACTTTTCAAAAAGATTTTCCCACAGCTAAAAATTTCGAGTGTACAGTTGTCCCCCTACTTGCTTCCCCCCTGGCACGCCACTACTGATTCTCTGAGATTGCAAAGGTGTGGCTATCAGTTGGTTGCCATTATTTGTTTACTATGTTGTGTGCATTGTGCATTGCAGCTATTGAAGAAAAGTGTTGTAAAGAAATCTCCAAAGGGTCATCATGGTGCAAGGTCGTCTGAGATGGTGGCAGCAGATAATTGTAGTCGAGTCATCGTGTCAGCCAAGACGGAACGATCAAGACCATCGTCATCTCGCAGCAAGGCGCAAGGCAGCTTGCACCTGCTCAAGAACTTGAAGAAGATACAGACGAGCCTTCGTGCTGATGACATTAGCTGGGACTCATAGTCAGACTCAACAATTTTTGACAAAAAGATCTGATTTGGATAATACCTGTACTGTTGTGTCACATTGTGTTTGCATACTGTAAAGACCGTTCAGTATTTAGTGAACTACCATACTTGGAACGATAAAGTTTGGAATGCTATTGTATGTTAACATTTGAATCCACTGCATTATCTGAATCTTTCGCTTGAAGTTAGCTTGTCTCAGTAGGCCTGAAGGAGAAAGTGATCAATTACTGTGAGTTATCATAATTTTGTATTTTTGCGAACAACTGAAGTGAACTGTGGAACATTAGGAAATGTAGTACTGGTACCGTAACTTTGTATGTAAAGAAATGGGTGTGAATGCTTATCGAGTAAAAGACCGACATAAAAAGATATTGCTTTATAGTTGGTATTGTTTCTGATTGGAATCATCCTCATATGATTACAAGTACTCACTTATTACAGTGTGTTTGTACGTGTACATGAATGTGCAAATGTTGGTTCTGTGACACCATGTATAGTTTCTGCCATGTTGTAGACTGTGATTGATTGTGTGTAATTATTTTGCTTATATCTGCTTCATTAATCTGTCAGTTTCTTTTTTTGCAGGCTATTGGCATCATTTTATTGTTGCTTTTGTTCTAGTAACTTGTTAGATGAATTAGTGGTTCAAACATTATGTTGAAGTTTTTTCTGTCTGAAAATAGTTTTTGTTGCAATAGATTGAATAAACAGCGTTGGTTGTGCGAAATAGAACAGTGGGCATTTTCGACTGTCACTCAACATGTAGTCCCTTAACATTTGTGAAGCATTTGTGCATGTAGTGTTCGTTTGTCTGTTTGCTGCATTAGTAAGTAAACAGTGTAAATGTTTATGTAATGAAACCAGCCTGTTGAGTTATTTGCTCAACTATCTTGTCATAGTTTATAGTAGGTTTTTACGATCATTTTATTGCGTGCTGAACATGGTGCAAAGTGCATATTGTTGTTGTATGCCGTCTGTCAGTCTGTAACATTGATATGTTGCAGTTATCTTCGGAAAGTAGTTACAATAGCTTCCGGTCTTCACTAAGCATTGGCATTCTGGTCACAGTGGGACTTTTATTTGCAGCAGTGGTAAGATGTATGTTTTCAGCAGAAACCTAGCAGAACCTTTTTTTTCATTTGGAACCGATGTTGCTGTTTTTCGATTTTCATTAATTAGGAAGTTCAAGTTACATACTTTCTTTTGATTGGAACCAAAATCAATGACCTTGAATGACTATTGTGCACTCCGTTGCTCAAAACAAGCGTCTTTCTGAACCAACCAGGAAAATCTGAATGAACATACTCAGTCTGACTCACACTGTCGGTTGTGGCCCGTGAATATATCTACATATTCTCAGACCATGTGATCAAAATGATTGTGGCATCACACTGTTTTCTTGCATTAGCAGCATTTCTTGTCAAGGCATAATATATCTTTCATGAACAGGCTAAAAATTGGTCTCTTTGAACTTTTGTCTTACATATCACATGTTTTTATTTGGTTGTGTCACAGTGTGTATGCAGTAATGGAAAATTGTGCTGTGTTTATTTTTTGTTTGTGTCAGTCTCTTGTACCATCCGGTTGTCTTTCAGTATTCCTGGTGTAGCTGTTTGACATCGTTTTGTGTATTTGATGTCTCAGTTGTGTTGGCTATACTGTTTATTTCTGCCGTGTCTGAAGTTGACTCCATTCCATTAAACCAACGAAAGGGTATTCTGGACTTGCAAATAAAAAGAATGCATTCATAATTGCTGACAAGTTTAAGATGTCTGCTGTTTGTCGTATTTGTTTGCACAATGTTACAAAATAGCTGGGAGAATCTTGGAAATAGTGTAATTTGGTACTTTCAGAATTTCTAGCATTTCAGTTTTACCACTGAACTTATTAATCTTTTTAAACTCAACCTGTTTTTCCCATGACTTCAGTTGATGACGGCAGTGTTTATAGTGCTATGAAGAGCTGGTCATGGGCTTGGCCCAGACACCAAGCAGTTACATTTAAGATTTAACGGGTCATACTTCTAAGGGAACAGAGGGAAGAGGAAAGGGGGAAAGAAGGAATTGAAAGGAGGACCTCTCACCTAATTCGCGTAAGCCCGCTACTGTTGCTGTCTTAAAATCAGTTTGGTCTAGACCAAACTCATGACCGAATTTTTCGTATGAGCAAACATCGTGGATCAGACTTAATATTCTTTGTCAGCGAAACTTGACCTCACCCAATGACTGGTTTGCGAGTATGGGCAAAACCCATGGAGTTAAATATTTCATTGAGTTAAACGTTATGACTACTGTCCTTCAGACCGCGTCCGAATGACCTTAGTGGTTAGTGATTATCTCCGTGCACTGTGAGTGCAACAAAATCGGACCAAGGTCAGGCGATTCAGTGTACGTTTAATGACCATGTTCTGGCATGTTTATTGGCGCGCGTCTGCCAAGCGGCACTTTTCTGTGGCACAGTGCTGTCTGACAGTGTCGACACTATTCACCACACGTCTGCAGTCGCATATGCGCCATTTGTCAATTTCGTGCGTGTGCCGCTCATGTATCGTGCTATATATAGTAGCGCGATTATTCGAGGTCAGTAGGTCAGCAACGGTAAACAGACACACCGCTGGAGGAATTGAAAGATGTTAAAAGGGCTTGCATCGTTGCTTCAAACGTACAACAGTTTGCTTGCTGGATTGTAAGTATATTCTGAACTCGTTAGGTCTTTTTCTGGACAGATGTCAACGTCAAATTATCAAGTTATTCTATGAAGTTCGACTGTTTACAAACGACACTGCCCATGTTATCGAACATAACATGGCCAGGCCAATTCTTTCGCGGGACGATATCATGTTTTAATACAACCAACCAGTAGTAAACCAGAGCATAAACTGTGCTGCATCAGGTTATGCATTAAATGCGGTACTGTATTCATCATCATCAGTTTTATTTCAGGCACTTGGCCCATATACACATAAAAACATACAGCAAAACACACATGAAGAAATTGATTATTGATTATTGATGAAACGAAACGTGTCATGTTTGGCATTAAATGCAGTCTGCGTTTTGTTTGTATCAGCTAATAAATCATTTCGATCAAGTTTTTAAGAAAAATGTGGCAGCATAATTGGGACATGTGAAGAAAATGGAAACGACCTTTTAACATGGATGGGTGGGTTGTGATCAGCTTTTGCAGTGATTGCGAACGCTAAATAACTGACAGAATACAGCACTGTGATGAACAAACCTGCAAGAAACATATGCCGCTTGTTTTTCACTCGAATTTGTCATACAGCGACTCAACTGCACACTTCAGTGATTGTTTTGTTTGCTGTGCACAGCTTGCATTATGTCATAAGATCTGGATAACTTTGTGCTCGCGATGTTGGAACGACGGTGTGAGTTGTTATTCCTGCTGCGTTCATTCTCAAGAGTTCAGACCTGCTGCCAGTTTTCTTTCAGCTGTAGAAACTATCGACTGCAAAATGTTCGCGTACTTTCTCCATTCGCTGTGCCTGTAAGCTATGTTAACTGTGGTGACCATTGGAGAGTTGACCAGTCAAATGTGCATCTATGTCAACCACATCTAACGACAAGGAGGTGTTATACAGCTCTGTATCATAGCCCAAATGTCAGAGCTTTAGCCCTGTCTGGACACTCAAGTAGGGTTACTAGCTTACTGTTGCCTTTATCTGGAGCTCGTGACTACAGTCGACTGCTGCCAAATGTTCGCTGGTTAACATTATCTCCCAAGGCTATAGTTGAAGCATCGCCATTGTACATTCAACCGTATCTTCGGCTGATTCGCCTTGATCGACCTATCGGTATGTGTCAACAGAATTGCTATCAGGTGGATTTGTTTTAAATCTTCATTGCTTAGATGCTGTTGGAGGTTGGGTAACAGGAAGGATGTCTGTTGTAGAACTACTGTCATAACTATTTCTACAAATTTACTTTGGGTAAATGTCTAACCTGGGGCCTAATTTACAAAACATCGTATGACAAATGTACAACAATGTTACGACATATGGAAGGTTTGCGACAGATTTACGATAAAACGCGATTTACAAGAAAATCATACGAGAAAGTTACAACAAAAATGTATAACACCTCAATTAGCTGTCGTATGACAGCATCAAGCATGCATGCAGTAATTATTTTGATTATTCATTAGTATATAATTCGCACATAGTGCCGTAATACATATCCATTTTGTTTGAGGTAACTTCAGGCAGCGAAATCGCCATGAAATCAGTTTACTTGTTATTGTTTACGTTAGTAACCGTTGGCAACGGCGGAAGCAGACGATCAGTGTGCAGCACTGCATCGCCAGCTCATTGACACTGTGCCGCGATTGGTTGAGTTTGTGGTTGACGGTTCATTGGCTGGCTATTTTTAGCGACTACAGAGTTGACAAAATTGTGATAGAGTTACGATGTCGTAAAATCAGCTTTCAGAATTTGAATATAACATTTTTACCACAATCTTACGATTTACAAAAAAGATGCAAGAATTTTACGACAATTTTAGGATTGTCTTACAATGTTTTGTAAATTAGGCCCCTGGAGTAAATATGGAGGACTGAGCTACTTAAACTAGGTAATTGTTTATAGCTTAATTTAAAGTGTGCATTTTTGTGAAATGGATTATATTTTCAGATGTTGAAAAGAATGTATTTTGCTGTTAGCCTTAGCCTTAACATGAATTGGTGAATTGCCTGACATTATGCTTCAATATGTAATTGTGCTTTTTACGTGCGAAAGCAGCTACTGCTTTCAGCGCATCTTAGCCATTGCAATTCCGTCCGTCTGTCTGTTCATCTGTCCGTCACACGGGTGGATCAGGCAAAAACGGTCCAAGCTAGGATCACCAAATCTTCACCGTCTGCTGCCCGGAAGACTCTAGTTTCAGGAACTGTAAAGCTTTTCCATAAATTCGAAAGGGGTCACCCCGAACGAGGGCGCTAAATGAGAGGGGGGGTGGGTAAAGTTTGCGATTTTTGGCCAATGACTCGCTGTGTCTCAGTAATGGTGCGAGATAGGGCTTAGGTTACTATTAATTACTAATAGGAAGTTGTACACTGGCTCTCAATTGGTGCCGAATTCAATGACCTTGGATGACTTTGAACGCCAAAATAGGGATTTTTTATGGATTTTTCAGGCGATTTCAGGCTGCGACAAAATCATTCGCAAGGTGGTGCCACGGTACTGGCGTTGGTGGTGTGGCATAGTTGGTAACGCGTTTCGGCTGAAACGAAGTTACTCTACGCTGGGTTCGGTTAGTACTGCGATGGGTGACTGCCTGCAGGCAGGAACTGCTATAGGCTTTTGCGCGTCCTGTGAGCATTAGCTCAAATTTCTTGTTAAGTTTACATTTGCTGTAGTCTTTGTAGGCTGCATCATTTGTATTAATAGCAAATTGCATATATACTGTCATGTATCACGTCTAGGTACATGGCTTCTGTTTTTGCCGAGTGCGTGGAGTATAACGTTGGCAACTCCAGTTGGACAAGTGCCTGACCCTGGCCTTCTAGCACTGTTTGCATTAGGAGCATTCATGATGCGCAGTGCTGGCTGCACAATCAATGACATGTGGGATAAAGACTTTGATATCCATGTATGTAGCCACACATTAATCTTAACATTGCAGTTTTATAGCTGCATTGTAGTAGTAGCTGCCAATGGCTTCTATCCCCTCAAATTTGGAATCAAAATCGGGCACAACTTTCCCCCAGTTTTGGGCTTATGTCCCGCCAATTTTAGACTCAACTTTTCTTCTCCATTTTGGGCTTTTTCCTCTTCCTAGGGAGAAAGTTTTGTCATGGGTGTAGAGTGAAAAATAGAGGGGAAAGTTTAGTTAAGGGTGTTGATTGGCCAGTGAAAAATAGGGAGGAAGTTATGTTAAAGGTGTAGATTAACATAGGAGGGAAGTAGAAAGGGGGGAGTTTTGTTAAGGGTATAGATTGCTCAGTGAAAAATAGGGGGGAAGTTATGTTAAAGGTGTAATTGAAAAAATAGGGGGAAGTAAAAGATAGGAAAGGGGAAGTTTTGTTAAGGGTATGGATTGAAAAATAGAAAAAAGTGAAAAATAGGGGGGGAGTTATGATCTACAACCTTAACAAGACTTCTCCCCCATTTTTCATTGTGTGCAAGCTGTGCCCACTAGGTATAGGGATAGAAGCCACTGGTAGCTGCATTAGTTAGATAACAGTAGTCTTCATAAAAATTGTAATTTGCTTATTGATGTAGTCAAAGCATACTCCATTATGAAACTAAGTTTTGTGTTAGCTTCTCCGGTGATGTGATAGCCCCCTCCCCTTTAATTTTTGTCTATCGGAAAATTGTCGGAAAAATTTCTTGTCGGAAAATTAACATTTAAAATGAAAAATTTGGGGTTGGAAATCCTCAAAGGAAACTTAAGGATAAAATTGAAATTTTGGGCACCCATAATCTCCTGTGTTAGAAATTTGCAGTGCATGTCAAAAAATTGCAACTTCTTCTACGTTTTCAAATCACAACGCCACTGGGTGTCACAAGTAACATTTGATTGGTTTGGAGATACTATACAACAGACTGCTGAATCTTATCATAGTCTGCTGTGCATGTTGATCCATTGTATTTCTATCAAGGTGGAAAGAACGAAAGACCGTCCAATTGCTTGTGGTGAAATAACACGTTTGAAAGCTTTTGCATTTCTTGGATTGCCTTTGTCTGCCGCACTTGCAATCCTGCTGTCACTCAACCAGAACACGTCAGTGTTTTTTATTGTTTAAAATCTTGACTTTATATTTCTTATAGCAGCTTTATTTTGTAAGAAAAGTTCATTTATCACATTTTGCTGTTTTGTTGACTTTTGAGTGTTTTATTTGTATTTTTGTTTACCATTTTCTTTCTAAATGTTTTTGATCTGCTAAGGTGCTGAGAACTCTTTGTTACTCAGATTGTTATAAAAAAAGTTTATGTGCTGTTAGTGGTAGCCATTTTCAGAGCTATAGCACATCACCTGACACCGGTCCCATCCAGATAGTAACCATCTGATAGCAGCCCAGTTGGGAGTTGAACTGACAACCTTTTAATCATAAGTCCAACATTCATGCCACACCAAGCCACTATGTTTGATCTCAATTATGTCCCTGCTGGGCTGTTCTTTTGGTTGGCCATATAGTAAGAATATTGTTCCACACTTCCATAAGTTTACTTTTGGGCACTAGCCCATACTTCTCAACTGGACAACTTGCTCGTAAGTAGAAAATCAGAGATTAGAGGTTATTATGTTGTGGTTTTGTTGTAACATTTTGCAGAGATAACGTGCTGTATTAGTAACTGTTAGAAGTAGAGATCAGCCTTATAGTTGTTCTGTGTGTGTGTGGCAGAGTGTTGCTTGGATTTGCCGCAATGATTCCAGTTATTGTCTATCCGCTGATGAAGCGCATTACATACTGGCCACAGGCTTTTCTTGGTAAATATTATCCATCTGTGTTTATCTGCATCGGATTTATGACATGCATCAAGTATGTATTGTACATAAGTGATTAGTTGCAGCCAGCTGTCTTCTTTCATTCGATGTAATTAGGCCGGTAAATGATTCTGCTCCAGTAATTAAAAATTAGCTTTTTGGAAGCGTTATTTTGGAGCAGTGAGCCAAACATGTGCATTGTTGTTTAGTGTCGTAATTATTGTGGTTATAGTTTTCATGTCTTTGATGGGTGCAGCTGTTTTAGACTAGTCAGTTCTAGTCGTGTGCTTTATGGAATACCTGTTTATTTTCTCTGCAGGGTTAGTATGACGGTTATTACAGCTGTGTTATGAGAATTTCTGGCGAGTTGATTGTTAATGTGTAGGCATAACGTTCAACTATGGTGCTCTGATGGGTTGGTCAGCTGTCCGAGGTTGTCTGGATTGGTCTGTTTTACCACTTTATCTGTCCTGCTTTGCATGGACCATCATCTACGACTCCATCTATGCATTTCAGGTAACCTTTATTATCTGCTGGTACTGGTACTGGTACTATACATTATTGCTGTCCTTTTGTTCACACTGCCGCAGTTGCCAATTGAACTTATTTCAGTACACCAGTATGTTCTTTTTTATGCCTCTACCACCATTATGGGCTGTCGGGAGATTATGCTTTTATGTTGTCTGTCCGTCTTGTCCTGTTTCTTTTTTTGGGTTAAAGATCTTGGACCCAGCATCACTAGATACTCCTAGAAGTATTTTTTTGGGGGGGGGTTCCCAGCAAGCAGAGGCATAGAAAGGTCGGTGGCTGATTTGAATTATCTGTTCATTATAACTTGTAACGATTTTCGTCCGTTCATCATACTATAAAATGAGTCACATATGCTCGAATTTCCTGCGAATGCATTGCAGGACAAGAAGTATGACGCAGAGATTGGTGTGAAGTCAACGGCTCAGCGATTCGATGGTCACCCGCGGCTGTGGTTGGCAGGATTTGCTTCGATGATGAGCTCTGGGCTGGCGACCACTGGCTGGATGTGTCAGCAGACTTGGCCGTACTATCTTGGCGTCACCATGTTTGCTGCCCACCTTGGACACCAGGTCAGTTTGCATCTAGCTAAGGTACAATAAGCAAGTGTACTTGTAACCGGCACAGTTAACAAAAATGTCGCAATGCAGCGCAGTCTCGGTCGAATGAAGACGTTTTTGGTAGTCTTTTAAACTGTTTGAAACTGGTTTTCTGCCATTTAAATTTTACCAGCATATGCCTGTACAATTCTCACAACCACTTGGCCTATTTGTCTGTGCAACATGATTTTTGATCTGGTGTGGTATTGTTTATCTTTGGTACAGTTGCATGACTGACAAATCGCTGTTTTGTTCTGTCCATTCCAACATTGCAGTAAACCCTCTCCTGTTGTGTCAGTCTGATTTTTCAGATCAGTTGCCAACTCGCTTCCACTTTAATCTATTTCTATAGATGGTGAGGATTGGAAATACAAATGAGCAACTTTGAACAAATGTCACACTAATCACATTTACTAGCAAGTGTGTCGTCAGCCTTACGGAAGTGACAAGCGTCTGAATGGTTCTGTAGTATATCAGTAATCAGTAATGTAGACAAATGGATGCAGGGACAAAGTCCCCTCTATCCATATCACGATATAAATGACTCTACTAATAATCTAATAACTTTTTTCGATATGCTATGTCCTTTCTGCATACAGCTTAATGGTACTTTACAGCGTACACTTTGCATGTTTTGGTTGGTGGGGGTTCGACCCCCAAATCTCCCCTTCTGCTTCCCCATTGGGTGTTACTGTCGTGGTCCTCCACCGGACATGTGTCCTTGGAGCCAACAAATGTATGCCATGTGAATCCATCGATTTTGCGTAAAAAGCAAAAAATAGACCAACTCTGATTGAGATATCTAAGATGTTTTCATAACATTTATAACGTTCCGTTTATGTCTACTTGTGAATACTCTAAAGCCATGAGTTGTGTACGAGGTCCTTTGTTTGTTTTGCAGATATATACGGTTGATGTTAATGATCCCAAAGACTGCGGAAAGAAGTTCCGTTCCAACCGCGACATTGGACTGGTTTTCTGGGCACTCATTCTAGCATCCAGTGCATACGGTTACAGGAAACTTGCGAAGCAGGACACAGCGGGCGAATGTCTGGCAGATGATCGCAATGCAGTCTAGCAATTCTAGTTAATCATTAACGAACTCGAGATCTGTTGTTTTTGGAAAGTAAACCGTTGCATTTTTCCGGTGTTGTTCAGTAGTTGTTGTAATTTCGTTGTTCAGTGTGAAGACGATTTTTGGGATACATTAGTGAGCTGTGAAATATTTTTACTCGTAACCTGTTATTTTTTGGAACATCGACCTACTATGTCTTGTGATTTTCCGTGCTTTTTGTTGATTGTCAAGACTTATTTTTTCTGATGCTTTGATGAGTCGACCATCTGCATCTTCCACTGATTTTTTTGTAATATCACTGTTCCCTGTGAAGACTTATTTTTCTTGTGCTTTAATGAGTCGTTCTTCCGTCGATTTTTCAGTACCAGACTGTTGTGTACTGTCATTGTTCATTGTGAAGACTTATTGTTCTTGTGCTTTAACGAGCTTTAATTTTTTAATTTGTTGCTTTTATTGTGCTGTAGAAATACTTGATGCATGCTGTAACGATAAATGTAGTTAGTTGTTAACAGTGCTATGCAATTTTTCATTCAGTTATTGTTATATGTGCATAATGTATGTTTTGAGATTTCACGTGGCAACGAATCCTTTACTTGACCATGTGAATAAATTATGCGTATTTAAAAATGTGTTGTTCTTATAAACACACTAGACAGTAAACTGACTATTTTCTGGTTAAAACTGGAACTGATTTTACTATTGATGACTTCCATTGTTAAACAAAGTACTAGTGCAGCAGATACCAGTCTATGAGCTATTGTAAGGGAACATTTTTTCATATTGATTTTTGGTGATATGGTTTATTTATCTCTAAATACATGGTAGAGAACAAAAAATGATGTTGCCATTTTTTCTGTTTGGTCCCAGGGTGATTTTTAGGCCTATACTGGGTGCGCAAAAATTAAGGAGCTGTTGACCACAAAATTGGCTATAACTCGGCTTGTATAATAGATATGAGTGAGTGAGTAGTTTCTTAACGGCACATCAGCACAAAATAGGCCATTCAGTGCCATACATGGTTAAAATTAGTTAAAAGCAGTTAATATATGTAT
>Ga0209671_1002304_pt1 | contig 17308 bp, 9 predicted proteins | sample WorMetHERISLAND2_2_FD_187401 | JGI IMG/M metagenome (GOLD analysis project Ga0209671, IMG submission 187401) | Marine gutless worms symbiont microbial communities from Max Planck institute for Marine Microbiology, Germany - Olavius geniculatus... | ecosystem: Host-associated > Annelida >...
TAAATTTCGAACACGGAGGGGTGTATATTTCACCTATATGGGGAGCAAAAACCCCTGGGCGGATTGAGCCCAAATTTTGTTTGGTGGTAGGCGTCCATGACGTAATCACGCCATTAAAATTTGGTGACGATCGGTTCAGGGGTTTTTGGTTGGCTGAGGGTCAAAGTTTGCATTTTCCCATATACTTTGAAGGTCGTCCTTACAACACTCACACTACCGTGTGAGTGTGATATTTCACTTGTTCAGAAGTAGTAGTATGTTCTGATTAACATTGTGTTTAGGTTTATGTTGTTATTTGATCTGTAATGTAATATGATATTTGCTCGTGATTCTGTCATTTGCTTGTTGGTTGCTCGTGTTTGGTGTAAACATTATTGTTATATCTGCAGCTAGAGAAATTGCGGAGAAGAAATTGACATCATCAGAAGGTAAACAGTTTCAGTGATAGTGGACTTTCGAAAGTGCCTGATATTGGTAGCTTTTTAAATTTTTAAATAATATTGCTGATTTCGTGTATTTATTTGTATTGTAGATAGCTGTTCTTTGTTGCTTACTTATTGTTGTTATTTCTCGACATTGAGCACGTCCAGTGTGTAAAAATCTGCTGTAAAAATTCTTAACTGGAACAACTGGTTAAACCGAAATAAAAAGTATATCTGTGTGAGATATAGTCTGTATAAAAGAATTACATACATACAGTATTTGCTTTGTCATAAATTACTTTATTATTAGCATGTGTTATTCAAGTTGTTTCCAGATGTTTTTTTCATTGTATTTTTTATTGTCTGTTGCTCGTTTGTCTTCAAATTTCCAAAATTTTATCAGTTCTAGCATAGTTCAAATAATGTTAAATTATTTTTTTTGATTACCTTCATTTTTGTTCTTGCTGAGTGAGTTAAATTGGTGTGTTAAATCTACCGAGGGTGTTAATCAGTGATGATTTGATATCCGGATTTCAATTTCGATACGATATTGATACGATATTTTAAAAATATTGCAATATCGATATTTTAAAAATAATAAGTATGTAAATCTTATGCAAGCACAAGAACAAGACATAAACGTTCAGCAAGGCAGTTTGCTTTTTGTAGATAATAAAATGAGTCATTGAACTTAAAAACCAACTATAGACTGTCATAAATGTCGTTAAATTACGACACTATAGTAAGTTTGCTTTGGCTAGTTTCTCGTTTTCTCCATTTATTGTTGTTATTTTGGCAATGCAGTAATAAAAATATAAACTTTTGGTGTAATATATCGCGATATATCGAAAATATTATAATATGTAATAGAAATTGTGATATAACGAAAAATTCTATATTTTTTCGACGATACGATATGATAGGATATATCGATATCAAAAACAATACATCGATATTTTCGATATATCGAATCGTCACTAGTGTTAATGAAATGATACAGGTACGGATGCTGTCGATTGGTCGTATGCCCAACATGAGTTGCTTGAAAAGCAGGGTGTCGACTTGCGCAAAGAAATGCAAACTCGGTCAGTTTTCCTCCTGTCAGAAAGAGAGTTATGTTTGCTCTCTTAACTAGGACTGGGTTTCTTAAGATTTTTGAATCAGTAATTTTCATTTTGAAGTATTCCACAGAGTACGTTATTGTCATGCTTCATTCAATGTGCGGAATATCCTACTTACTTAGGACAGTTTGTAAACTGAAGTTGGCTTTCTTAAAAATTTTTTGCAATGAGTAGTTTTAAGTTCAAGATATTCTATTAGTAACATTATTGTTATTATATTTCAGTTAATGAACGGGATTTGCTGTCTGTGTGTCCTAATTTTTTGTGTTGAGCTTACTACATTTGAGGCTTGTTTCAACACAGTTGTGCTTACATCATCGCGTAATCCACACTTCACTGTGCTTGTAGATTGAAGGAACTTGAAGATCAGTATGCAAAGGAAAAAGCAGCAACTGAAAGGCAATTTGAAAAGCAAAGACAGGTTAGAGTTATTTCTGATCTCATTTTTACGCGCGAAAGCAACTACTGCTTTCAGCACATCTTAGCCATCGCAATTCGGTCCATCTGTCTGTCACACGGGTGGATCAGTAAAAAGCGGTGCAAGCTAGAATCACCAAATCTTCATCATCGGCTGCCTGGAAGACTCTAGTTTCAGGAACCGTAAAGCTTTTCCATAAATTCGAAGGGGGTCACCTCGAACGAGGGCGCTGAATGAGAGGGGGTGGGCAAAATTTGTCATTTTTAGCCAGTAAGTTGCTGTATCTCAGTAACGGTGCGAGATAGGGCATTGGTTACTATTAATCACTAATAGGAAGTCGTACACTGGCTCTTGATTGGCGTTAAATTCAATGACCTTGAATGGCCTTGAACGCCAAAATAGGAGGTTTTATGGATTTTTTGGCGATTTCGGGCTGCGACACAAGTCTGTATCATTCACAAGGTGGCACCAAGGAACTATCGTTATACGATCCGGATAGAGAATTTGGTATTCGTATATTAACTTAGCGTGAACACCTCAGTTTTCAGCTAAACTACTAAACCGGAACTGCTATCTGGCCCTCCTCCCATATATAAGGCAGGGATGGGACGGGTTTGCCTGTATGGAGTGGCAGGTAATACTGTGTGATCCCATACGGCAGGCGAGGCTTCTGTGGCACACTGTTACATTGGGGCCTTGGAAACAGCACTGCTTGCATTGGTCACAGAGCTGTGAGAGAGCGCTGTTGACTATTGGAGATTTAACCTTAACCTTAACCGTATTGTTTCAGCTTTTCAGTTCGTGTGCTAGACAAACTTGCAGCTTATCAATTAGTTTTTGAGTGCAAATTACTTATCCATATTTCATCATAAATGATGTACTTTCTCGTGTTTTTTTGCAACAGATTTAGTTTGTAAACTTTGCTGTATGCAATAACCACTCTGTGGAGAATAGAGCGCTGAGTTGTGTGTCATTTGTAGGACTATGAGTCGAAGATAAGCACACTGCAGGAGCAGCTGGAGCGTCACAGCATGATGTCAAGCACGTTGACATTTGAAGACTTTGATGCTGACGATGATGATGATGGTGGTGACTGCTTCTGCTGTCATTTCTGTTTTATGAGTTTTTCCTTGCTATTATTTTATGCTTTAGATTTTTAAGTACTTAAGTAATGGTCGAGCTATTGGAACAAGTTGTCGTCCGTCTGTCGTTCGTCTGTCTGTTCGTCTGTAATGGATGTATTGTGGCTTAGCTGTAGGTCATATGGGGAAAACGTTTTACATGAAATATTACCATGTGTGCTAAACTAGAGCATGTAAAATTTCAGCCGTCTATTGCAAGGGGAACATTTTCAAATCGGAGGTTGAATGCTGGGGGTAGGAAAAATTGCTTTTTTCAACGGAAAACTGGTCATATCTCGGAAACGGTGAGAGATATGGCCAAGGTTACAAGGTTACTATTAGTCATTAATAGGAAGTGGCACACGCCCTTTTAGATGAAATGAGGATCGTCGATTTTGGATGATCTTGAAGGTCACTGACAACAGTACAGTTGGCTATTCTAGCAACAGCTGGGCTTCGCTTCTTGATGTCTTTTCCATTGCTACTGCTTCTGTTTCCGGTCTTCTGCCACTGTTCTCTTATGCCACTGATAGGCTGTTATGGCCTACGACATTGACACATCACGTTGATGTCGTAGGTGTGAATTGCTCGTTATATTTGTTGTTTTGTTACGTTTCAACTATTTATCGTTTCGTTATAATAAATATTTCAAAAATGTCATGTTTTGTAATGCTGTTCTGTTCGTATGGTGCTTCAGAATGTTACTGGTCGGAGAAGCAACGTCAGTTGGCAGAGTGGGCTTTCGACCGCTGGAAGCTTTATCAGTACACATCTCTGCGGGTCAGCACTAAGTACCACTTTGATTATGACAGCATCGTGACATAAAATTTTTCGTGTAGCAATGATTACATCAGAGATTGACATTTAAAATGGATTTGAAAGGCTGATAGTTTAAAACGTGTGTCCTGGAAATTTTGATAGAGCAAGAATCTATCAGTTATGCGGTGGGTCATAACAAGCTAAGCAGTCTTGAGGGTGATTTTCTTATTCATTCTTTTGGTTTAATAATTATTACTCAGCTAGCTAACCACCAGTTTTTACGTGCAACAGCATGTAATGTTTTGCATATCTTAGCCATCGTTTAGGTGACTGTCTGTCTGTTTGTTTGTCTGTCATACCCTGGCACTGTATCAAAATGGCGACACCTAGAATCATGAAATCTTCACTGTGGTCTGTCTCAAGGACTGTAGTTTATTGTGACAAAATTTTGTGCCTTTGGGTGTGGGGGTTCCTCTCGAATGAGGGCGTCAGAGAGGGGTACTCCCTAAAAAGACGTTATTTTGCTGCTATTGGCTCGTTTAGTGTGAAAACTGTTGCAGATAGGTTCAGACCTGATGCACATAATTGCAAGCACTGGTGACGTTTTTTAGATTTATCAACATCGATGACATTGAATGACCTTGAACCCCCAAAAGGGGGTTTATCGTGAATTTTTTTACGATTTCGGCCTGTAACATTTTAACAGCAAATTGCACCGAAATGGCTGGAGATAGACTTGGACAACCTGCGAAGAGGATATGTCAAGGCTGTCGCGCGTCTCATAAGCTTTGCTCAAATTGCTTGTTGTTATCATGCCATTTTGCAAACAGTCACTAACTGAAATTGGTCAGTTAAAGTTAATGGACATTTAGTTATCGGTTATTTATTGTAGAAGTGCATTTAATTTTAACTATTCAGTAGAGCTGTCAAATTAATGCATTAATTAACGTGTTAATCCATTAATAAATTAACGTGTGTTAAAAAAATTAACATGTGCTAAAAATTAATGCATGTATGTAAATTTATGTTAATTTATTAATTTTGTGAAGCAAAAGTTTCGATATTCCATTAAACTGCGGTTATTTGACAATAGAATGAATTCAAGTAACTAAACTGTAGTTGCCGTTCTATCACTACTGTAAATAAATACCATAGTCTAATTATGCCAACAACAAACTAATAGATTTCTATGCTAGCTATGACGTAAGTTATTGTAGATTATACGTTTAATAATGTGTTTCTAACTTTCTATATTTTACAAGCGTCCCCCCAACGTCATTGGGCCCGCGGTAACTTATCTCTCTTACTCTCCCTCTTGACAGGACTGGGTGCATTAATAACGCGTTAATTAATGTGTTAAAAAATTAACGCTTTGACAGCTCTACTATTTAGTTATTGGGCCGATTAACCAACCAGCTAAGAGCCAGCTATTGATGCACTTACATTCACTCTTAGATGCTGTAGACACTATACGCTTATGTGTTGAATGCTATAGGATGAACTCTGGGTTAATGCAGTGCATGTGAAGGAAGCCAATGCGATTGCTGTTGAACTGAAGAAAAAGGTTTATATATGATAGTTTATTGTGTTTTTGCTGCTGTTGATCTGTAACATGTAAGCTCAAGTTATTGCTTTCAGTAAAGCAGTAAATAAGTGAATCTGTTTGTTAGATTTCAATAATAAAAGCGATACAGTTCTTATAGTCGTTGACAGTTGATTGCATGATTAATTTTTAATTTGCTCAGCTGTAATGTTGACTATAGTGTTAGCATAGAATTTAAACAATATTTCACTTGCATGTGTGTGTCATATCTGTACTCTGGTACTTTATTAGTTTATTCTGTTGATTGATGCTACGTATCAGTAGTAGTTAATGCTAATACTAAAAATACTGTGCAATGTCACTTTGTCACACATCATGATAATTTCACGAGTGCTTTTTACGCATGAAAGCAGCTACTGCTTTCAGCGCATCTTAGCCATCGCAATTCTGTCTGTTCGTCCGTCTGTCCATCTGTCAGTTTGTCTGTCACATGGGTGGATCAGTCAAAAATGGTGCAAGCTAGGATTATGAAATAGGTACCATCGGCTGCCTGGAAGACTTTAGTTTCAGGAACCGTAAAACTTTTCCATAAATTCGTAGGGGACCACTCCGAACTAGGGCGCTAAATGAGAGGGGTGGGAAAAATTTGCGAGTTTTAGCCAATAAGTTGCTGTATCTCAATGACAGTGCGAGATAGGGCCTAGGTTACTATTAATCACTGATAGGAAGTCGTACACTGGCTTTTGATTGCCACCAAGATCAATGATCTTGGATGACCTTGAACATCAAAATAGGGTTTTTAATGGTTTTTTTGGCAATTTTGGGTTGCAACACAAGTCTACCATTCACAAAGTGGTGCCACGGAACTATCGTTATGCGATCCAGATAGAGAATTTGGTATTTCTATATTAACTTAGCATGAACACCCCAATTTTCAGCTAAACTACTGAACAGGAACTGCTATAGCGTCTCGTGAGCATTAGCTGAAATTTCTTGTTAATTTTCGTGATTATAATTGTTTTACCCCATGTTGCTGATAAAATTTCAATAACAAGTCATTGTGTGCGTGCTTTTGCATGCTCAGGTGCAGTTTCAGTTTACTCTGCTGACTGACACCATGTATTCACCATTGCCAGCTGATCTGCGACAACAGCACTGTTCTGGTTCTTCGTTGAAATCTTTCTCTCCAACGGTTGTTGCCATCCAAGTACATGACACCAAGAATGGGGCTGTGCATGTCTGGAGTATGGACAAGTTTTGGTAAATATTAATCTAAATTACTGCAGATTTATTGCACTTATTTCTGCTTATTGTGTTGTTTTTTTCTTCTTTGTTTCCTTCAAGCCAGTCTATCCTATGCTTGCTACTTTGCCATTTTTCTTCTTCTTCTTATGGCGTACTCTTCCAGAGCGTGGCCGTGTCCACGATGCGGCGCCAGTCCGCCCGCCCAGAAGCTTTTCTCCACGCAGAAGAAAGACCAATGTTCAGAGGTCTCAGGTCTGCCTCCACCGAACGTAACCAGGTGTGACTGGGTCTCCCTGCGGGCCTTCTCCAATCCGGAGGAGGCTTGCGTATCGCAGCAGCATTGGCACGATGGTGATCTTCATCAGGAGAGCTGCGGGCGATGTGACCGAAGATACGGAGCACGGAGAAACGGAGGTACTTTGCCATTGCCAGACTGAAATTTAGTGACCTTGAGTTTGTCTTCAAGTTGGAAGGTCCAAAGGGCGGCACTGATCTTTGTTTCCTCAGCTTCCAGCGAGATACTGAGTCAAACCATAAGACCATGGATACAGGGCTATAGTGCATCACACAATGTGTCTGTTTACGCCCAGCGTTTAGTGGTACACAGCTGCATCTGCTCACTGAGGGATGGCCATGCTGAGTTGACTTCTGTGGCTGGTTGTATGCTGAGATGGTTTACCCGTCTGCTGACAGTTACCCATTCGGGTACTAACCAAGCCTGGTGTAGAACAACTTTGTCGATTGAGACCAACACATTAGCACTGCACTATGCTGCCATCAGTAGTATACATGTATATTAGACCTCACCTTAGACTTTATTTCTTCTTGTGACAAGCACGTCGGCCAGTTCATTTCTTCTACTTATCTCAGCACAGATGTCATCCCATGATATTTTCGTGTATTTGGTGTTCCACTTCGTTCAAGTACTGTGTGGTCGACCTTGCTTTCTTTTTTCATCAGGGATGTAGTGTTGATGTAGTGTAGTGGATGTAGTGTTGATAAATTTGTATTTTGTTTTCAGTCGTCGTTTGGAGCAGATGCGTGAGATGTACCAGCGTGAGTCGGAGATGCCCACCACTCACCAGCACCATGAGTTGATGGCCGCCGCGGGAAATGATCCTTTTTACGACCGATTCCCGTGGTTCCGTCTCATCGGCAGGTTTGTGTGTTTTATGACTCTGACTGTATCCTTGAGAGACGTTGTTGTGGCCTGGCGGTTATGGCATCAGATTTGTGATCAAGAGGTCACGGGTTTAAGTCCCTGCCGATTCGTTGTCAAGTAACAGCTTTGGGCAAGTTATTCACGCTTAGCCGTCTCAGCAAATTTTGGTATTGATCAAAGGGTGGTGACGCTCTGCGGCTGGGAAGGTAACTACAGGTCTGGCGTCACACTGGCCATGCGTCACGGGCTCAGCGGTCTATCCGCCTGCGGGCTCAGTGGCCAATGTCTGGGAGATGAGCACATTGCCTACATTCTGGTGGGGAACTGGCTACTTTTAGCACTGGAGGCATTATATCCTTACATTGTCCATCTTTGCAGCCATGCAGTTTGTGAGTTGTAGCCGTATGTTGTGTGATGTATTTTCGTGATATTTTTGATAATATTTTAACTTTCATTCATGGATTATCATCAGTGTAGTCTTACAGCATGATGTGATCTGTGATTGGTCAGGGCGTTGGTGTATCTGAACAGTGTCTACTATCAGCTGGATGTAGCTCATCGTGTTGCAATAGTTGACAGTCATGGAGTTGTCGTTGGTCGTCTGCAAGTCGCTGTTAAGTCAAGTCAGCTCTCTTTTCATACTCCTGTTATATTGTATTGTATAGTTTTACTGTAATTGCTGTGAAGTCCAGCTTCTGTATGGGATGATGTAGAGCAAAACCAGTGGCTTTATGTTGGGGGGATGCAACAATGCCCCCTAAATTTTAGCCTATCAGAACATTTTCTATTAGTTGGAAAATGGAAATTTTTATCCAAAGATACAAAATTTGCACTGAAAATTGCCAAATTTTGGTAGAATTTAGTGGCAGCATTGAAATTTGGAGCACCCACGTCTCTGTGTCGGGAATTTGTTGTTGTTTATCGAAAATTTGGAACTTTTTTGCTCCCATCTTTTTACCCATGTTGCTGCTGTACAAAACTGCCAGTGCTGACATATTGTGCTGCCATCTACCAGACCTTTGCTTTTTCAGCTCTGGAGAACATTTACACCAATTTTGGTTTTTTGTCCATTTTTGTTTTCAGGTTAGGATTGGGTCAGATGGTCAGGCAAGGTGCATATTGTGGCCTATTAGTATGACCACACAGAAATTTAGCGTGCACTTACTAAAAGAAAAGCCCAACTAACGCAAAGGGGAACGCGCATCAGAGGTGCAAGGCCCGTCGAGTACCAGCTTCTGCGTAAATAGAGAGCTGCTGGTTCTTGAAAGGCCTTGCAGCGGTACATGTTTGAAAGCCCAGTAAAACAAAACCAGTCGCCAGAGGGTGCCAGACGACCGGCGGCTAAATTATCTATAGCGTTTTACCTGTACTCACCAGAGGGCGTGACCTTTCTCGCTCTGACAACACCGTATCAGCTGAAAATCGCAAATTTTCCCTACCCCCTCTCATTTAGCACCTTTGTTCAGGGTGACCCCCATTGAATTTATGGAAAAGCTTTACGGTTCCTGAAACTAGAGTTTTCCAGGCAGCCGACGGTGAAGATTTGGTGATTCTAGCTTGCACTGTTTTTGACTGATCCACCCACATGATGGACAGACAGATGGACAGACGGACAGATGCACAGAATTGCGCTGTCTAAGACACGCTACAGCAGTAGCTGCTGTTGCACATAAAAACTAGAAGTAGCCAGTTTGATCTGCTACAGGATTAAACCGAATACCGGTGAACTGTGAAAATCTGGAAATGGTTTAGTTATTTGTGAAGGCATTGCATAGATCTATTGTAACATTTTAACAACATGAAATACATTTGAAGGTGTGTTCATTTTCGTCTAAACTGTTGGGCTGTTATCAATATCAATGCTTGTAATATTGCCTGCTTGTTGTTTTGGCCAAAGTGGCTTATTATCCATGGGATATTTGAAGTTAGGCTGTGCACCACATAAAAGTCTCCTGGGATCGGCTTTTAAAGAGTGCTGCAGCCAAATTTTTACACATAAAATGAAGGAAGAATGTTTGCATGAAGTTTAAGCGCAAAGTATAGTGTTTTGCTATGCCGTGTATAAGAGATATTTACGTTCAGGATTTAAGGTCAAAGGTCATGTTTTTTCTGTAAACTGTGACAGGATTTAAGGTCAAAGGTCATGTTTTTTCTGCAAACTGTGACAGATGATGAGCTTGAAATGGTGGGAGTGCTCGGTCCCAAGTGCACAAAGATCTACTTCGATGACAAGCTCTTAAACAAACAGGTTGTACATGTACATTTGTACAGTGCCTACATTGCTTTTAGCCATAGAGAATAGGCTTAACAGTTGTCAGTAGGTTATCATGAAATTCTTGGAAAGAATTGTTTGTTTAAGTTATTTTACCAATAGTTTTTAGCTGATAGTTTATTATTATTTTTGTTATAATTCATGTGGAATTTTTATTTTACTTTTCGTTTTAGTTTTGATAACATTTGATGAGCGAGTAGTTTTGAATAATTGTAACTAGTGGTACTTAGATTTTTGAACATACAGTGAATGAGACAAATCTGGTCTAAAGAGTGATGGATATAAACACAAGCAGAGCTTTGCTTGACAAATAGGTTGTGTTGTAGATGCATCGTAATGGTATTTGCAGTAAAAGTGTGGAAAAATGTCATTTTTATGATGTTATTTATACGCGTTAATCATTTAGGCTCATAGTTTTCCGCAGACAATTTTGCCAAATTCTGCCGGCCAGTTTGCAAAATTATGTGGCTTACCAAGGCAAAGTCATTTCGCCGGCATTGCAGCACTAGCAGAACTGTATGTAGGCCGAGGTCTATTCGACTATAGCTGACATATAGCAGTCCATAAGTCTGTCGTTGCCACTATTAAGCCTATTAAGACTATATACACCACACACAGCGCATTTAGCTTCATGCTGCTTGCAGTATTTCCTGTGGCCAGTGGTCATGCACTGCGTCCAGTCCATTCTTTATTGCTAAACAAGAAGAGCAGCTGTCGCTAGGATAACCGACTGTACTGTTTGTCAGTGACCTTCAAGTTATGTCAGCACTTAGTCACATCTGGACGGATTGGCGTCTTCCACTAACCACAAAACCCGTATTTATCAGGCCTTAGTGCTATCCGTATTACTGTATGCAGCCGAAACCTGGACTCTTCTCGATGTCGATTTTAGAGCTCTCGTGGCATTCCATATGAAATGTCAGGGGCAGCTTCTGCAAATCAAATGGCACCAGTTCATTCAGAATGATGAGATTACTGAGTCTACCGGTCTGTCTTCAATCTCAGAGTCAATCAGCCGTTGCGGCAATTCTCTCTTTAGTCACGTCGCCAGGTTGCAAGAGGATGTTCCGGCTCACAAGGCACTCAACTGCCACATTGATTTATTGCTCGGATGTCCACCAAGTAGCCAGTGGAATCGTCGTCCAGGCCGTCCCCGCAACGGATGGGTTGACCAGATTCGGCGGGACAACAGTCTTTCGCCTGCTGATCTCCGGAGATCATGCCTGCCGTCAGTCGTGGTCACTGCAGGGTGATGCTGTGGCCTCTACCGGCTAAGCGTTAACGATGAGTGGTAATAATTAGCTGTATGTTGTGTTGTTTTTGATTTTGATGTTTTTTTGTTTCTGTTGAGTTTTGTAACTAAACTGGGCTGTAGTGTGACGGAACTCCTGCAGTTTCACTGGGAGAATCTTGCAGCAGGATTACAGGAAACCAGCATCTTGTGGCAGATAAAGGTTATATGTTGCTGACTCTCAGATTGTTTAATGCCTTTTGGTCGTTACACACTGCTTCTTTCAGTTTTTGTTTAACCAGCCTATTTTTTTCAGAATTACTCTAGGTTTGGTTTCCTAAGTGAACTTTTGGCATTGTTTGATCTGGTTTTTTAGTACAATCATGTCCTTTTTTCAGCCAACCCACAACATAAAAGGAAATAACGTTAATGTCTTTTTATTTGGAACATTATAGTTTTCGACAGACGTGAAATTGTGTAAATTTAATAAGTGGAAAGAGTGTAGATAAATTAATTGTGGAGAAACGTCATAAAATTGTTATTATTATACTTCGAACATTATTGTAAATCTGCAATTTTCTCTGCTGTAGAAACAGAAGGTATTGTGAAATAAAATCACAAATGATTATAAACAGAGAGCATTCAAACGTGATTTTTATTGATATTTAACTTTATACAGGGTGGGCCAAAAAAAACCGGACCTGTTTGAGCGCTGATGATTCAGCGATGGTAAACGGTAGAAAAACGTGTGATACATCAAAAGTTTCACAATGCTGTAAAGATTAAACGACAAATTTGCATATTGAAGCATTTGAATATTCTTCGCCTAATTTGCATAAATCGTTATTACCTCCTGAAATTAGGCATTTGCCAGCACTCCCATGTGCCCGAGTTCACTGAACTCAAAACTCACTGCCAAAAAGTCCAGATTTAAATTCTGTGAATTATTCAATGTGGGGGCATTGTAACAGATAGCATGGCCACAAAATTTCAGTAACTGACCAGCTAAAATGTATGCTAATCGAATGCTGGGCTGAGCTGATCCTGAACACATTGACTCCAGCGATCAATCAGCTGCCTAAAAGGACTGATGACAGTTATGAATACAAAAGCTGGGCAACTGCCTACGTCAAATTTTGTCTAAACTCAACTTATGTGTTAATGATTGTTGATATTTCACTGCATGTTAAATGAAAATCAACTTAAATTCACATGTTACTGCCAATTTAGCATTATTTTAGGGGTAGGACAGATTCGTGTAAATCAGGCAAAGAATATTTAAATGCTGAGACATGCAAGTTGTACACTTCTTCTGTATACAATTTCGAAACTTTTGGCATATTACATGCCTTTCCATCAATAAACATCGCTAAATTATAAAAGCTCAAATATCCTTGTTAAATCCAAGTGTTACAGTCAATTGGCAGAATTTCGGGGGTGACGAATATTTATGTAAATTAGGCAAAGAATATTTAAATGCTTCACTATGCAAATTTGTCATTTATTCTTTACATCATTCTGAAACTTTTGATGTATCAGACGTCTTTCTACCACTAACTGCCGCTGAGTTATCAATGCTCAAACAGGTCCGGTTTTTTTTGGCCCACCCTGTATTTGCTTATCACAGGCTGAATGGTAGCACATTGACACACAGTCAGTGTGATGCGGGCAATATCACCTTTTGTAATTTTTGCTGTTTTCAATGTGCGAGTTTTTCAGTGTTGCCGTTGTCAAGTGTATAAACTGATGTTTTGTGCATTTATTTAACATACAGATGTTAATATTGTATTGTAATGTTTCTGCGGAAACAGATGAGATGAATGGGGATAGTTCATCATCTGCAGTAAAGATGAAGTTGCCTGATCATCTGCAGCCCAACTCGACTCTTGTCTTCTCGGTGACCGTCATTGAAGCTGCTGACATCTCGCCTCAGTATTCCGATGTCTTCTGCCAGTTCAAGTGAGAACTCGTGCTTCATCAGTCTCTGTATAGGGGTGACCATACTTCCTTGAAACAAAAGAGGACGGCCTCACCGAGAATGGTCAGATGACATTGAGCAGTGGTGTGGGGCAACCCTGCAGGAGTTAAGCCATGCTGCCCTAGATAGGCAGCGGTGGGCAGCGACAGTAACAATGGCGTCAGACATCAACGGGCGTTGATCCCACGGTTGTCAATGATGATGATGATGATACTTCCTTGAAGCTCCTTGGGAATAAGTGTCCATTTTCCAGGACTTGGAAGGTTTTTGAAAACCCAGTAGGATCTTAAAAGTTTTGCCATTTGATGTAAGTCCTTAAATTTCCGTACTTTATCATCATCACTACCGCAATGTGAAAATTTTGCCGTCAGTACTTAACTTTTCAATTCAGTACACTTCATATTTATTTTACTTACTTCAAGCTCTTTGTACTGGACAAGTGTACTGTAGTTTAGAAAATACCAAAGATTTTACCAGCTCTGTAATACTAACTTCATGCTGTTAACGGTCTTTGTGCGAGAAACGTTAAATACTGTTTAATTTCAAGTGGCAAAAGGTCACTTTCAAGCACCTTTGGTGTAGAAAGTGCTTGAAAGTTCTTGATAAGCACTGGACTTTTTTCTACCAAAACAGAACACGTTAGGTAGGGTAAGATATTGGCCATGCAACTGAGATGCTTGCAACGCTACCATTTGTCTGGAAAATCTAAATGTCTGCGAGTTTGATAGCCATCAGGGGAATGTCAGAAAATTGATTAAAAGTCCGCTAAAAGTCAGCAGTGCTGGGGGAGAATAATGAGCTTGTATTGTTTTTGATGTATTAAAGGCTAAAAGGCTGTGTAGTTCTTTATGGCCAACACAGAGCTATGGAACATCACCTGCCATATGGGATCACACAGTGTTACCTGCCACCCGACACAGATGAACGTGTCCTGCCTTAACCCCAGCCAAGCAGACCGCATAGGGATGGAAGGCTGAGTTGACTTTGGTGATTGGTTGTACACCGAGGTGGTTTATCTGTCCACAGACCATCCTATCCTGGTAATAACCACTTGGTAGTTGCCCAACCATGAGTGAAACTCACGACCTTTTGGTCATAAGTTTGTCATCTTAACCATTACACCACCAAGCCACAGTATTGTTAATAAGTTATAATAAATTTCTCAAATAATAACCTTTAATTATTGTTTTTGTTGACATTTCGGCAACCGCTGCTGCCTTCTATGACACATTTATGACTACTTACTGTCCACCGCAGCTACACCTGGTGGACAGTCGTTCGGACAAAGGCAGCGGCGGTTGCCGAAACGTCAACAAAAACAACAATAAAAGGTTGTAATTTGATGAATTTATTGTAACTTATTAAGTTACGTTTTAACCTATGAGTCTATTCAAAGGCCGCCGTATTGTTTGTTTGTTTGTCTGTAGCTTTCAGAATCGATGTGATGAGGCTTTCTCTACTGAACCAGTCAAGAACAGTGCAAAATCTGCATCATTCCAGCATGTCCAACAGGTCTGCATATTCTCAGTAGTGTTAACATTGCCTTTGGTTTTCACTCAACATACCTTTTTTGTATTAGCTACTGGTTAGTCTGGACCAACAGTGATTTCTACAGTTGGCTTTAACCGGTTGCTATGTGTTACTGCTGATGTCAGAGTGGACTAAAATGTATACAGTTCAGTTTGGATTGGTTCCGAGTCTTATTCTCTAACAGTTCTGAATCTCGGATCTTAAATTTTCTTAATTTTGTTTGGCACACTTTTGTTGAGTCTTTTTATATTTGTATGTATGTATGTATTTGTATGTTGGCTGGACAGAAAGGTCTGGGGGCCTCAACAGCTGAACGTAAAATGAAGCTAACTACTTTTAATTCATGCTTAAAAATTGACGTGCACTGCATATGCGACAGTCATAATTTTATTTTTTTTCTGTGTGTTCTGTTGTCAGATATTTACCATATAGCATCCTACATTGTGTTTCAAAATTAGCTACCACACTGCTTCAAACACACTTAATTCAGTTTGTAATTCATGGATTTAACGAAATATCGTACATTGCACTAACTTAACATTACCTACAGTCACACCCATTATGACATATGAATTTTACCGTGTGTGCTCAGTGTAAGGTCATTATGATGTCAGAGTTTGTTTGCATTAAGCTTATGTTCAATATGTTGTTATTGATGAAGGGATCAAGCAGCAGCGTACCTGCTTTAAACTAAGAGCTTGTGTCGAGGCCATAGGTAACCTTCTGTTTCTTTAGCAGAAAGCCACTTTGAGCTCAAGCATTTAATGTTAGAATGATTGTCTCCATGACTGTTTCAAACTTATATTAGGTTTAAATGATTTTTCGCTAACTTATCTGTAGGGGGGGGGTCGCTAAGTTTGGAACACGGTGAACTACATCTACATTAGTACGGTTTGATATAGATTCTCTTGACTGACACCGGTATGTGAACTGAACTGTGCAGTTTTCGGTCACAGTGACGAAAGCTTTCATCGACTATATCAAGTCGCGGCCGATCGTTTTTGATGTGTTCGGGCACGCTCAGCACATGTTGGAAACTGGCAGTCTTAGTGCTCCATCAAGGTAAGATAATTATGTGCCTCACCTGTTGTTTCAGTCACAGTTTAATTCTGCGGGCTACGTTGTTTTGTTATTTTGCAGCAGTGAATCTATTGTGTGCCAATTCACCGTCGCAGATGCCGTCAACATCATAACTGTTGCACTGCGTTACACTGTTTGTCATTTTTCGTATCACACCCGTGCACATGCCCAACCTGTTCACGTAGTCGTGCGTGGCCCATTAAGCAACATGATTTTTAGGCTCATCTTGGTTTGTTGATTTTTCGACTTGGCATATTTTGCAAAAATGCTGAATTTCTCTGGGGTTGAATGAATGTACAAAACTGGTCACACAGCCATTCGTTTAAGCTCCAATGTTGAATCTAAGCACAAATTTTAAATCTATTTATCCAGTTTTTGATCATTTTGGCTTAGCCCAGCTTGTTGAGATATTAATGCCACAATTTTCAATGGAATGTTTGAAGCTATAAGTGGCTGTATCTCGGAAACAGTGGTAGATAGGTTTAGGTAACTATTAATCACTGATAGAAGTGGCATACCACATATGGTCTTTCAGATTACACAAGAATCAGTGACCTTGGATGACCTTGAAGGGTCATAATGCACTGTGATTGGCGATTCAGCACAAAATCCTGAATCAGGACTTCTTGCTTATTTAATTTTTTTTGACTGTGACATCACTCATTGCTAGGCCCAGACAATATGGCCACGAGCAAAAATATATGACATAATAAATGAATATCTTTGCAGAATTTCACTTCGTTAATGGAACCCCACAAAAATACGCTAAATATGTCAATTTCAAGGCTCAGGTTTGACTTGTGGGCCACTTAGCTTATGCACTGCAGTGGACTTTTACTTGTTTTGAGTATCATACTTTCAGAAATATAAAGCAGAAATTATAAAGCATCGTTAGTGATTAGATCACTTTTTGCATTCATAGTTGTCATTATCTGTTTCTTTGTAGCTTTGATTTTATGCAGTTTATTTAATTAGTCAGTTGGTATTTACATTGTTATGCACGAAATGGCCCCTTTGTGTGCTAGTGTGATACTCACTCGCTCACTCACTCGTGCTTATTATTTCACAGTTGATTATATTTCTTTTTTTAGCACGACGCACGTGTCTTCTCGTGGTATAAAGTCACCAAGCACTGCTGTGAAAAGTGACGCTACTTCATCAAAATGCAATGCCACTGCTTCCGGAACATACTCGTAAGCTAAGCTCAGTCATATGTTTGCGTTTGTCTGGTGAAGGTGGTCCAAATGTAAAACTACAATATATTATGTTTATTTTTTGACCGCGAAAGCTGCTGTGTATATTTTCGGAAGAAAAATCAATTTTCCTATCGGCTGGAAATGATGGCTTCATTTTTGTTTATTTTTTGACTGCTAAGTGTCACTGTTAGCATTTATGCCAAAAAATGCTGCATTGGCCATTTTTGGAC
>Ga0209671_1002305_pt1 | contig 17306 bp, 8 predicted proteins | sample WorMetHERISLAND2_2_FD_187401 | JGI IMG/M metagenome (GOLD analysis project Ga0209671, IMG submission 187401) | Marine gutless worms symbiont microbial communities from Max Planck institute for Marine Microbiology, Germany - Olavius geniculatus... | ecosystem: Host-associated > Annelida >...
GATTATTTGCAGTCCACTGCTTTTAAATTTGTGGTGCCAGTACGTTATATTTAAACATTTGTGGGCTACAAAAAGGTTCTGGAAAATTATTCATGGGGTCCTGGAAAGTCCTGGAAAAGTCCTGGATTTTTTTGTCAGTAAAAGAGTGGAAACCCTGTAAACTGAAATTTTTGTGTGTGCTGTTATAAGTCAAGGCGTTATTCATCTTTCATATTATGATTGCGTGAAGAAGGAGACTCAGCTGAGACCTATAGGCCTACATAACAACATGAGAAATCTGTTGTGTACAAACATGTGATTATGCATTTTGTCACTTTAAACTTGAAGATTGCTAAACAAATTTCTGACAAGAATTTGACATCTAAAGATGGAGCATTCTACATGTATGTATCTTTTCATGAGTTTTCTTGGACATGTATTTCTTGGACATGTGTGGATCCTGGAATTTTGCGTCTGCCTCCGCACTGTCAGCAACCGTGATAATGTTTAAAATATACTGCAACCCAGAGCTAGCTTTTAACAATGTGGCATGCACAAAAAAACTGCAAATGCAACTTGAATTTTGTAGTATTGTTGTTGCTAGAACGTAAGACCATTGAGGTAAGTAATTTGTTTTTCACAGGGAGCGTCCCCATTTGCAAAGACATCAAAAATTCCGACATCAAAAATTCCGACCACGTCAGCAAAATGCTTGCAGATGTGCCTCCTGTCTGCTGACATGCGATGTCCGCACATCTTTCATGGATTTGCACTGAACATGGGAAGACTTGGGGGCTCAGCTTTTATATTTCCACTCCTGAAAGGTATGCCATTTAAAAAGAAGTTAAAAGTGGGCCTAGAAGAAGGTAACGGTGGTGTAAGCTTTTAATAGGAAGCCGATCACAGTGCTACGGAGCGTCACCTGCTGTGTAGAATCTCACAGTGTTAGCTGCCAGCCGACATAAATGAATTTGCTCCGCTTTAACCCAGCCAGACAGGCCAGTATTTGATTTATCTACCCCGGGGGGATGGAAAGCTGAGTTCACCTACCATTAGTGAGAAGTGTACTGACACCATCGGTGTGTTCAACTTGTTGGTTGCAGGTTGCTGCATGCAAGCCAAGTGCTGTGTCAGAGTATGGTGGAACATTGATGAGCCAGCTGGCTGCCGGGCTTGAGTCTTCCTCGGATGATCACAGTTCACCCGTGGCCGGCAGTCAAGTGAGCTCGTGCGCCGTGTCGCGTCGCACCAGCGTTGGACCTCAGCTTCGCACTGCGTCCGAGGACGCTGGGCACGTCAGCACATCGGAGTCGCACGAGAACAGCATCGTGAGAGCAAAACAACAGTGCGGCGCTGAAATACTCAACTTCGAACACCTCAAGATGCAGCTCGATAAGCTGACCGGCCAGAACAGGGAGAAGCAGCAACGTCAGTCGGATGCAGAGAATGGGACCAGCACTATTTCTCCATCGCCGTCCAGTGCTTGTCTGTGTTCGCAGGCGGCGGCGGCGGCTAACTTGCCGTGTGTCGGCTCATGGCCGTTGGGATTGGACCGGACACCGAGCGTGGAGTCGGATGTTGTATTACCTACGGACAGTGGTGTGAGCTCGATGAGATTGGTGAATTCATTTGCTGCTGACAGTGTGATGGCTTTGCTGTGTAAATGTACTGGAGTCGGTGAGCAGAAGCTGTTGGCATCAGGTCCTGCATGGACAGTGTCATCTGCTGCTGCCGCCACTGTGCAAGGGGATCCTTTGGTATCGGGGGTAGGTGGTAATCAACACATGAAGCCTGAAGCTTCCGTATCCGCTCATCAGTATAATCCTAGCCACCATCACCAGCATGTAGCAGCTTGCCATGATCTGCTGCCTCAGCCGTCAGTTATCGGCACTTACCCACCAGCCATGAATGCTAGCAACACCGTTGGTGCTTTTCAGCAGTCAGGCCACGTCTGTGATTCTTTGCCAGCAGCATGTTTTACAGACTGGCAGCACCAGCAGCAGCAGTTGTTACTTCAGCAGATACAGCAGCAGCAGATGCAGGTGCAGCATCCGCTGCTGATGCAAATGCTTCATTATCAACAGCAACAGCAGCTGCAGCAGCAGGCAATCCAACTCATGCAGTCAACGCTCCTCCCGTCGCAGCCTAAACCACCGGACTTGATGCCGAATGCATTCGTTGGGCCGGTGCCTGTGGCCACTGGACTTCCGTTGCAATATCTGCACTGGCAGACTCGGCTAGCAAATCTGCTAATAGAAAGTGGCTTATTGCCGGCAAAAGCTCACGAGCTGGTCCAGCAGCTGCAGCAGATAATGTTGCCTGTCCATCCGGTGCAGTTTCCCGGACCTTTTGTGTTGCAGTCTGGCTGCAATATTGGTGCTGTCCATCAGTTAAACAATCATGTGCTGTCATCGCAGTTCTCTGCCGGTGGTTTGCCTTGGGCTCTTTTACCAGCGTCGTCCAACGTTCAGGCTGCATATGCCAAAGTAGTCCAGCTGTTGGCACAGCCAAATCCTCTTGTCACTCCCGAACTGTTGGAGGCGATGTTTGCTCAGCTACCGCCGCCTCTGAATCTGAATGCATCGAGTTGTTTGAATCCGAGAGTTCTGTCTGAGTTATTATACAGAAAGCTAGTGGAATTTCTCACCATGCAGTCCAGTCGGGTTCCTGTGACGCCAATGCAGTTAACACCTCCAGCATCAGTGTATGGTTTCTTTGGCTTAACAACTGCCAACACCGTCGACAGTTTCACCTGCATGAATAAGTCAGAAGCTGTTCAGACCAGGCGGCCAAGTGTGGAAGACAAGTCGGCTGCTCTTAGCATGGGCAGTATGCAAGTCGGAACACCCTCAAAATTGACACGTACATCTTCGTCGGGCTTAGATGGCAGTAGTGCAGGTAGTGTTATGCAGAATTGTCCCCTTCATCGTGGAGCTTCGATAGAATCAGAATCTGGTGACGTTCCCGGAGCCAAGGTTTCTGGCGTACCTCGAACTGGTGCAGCGTGTTCCAGGCATCACAGTGTGCCAGCTGGAAATGGTGCCAAAGTGTCTGGGATTTCGATGCCAAAGAAGAATGTGGATTGTCCCCAGGGCCTTGCAGATCTTGATATGGCTCTGAAAGAGAAGCTAAGGCCCCGCACGACTAAAGGAATAGGTCAGCCTGAGCACTCCAAAGCTGGAACCGTCGTCACTGTTACAAGTACCATGTCCACGGTCACTTCATCATTTCATCATTCAGTTGCTGCTGCTGCATGTGACGTAGAGCGTACCTGTGTCACGTGCATGTCTGGTGCTTCAAATGGCAACACCATTACCCTCGCTTCACGAAATACATCAGCAGTTACGCTTGACGCATCGACTGTGCCAAAAGTGCATAGCGTCTCAGTTGCGAAAGGTACCGGCATCAGTTTTGATGAAAACAAGGCTGATGCAGTCAGAAAGCAAGAAGGTCACATTGTACGTGAAACTGTGTGTAAAGCGAGCGATGTCACGATTGGTGCTGCTGCATCATCTCGGCTCAAAACAGTTTCGCAGGTGCCGGGAAATACACAGCTGCCTGAAGCTGGCATGGATGTCGTCGTAAAACCCCACAGTAGTGCAGTGTGCACGACGGTCGCTGCCAGTTCCGGTCAGTTTGCAGTTGCTGCTATGTCATCCGCTCAGTTTCGAGAGTGTGCTTCCGATCACTGCCTCCCAGCCGCTGTTTCAGTTTCGCATTTCTTGTTGCCGAATTCGGACATTAATCGACAGCATGTAAGTGACTCGGCCATTGCTTCAGCGACCACTCAGCTGGCGCAGAAACACTTGCAGAAGAAAATGGCACCAGCTGATCAGGAGACCATCTCTGCCACAGATGTTACAGCTCGCCAGTCTCATCCCGTGACTGCTGTAAGTTCTTGCTTTTTTGAAGTTTTTACTTGCTTCGTTTGTTGATTATGTGGACGAAACTAATAAAAGTTTTTTTTCTTTTTATATCCGCTGATTATTACAGTGCAACACTAGTTTGAGTATTCATGTTTTGCCGATCTCAGTTGTAACGATAATTGATGATGACTAATTTTGTCATTTTTTGCTTTGTATTTAGGTGAAAAAATCCAGTCTTCCGCAAGATGCACATTATGCAGTCACCCAGTGTGCAGTGTAAGCATGCTGCTGTTTTCAGAACTGTTTCCCTAGTGTTACTGATCTTTAGGCTGCTTTGTTTGCTGAGGAGCTTTTTTATACATAATTATTGCACTAAAGATGGGTGATCGTTTTACAAAGTAGGAAATGTAGGAATGCTTGTGCCTGCAAATTCTGCAGTTATAAACATCAATGTCATTACTGCAAAAATGGGAAATTCGTGTCTAATGTTCACAGTGTTGTTGAGTATTTAAATACTTGTAAGTATTTACAATTTTATACACTATTTACATATAGATGAATATTTAGTATTTAAACAGTAAATTTGCAGGTTTACAGGTGATAGATGAAATCATTACAATGTAGTACATATTTAAGTGAGTTTAGTTTTTTATGACTTTGCAGTGTTTTTTTAATAAACAGGTACTAATTATTGATGACAGTACATGTAAAATTTTGTACATATTATTTGTGATTTGAGTGATTTAGCTGTATTAAGCATTTTTTTCTGAATAAGTGGCTGATGTTTGCTGGTACGCCTAAGAATTTCATTGTGTCATTCTGCAGTATTTAAATAATTTGAAGTTGATGTTTAAATACTCAGAAAATAATTGGGTATTTCTAAATAGCATCAAGTCTTCTGTCACAACATCACAACGTAATGAAAGTAAATAAGTCACTATTTGTGTAGTGCAAAAATCTCGCAGGAGAATTGGTGCATTGGTCATGGGCGCTAGGAGATAATTATGATTCGTAGGGTTCACAGTTTTTCTCGGTAAGTTTTGCCAAATTCCTCGGGCTAGTTCACAAAATTCTGCGGCTCACCGCGGCAAAACTGTCCAAATTCTGTGGCTTACCGCAGCGTTCTGTTTGTGCGTTTCAAACTAAGCTTTATTCGGTTTTAAAAACTTTAGTTTTTGGATACTGGCATGGCGCTCGGTTATCGATTTTTTTTTCAAAAGTGCAGTTTGTCAATTGGTCGCATTGTGTTAATTTACGATTGTGCCTTATACAATGGTAATTATTAGTAGGTTCACAGTTTTATGCAGTTCAGTTTGATTATTCTCTATGATATAGTTAGTTTAAAGCGGACGATCATACCAGTCATGGGTCATTTCATAACTTCTGTAAAATTCCATGAAATTCCGCGGGTTGGCTCGAAATTCCGCGGCCTGCGGCAAACTGTGGGCCTTAATTATGTGTCTTTAGGTGACATTCGAAGGAGGTGAGTGTTTATATTCAGTGCGTTATTTTGTGTGTAATGTTATGTGCAGAGAGGTTTGGGACTGCACTGCTACAGCAGAAACATCACAGCAGCTGTCGCAGTGTGCCGCAGTTGTAACCAACACATCGCAGTATGTTCCGCATTCATCGCAGTCTCAGCAGAATGCAGCAATGTTGAAACCTCCAACGTTCATACACCAAGCGTCGTCCACTGTTCCCACATCAGCAGTTAGACAGACCGATCAGGATCAGGCTGCAGCAGCGGGACTGCTCCTGGCGCAGCTTCAGCAGCTTGTCGACTCGTGCAGATTGCCAGATCCCGTCTCTACGCAGCTGATGAGCCTGTTCTCCCAGCAGTTACACGGCATCCAGTACACGCATAGCCCACCCTTGGCGCAGGTCCACACGGATAGTGTTCGCACTTCGACGTCTGGTGATACATTTGAAGTGCACACATCAGAGACCCATCCCGTGCACAGCAACTCTTGTGTATCGCCAGCTGTCAGTGCACCTGCAGGCCAGCTGTCGTTGCCAACATGGTGCGGTGCCTACGCTTATCATCAAAGTGATGGGACGTCATCCGTTGACCAGTCCACGGCAGTCACAGGTCACCAACGTGCCGTGGGTGAGATGCATTATTTGGAGCATGTTGACCAGCTGAGTTTGCTGTCGCATCTCAATCAGCTGCAGCGGATGTACTTGGAGTCAGCCGGCAATGCGCTGCGTAATCTGTACGTTCTACAGCAGCAGGGGCAGGTTGTGCCGCAAGCTAGCGGCGCTGCAGTAGATTCTACCCGCGATCAGCTTTCATCCAACTCGACAACGGCAGGGACATTGGAACAGCCTGTTCACAGCCAGGCTTCTGACTCTATACCTCGTTCCAACTGACACTTTTAATGTTTTTTTCTTGTTAAGAGGTTGGTTTATTGGCAGTGTATACTGCAGTTTTTTTTTGTCTGCATTCGAGTGAGTGACGATTTAGCTAGTCTGCTTTCTGCAGTGCATAATTTTTTTCAGCAATTTGCCTTCTATAATTGCACTCTTTGGATTCACTACTGACTAATTTAGAGATCACTCGATAATGATTGAAGTGCCCTTTGTCATTGTAGTGAAATCCACGTAGGGAATGCCACTAGCGTAATTGCATCGAGACTGTGTTATAATATACTAATTTATACTGCATAATAGACTAGTAAAATGATGTGCTGGTGTATATGTAATTCTTTGCTGCTACACCATGTCATGAATTCGTAATAATCAGAAGTTCCAGCCCATATTTACTGACTGCGTTCAAATGTTTTTACCCCTGAAATTAAGTTATCAGTAAATGGTTTGACATGATATGGTGTGGCTTATTTTGACGCTTATATTCAGTGGTGGATGAGGGTTGTGGATCGGGAAGGAAAACTATAGGCTCTAGGTGAAGCTGTTAGTAGGTTTGAGGGGGAGTGGGTTATGGGGTGAACGTACAGGCTGTATCTCATAGCCAACATGCCTCTAATTTTGCACATATTTTGCAATTTTGTGTTTTAAATGGGAGCATCGAGCTGGTTGGTCGTTAAACTGTGGCCAAGGCCATGGCTGCCACCAGGTTTCCTAACAAAGGCAAGGGTGGCCTCCCAATCTGCCCTTTCCTCTTTCTACCACGGGGTGTATTCTCTGCTGTCATACATGTATATTGAACGACTTACAGAATGCTTTGTACGGATACTTTGATTAGATTTCATAGCATTTCAGTCGTAATAAGTATAGTTGCCACCAAAACTAATAAGCTATACGCATTCATCAAATTACCACCTTTGTTTGCTAAGTGTAAGTTTTCGTAACTATTGTTGCCTTTTTTGAAACTATGATTCCCATTTGCTGGTATTAGCCATTGCCCTAACAAACACTTTGTATGAGAATTGATACAGAAGGCAACAGGACAGTTGCCAATATTGTAGTTTGGTGAATTTATATAGATTATTAGTCATTGTTTCGACCTGAGTTTGTTCGACCAATGACTGCCAGAACAACTTTTTTAAAGAGCTGAAACGTTTATGAGATGAGAACTGTTTAATTTTTGGATGTTCTTATAATCCTGGGTGGTGTTGGAACATAAGGAAAATAAAATTTATCCAGTAAACGTATAATTGTGGAATGTACTAAATATTGCAAAGTGGGTGGGTTACTTCTTGAACAGATTATATATGCCTTTTTTGTTTTCATTATTTAAATTTGTGAAATACTGAAATAGTGAAACTTTCCATGCAGTTCCAAGGATTTATGTGAAGAGTTTCGCTGCTCATACGTGTGCCTGTGTGTGGTGGCTTTAAATGAAAGTGCTCTTCGTCTGCTAATTTGCCTTAAATAAATGTGCATTGTTGATGTGTTATATCTATTGATCTATTACGGGCTTAGTTTCACAAAGCCATTGTTCGCTGCGTTGTTTGTAAACACAGTTGCCGACATGAGCATAAGTCGCGAGACCGTGTTGTTTGTCTTTCTGCAGTTCTGTTGATTCTATTCATTGTAGATGTATGTCAGTGTTCAGTGGAGCAGCGTGTTTTCTGTGATAAGGCCTAAAGAAAAAATTCTGTGATTCCGGTTGCAGCTGGCAAAAAACCTAGGGACGGGGGCGGTGGAAATTTTTTTTATTATTTATTTTCATATCATGACGTGTCGTGTAATATTTACCCAACAACTCGTAAAAAAACAAACTGACATATGAAATAGTGCTTACGTAAACTTAAGCAAAGTTACAGCAACATTTCAGATTAGATGCAAGCGTTTTTGGTAAAACTTTGAAGGCATATTGAATACTGCGCTGGTGTTTTTGTTGAGGGTCAAATAAAAATTTTTGGGAAGCGGGTTTTCTCTAGTGATGGGCGGCAATTGGAAGCACAGGTTTTTCTTTTGGCATAATGCTGTTTATATATCGGTAGTGTGTTAGTGTGGTTGGTGTTAATTTGTGATGCATAATAGTTGCGGTAGTATACTGCCTGCTTTATGTGTTTGCTTCAATTGGCGACGGTTCTTGTGGAGTTGCTGTTTAACATTGTTCCGTCTTGTTTTTTGTCTCAGATTTGTTCCCGTAACACTTCGTTCCACCGGTCTTCTTATTTATCTGCCTGCCCGGTGAAGTGCGGCTGCATCTTTTCATCTGTGCTGAGATGAGAAGTGATTTATCTGCTATCCTTTCACGAATTTCTAACAGCTGTATTATGTTATCGAACCAACAGCTTCTATCAGCTAGCAATTTAATAAAGGGTAAACGATTTGAATTCGTTTTTTGTCCTTTTAATGAAAATGAATGCGAGTTCATCGAGATTTTTGGACATTTAGTTACTAAAACATATTTGCAGTTGTTTCTTGTTATTACGATGCTTTGCTGTAGTTAAACATTGGATAGAAGAAATTGTCAATTTGACAGTTGATTTTTCCTTGTTTAGTGATAATTGTTGATGAGCGTTTTTGATGTGGTTAAAAATGTGACTGAATATAACATCTAGTAGTGGATGAGGAATTTGTTGTTTTAAATTTTAAAACTAGTTTATATATTTTATCAGTGTATGTCTGGTGTATTGTGTCTGTTCAGTTTTTGTATCCATGTGCATCTTATGAACATACCTAATTCGCCGAGTAGTCGATGCTGGCTCTCCAGGTCAAATAAGAGGGATAGGTTTCTCACCCATGTGCATGCCCCCTGTCCTCCAATAGACAGCATTCTGAAATTAATGGCTATCTGGAGGATTACAAGGAAGATTATTAGAACTACCATTATTGTTAATTATGTATGCACGCGTGAAAAGGAGTTCTTACAATTTTATTTTTAGCTCTTTTGTGTTTCTGTAAAGGTTTAACATAACTGTTCCGTTACTAAGTGTTTTTGTGCATTCTGCCTTAAACGGCCATCCCCAAAATGACCTATACTGTGTCAGGCACGACCTTAAACTCTGCTCACTCACTCACTCACCCATGGGCATCTCTCATAAACATTTTGACTTCTTGTACGTCGTGTATTACTAACTTTTTATGGCATTGTTTGATTAAGGTCTGGATATACAGGGTGGTCCAAAAAAGAGCACAGAGTTATTGACACAATAATTTTGCAACCGTACATCACAGAGTCATGCGGTTTTTAGCAAAATGTTCTGAAAGAAATTCTTTACATGACTTAAGTCATTAATAACTACAGCAATTGAATATTCTTTGTTTTTGTCACTGGCAAGTGAACTATTGAAAAACATTATTACCTTCAATGTACCTTGGTCCATAAAAACATGACACTATTATTTTTTCAATAGCTCTGTGAAACACTTTCCGATTTCAATAATTTTTGGCATGTGACATTAAGAAGAAACTCGACGCAAAGGTCTGTAGTTTTGGCCACCTCACCTTAACGTTGTCGCTACACTACCTTGTGAAATGCAGAAGTCGCATTTTGGCCATTGACAACAGTGAATTCCTACCGGGTAGCGTATGTGTCGGCTCAGAAATTATTAACTGAATAGCGACAAACGCAATTGGCAATTATTATCACTCAAAAAGTCACACGTGTCACATCACATCATCTTCATTTCAGCATGTGCTCTAAATGTTCTCCTGCAGCACAAACGCAAGTGATAGACGTTGACACCATTTGCCGACAGCACGTTCAGTAACTGCATGACTCAAGCGGCCCACTCGCTGTTGATGTATCATTTCAGTTTGTCGACTTTCAACTTTAAAATACAGATGAAGCAACGGATTTTCAGTGATTTTGTGGTCTCAGTAATTTTCTGAGCTGATGCATGCACTACCCAGTATGAATTCATTGTTGTCAATAGTTAAACTGTGACTTCTGCCTTTCACAAGGTAGTGCAGCGACAGTATTAAAATGGGGTGGTCAAAACTACAAACATTTGCGTCAAGTTTCTTTTTAATGTCGCATGCCACAAAGTATTAAAATGGCCAATGTTTCATGAAGCTATTGAAAAAATAAAAGTGGCACATTTTTATGGACTGCGGTGTTGAGGGTGATACTGTTTTTGCATAGTTCAATTGCCATCAGCAATAACAAAGAATATTTAACTGCTGTATTCAAATACTGACTTTGGTCACGTAAAGAATTTCTTTCGGAACATTTTGCTGAAAACCACATGACTCTATGACGTACAGTTGCAAAATTATTGTGCTATAAACTTTGTGTCGATTTTTTGGACCACCCTGTATGTAGTGCTACTTACAACCTCGTTGTGCTGAAACAAATAAGCTACTGTTTGTCTTGATGATAGGTCTCTTCATTCTATTCTTGTATGTTTCTTGGTGTTGCTGTCAGTCATGGGGTCGTCCGTAAATGACGTCACGCTCCGAGGGGGAGGAGGAGGTTTACATTATTGTGACGACGTGCGACGTAGGGGAGGGGGTTAAAGGAAGTGACGTCACACGCGTCACATCCGTGGAAAGGCACAATAGACAGCCAAATTCATGTTGCCAACTTGCCGTAGGCCTATATGTCAGGACGAGGAACATTAGGAACACCGTGCTTAATTTCACACAATTTTATGCATTAGATTGACAGTAGACAATTTTGATAATGGATATAATTTTATATATTACAATTAGGATATGCTGAAACTCATCTCTGTGCTCTACACCACAGGCTGCTGGGGGTTAGACGTTTGTGACGTCATATTTGAAGGGGGTCCAGAGAAGTTGACGAAGGGGGGAGGAGGGTAATTTTTTTCTTGAAATCGCGTGACGTCATTTATGGACGACCCCACATATCCACACTTCAGCCTTCTGTTCATATGCATTTTCATGCCTTCTTTTGTTTCTTGTACATCATCTGGTGCCTTTTTGAATTTTTTAACTTAACTACATAATGCGTACGTTAATCTTTTAGATTCACGAGCTGGCTTTATTGCATGTGTTAATCTTGAGATTATATATTTTATGTGAATCTTAGGTAATCTGGCGACTGAGGTGTTTATGCTATTCTAAATCATCGTGCACATTAGTAATGTTTTTGTTGGTATTTCGGTGACTTTAACCTTACCGAACCCTGGCCATTTCTGGAAATGGTGTTGTTAAGTTCTTGTGCAATTGAAATTAATTATTAGTCGTGAAATCTGATATAAGGAGGTTTCAGAGTTGAAAATTGTCGACGTCTGTTTTTATTTATCCGTAGTGCAAGACATCTGCTTAGCTTCTTTAGCTGCTCATAATGCTTTGACAGTTTTATCTGTTTCTTTTCTGTTCCGTTCAAGTTAAATACTCGTCGACGACGTACAGTATTAATAATTGTACCGGTATTCCATGATGTTGATAGAGTCATTTATTGGTATAATATTTTAACACGACGTCGGCGATATGAAGCCATGTTAACGATATCTCTGACAAAGTGGTGTTGTGTGTATGCTTTAATTCATTAAAATAAGGTTTAAAACTCGTGTAATAAACGTATACGTTGGGTAATAGCGGTTACGTGTCACATTCAGGAGACACTGGCGTTTATTTGCTATGAGATAGGCTTACACAGTATGAGTCCAAAAAGAGACCATATATTTTTATCCGTTTTACGCCTATTGGTATACTTACAAAATTCTTGACTGGCACGACCAGAAGTAAATTTGCAATATTTATTTATTGTTATTATTTATTTAATATCAATATCGTACACGGGAGTACATAAGAAAAACAAACGAATAGTAGAAGAATATTTTTTAAAATCTACAGAAAAAATAATGCAATATAATGAAAAAACACAAAATGTGTCAACTAACCCAACACCAATTAACATACAGAGAATAAGTACACAAAGACGCAATCTGTCAGACAGCAGAAAGTTCACGTAAGTCGGAAAATACAGGATCTGTTCTCATGACGACTCGAACAATTATTCCTGGTGAACTTGGATTCGGCAGAACTGCGCTTTAAGGCGCGTACATAGCGACGTAACTAAACTGAACTGGGGATGGTTTAGTTTTTGACAAACTGACCAATGGGCAAGCAGTAGTTTTTTGCACATCTGACTAACTTCAACAAGAGCATTTGAGAGCTTAACATGAAAGTTTCTGGCATTTGATCAGAGACTATTATTTTACATTTTATGTTAAGTGGATCAAATCGTACTGTAACTGGATGCCGCTGCTTAACTTTACTTAACTCTCTTTAAACTTAGTATCTGTCTACGTACAAACGCCGTTATTGTTAATTTAATTACCGCGCCTATTTTGACTACACACTTAGTTGGCGACGACGATAGGCGCCGGGCGGTGCTTTAGAGCTGAATGCATAGGGCTTGTCCTACGTCAATCACGCGTTGATTCAGACTTGCGGTTGGTTGGGGCACGGTTGGCTATTATTTCCCGTTATCACGCTTCTCGCACAACATCGCCGAGCGACCTTTTCTCCGACACACGCAGTTTATTTAAACTGTCGAAAAAAGACAAGACACGAGTTGTCTTCTATCGCTGACAGTGACGGACCGCGCAAACTAGCGGTCGTTGCTCTGTTCTGCGTCGATCGGTCACTCAGTGGGTCGCTCGATCGGTTACAAGTCGCCACGACAACCATATAGCCTACGTCAGTCGCCGGCGCCAGCGCATGCACAGTACCAGACTTGCTGTTGTTTACCTCTGTACATCTACTCCGCTGGAGTAAAGTCGTGTCGACGCTGATCCGGCCAGGTCAGTTTAATCCAGTCGATCAGCTGGCGATCACCAACCACCAATCTGTTTATTTACGCTCGTACACCTGCCCGTCGTTGCGTATACTGAACTCGACTGGCCGAGAACAGGCAAGCAAGCGGCTGGCGAGAATGCTCGCCCGGTGCGGTGGTCATCGCAGCGGTGCGGGCCGGGTGTTTAGTAGTCGATCACTCAGTCAGTGTTTGACCGTCAGCTGCAGCTACACGAGACAAGTCGGGCAGCAGCGAGATCACTGACCGACACGTGTCCGACGGTCGTCGACGTTCACTGGTCCGTTGATGCGTCGTCTCATCAAATATATAAATAGTTTTTATTTGGTTTATTTGGTCTTATCATACCTCATTAAAACAGCGCTTCCGAGTGGTAACCTACCGACGCGATCTTTGGATTATCGCAAAACTGAACTGCGCGACTTGTTTCTTGCAGATTTTAGTCATTATTAAGTGCGGTGTTGCAATTTTCGAGACCCATATGTTAACTGGATGGTCAGCACATCGGTCGTTCAACCGGAGCCTGTGAGTGTTGATGTCAAATGACGTCGTCGTATCTGCTGGCTGGTCTAAGCTTACTCGTCGCTTCGTGACGTAACACGGAGAGGAAGCCGATGACGTCATGATGACGTCAACAACTGGTGCGATGAAATACGGTGTGTGTCAGTGGAGGAGCATCTGCGCCGTGTTGCTGTTGCTGCTGCAGCTGGTCGTCCGAACATCGGCCGTCGACATGTGGTGGTGAGTATGAATAATTAGTCTTGGCTCGATGTCACTGGCCGTTTATTGTTTAATTTAAGCTCGGCCTGGAGACTGCGTGCATGTTTTACGGACTAAGTTATCATTTAGTCGAGCGTAATAGGGTGTTTAAACAATCCAGCAAACGTCCAGCATTAGCACGTGTATTTTGAATACATTTGCTGGAAGTTTGCTGGACGTTTGCTGGATCGTGTAAACACTCTATAAAGGCGCAACTAAAATAAAAAAAACTGAAAAGGTAAAAAATAAAGAATAATAATGAAAACTAAAACTCTGAAAAAAAATAAAAAGAGTAAACATAAAAACCGTGAGCAGGTCGTATGATCGATATTGTTAGACCTTAAGTGTTCGCTTTTAGCCGACAAGGTTGAACCGAATTTATTTTACTCCAAGCCGCGAAGCGACCTTATTTTTTCACCGGACAAACGCTTATTTTTCAGTTTTGTCGCAAAGTCGCCGATAATGACTGTAAACATGGTTTAGTCGTCGTAAAAATGGACTTGTGCAAGAGTGTTGTGCCTGATTGCGATGTGATGTTCGCACTCTTAATGCGTGTCATTAACGACTAACCTGCATTCAGCCTGCATGCGTCTTTCGGTCCGACTAACCGCACACAAAAATTACAACTTTTTACTGTTTGATGTAGTGCACTGTTCTGCAGGACTCTAGTCAAAAATGTCAGTTACCGTGCAAAATTATAGCTATCAGGGTTTGTTGTGGGGTTTAAAAAGCTTCTGCGGTGGATTGCATACAGTTTATAGCCGCATTTAAATTAACACCAGCAAGCCGCACTTACCTTTTACTTCTTTTTTCCCAAAAATAAAGGTATATCTGCAGTGTTTTAGATAAGTCGCTTTTGGAAGTACATAGCTTTGTTTGCTGCATTACACTGATTGCGCCTATGATGTCGCCAGTGGCGTAGCCAAGGTCTGGATGGAGGGGGCACTTGAAAGATAGAGTGCGGGATTTTTTGCGATTTTCTTGTGTGAAAATAAAGTGTTTTGGTGTACTTTGGGCACCATTTTAAGTGACTGAGTGGGCTCCTAGGACTGAGAGAGATACGTGTCCCAGTGCCCCCCTCCTTTACGGCTCCGCCAGTGGAAACTTGGACGGAAAAGTTCGCGTGCACGACGATTGTTGCATGCAGCAGCGACACGCATTTACGACGCACCAAGATCCGACCGACGGCGAACTACAACTGCTCCAACAATGAGTCAATCGACGACTGTGATCTGCAAGTCCAGTGCGATATGCCGCGTATACGTAGGCCTACCGCAGTGCACGGTGCTGACCTGGCTTTACCTGAAATATATAACGAACGACGCATACTAACGTCTCGTTAAACTAGTGGCTAAGCTTATATACTGCTTTCACACGCTTTGGAAGTGTCCGGGGGGGGGAAATCTGCTACACCCATTATAACATCGCACGCAGTGTTTGAATTGACGAGTGGGTTGGGAGGGTTCAACCCCCAACTGTTTTCTCAACCCCCCTAACAAACTGTCAAATTATGCACTGGGATCAGTTATATGCTATTTACATCACAATAATTTTGGTCGGTATCCGACCGTCGACAAGTTCGTCCCCAGCTAATTTTTCACAATTTCAACACTGATCGCACAGGCTCGCAAACCAGCTATTTTTAATCGACGTCGGCATGTGTCTTTGTACGTTGTGAATCAGCAATTGCATAATATTATTGACTCGACGGAAATCACTCGCAGTACTTTACTAGGAGAGATCACATTCAAGCTAACACTGTTTTGCGTTCATTGTGACCTTTCTTTCATTTATATAGCACAATAATTTTGTTGTCTGTTAATAGCATTCAACACTGCTTTTGAAAAAAGTGCACCGCCAAAATGGAGGTTCATCGATTTTGCAGTTTGCTAACTGTGCGTGCACGTAGAGTGGCTAATAGCGATAGGCCTACTGCTGCGTTTAGAGTCCATTTTTGCCGTTAGATTTTTGTTCTGTTTCCGGTACTAGGCCCACTTGTAGCGTACGCATTTGTCCCGTGTGGATTAATTAAAGTGAGTTACATATTCGTCTCGAATTTCACTGCAGGTTTATTTGCTTTTAATCACGCAGCAAAGCGTGTCGAGTCCGCTAATCTCTTACGTGTCATTGCGTGCATAGGATTGTCACTCGTTCGTTCTGACCGGTCAGTGATTGGTGACAGACAGAGGTGGACTTATACAGCGAGGCCTATTGACTACTGTAGACACGAGACAAAGGTATACGGCATTGATAGTCTGCATTGCAGCATAAACAGTACGGTACATTTCCGACTGGCTGCTACAAATTACGATGGCGCCCTTAGGATTACCGGAGTGTACCGGCGCCGTCCGGATTATCTGCTAATCCGCCAATAACTGTGAGATGAGAAGAAATTGAGAATGCTTTTGAGTGTTTTCTTTTCGCCAGCGGGATCGTTTGGATGATTGTTTGACGCTGTATGCTTCACTACGCAGCTGTAATTATCCGGTTGACTGGAATCGGTGCCTTAACCCATATCCACAGATCTTTAGTTTTATCCGAATTCAATTTTAATTGGTTAGCAGCCACTCATTGTCCGATATCTCCAACAACTTTTGTAAAGTGTCAGTGTAAAGTATCTATATCAGTGTCGCAAGTTTTGCAGAGTAGAAACAAGTGGCACCCGCATCAGCGTATGAACGTAGACAAACATTGTCACACCAATGCAATGCCAGAAAGTTAGGCAGAAGAATATGAGGCCGAAACGGATTAACGTGGAACTAAATGAGCAGACAAGTTTATGGGTGACGTTGTAATAAGTGCTTAACACTGAAACTACTGCATGCTGTGTACAATTTAAGCCATTCCAGAACCTGACCAATTATTCTAAATCTGCACTCTAGACACTTCGGAAGCAATTTCTGCTAGGAGATACAGAGTGCATTTAATTCACCTCGGTCGGCTGAACGAAGTACGAGTAAATTGCGGTAAATTTCCAGTTATACAATTTCAGTGCTGTGCCACTGCATGTATATGCCGGCTGCTGAGTTGGTATGCTTCCGGTTCGTTCAAGAAATGACTGTAAGCGCTTCTGAACTAGGCCTACATAGACTATAAAACAGAAATATAAGAATGTAGTAGTTCGTGATTTCTCTGTCGTGATAGTGCTTTGAAGCATGCGTGCATTAACCCTATGTCTTGAAGCAGAACTGAACTGAAGCACGATTGTGCCCTGTGCGGTAATAATGTGGCCCTCAACCCTTACAGTTTTGCTGACAAAAACTTGGCGCGAATTCAGCGTTACTAGTCCCCGGAACCGCCGCCGTTTAGGCATCAGACCGCAACCAGCCGTTCCCGGACCGCTAAGATTCCACGCCGCCGCCGCCGCCGATAAGCTAGCGGCTTTAGCGGTTTGGCGATAAAAAATAAAATACAACAATGTCACGGTGCCAGTGGTGACTGGTGACAATCAGTGAATGCATTTAGTTCTACAGTGTAATCGGAGTCACTACGTGGGAAGACGGTAATTTATCGTAATCACTATGTCGTTACAAATCGCGTAAACGTTGTTGCTTTTG
>Ga0209671_1002307_pt1 | contig 17305 bp, 7 predicted proteins | sample WorMetHERISLAND2_2_FD_187401 | JGI IMG/M metagenome (GOLD analysis project Ga0209671, IMG submission 187401) | Marine gutless worms symbiont microbial communities from Max Planck institute for Marine Microbiology, Germany - Olavius geniculatus... | ecosystem: Host-associated > Annelida >...
CATTTCCTGATTACGTCATTACTCGGAATTGGAAATACTTCTGTGTCTAACTGGCGTGCCGAACTGTTGTGAAGATACTGCATAACAGCAGAATGCTGCCCGCGTCGTTCTTTAATTCTGCTTTCCAGAACTTCTGCTAGCGTTTTGGCCAACTCAAAACGTTGTTTTTGCAGCTGCACTATGCAGAATTTCCGAGCCGCTTCGGCACTGACCAGGTTTGTATCGCGTCTGCAAAGTGCGTTAACTACTAGTTTGAGTGACTCAAGGTACGACACCATTTCCTGGATGACAGTGAACTCAGCGTCGGTGACGACAGACTCATATACTGCTGGCCCACATCTATCAATGCCTTCTGCACGGGGTCTCACAGCTGCAGAAATCTGCTAAGCACATCGACCAAACTGTTCCATCTCGTTCTGCAGTCTAATGTGAGGCTAGGCTCCCAGTCAGTGGTCACGGTCACGGTCACGCTGTCCGCCTGCTTGCTCTCCATCTGCATCAGCAATTAAGCGTTCACAGCAGCTCCAGCTGCAGGTGGACAGGGGTGGGACCACAGTGTCGTATATACTCCCCACTATAAAGACCGGCGGATGGCTGTGAGCAAGCACTAGCACGCTGCTGCTATCAAACCCGCATGCATGAGCCGTGCACATGCATAAACTGCTGGACCAGTGCCGGACTGGTGGCTGTTCGCTGTTCCCGATTTCCCGGAAATCTAGCAGTTTTCATTCCCGGGAATGAAAAAGTCCGGGAATCCCGGGCGCCCGTTTCCCGGGCGCCCGGGAATGAAAACCCTATGTACTAGCAAGTACCAGGATATAAGAAAGGACCAGGTCGACCAAGAGCGAACTGGAGGAGCACAGTCAACAAAGACTTACAAAAGATGGGGTTCACCTGAGAAGAAGCAGAGGTGGCAGCTCTTGACAGACACGGATGGTGTCAGAGTGTGGCCAAATGTGTCCAGTTGGATGCGGGATGAACCAAGGTCCAACAGAAACAACACGAACAGATGCACAGGCAGACACATTATAAGTGATAACAATGAAACACTGGAAGCAAAACTCACAATAATTTCCATTGAGAAGAGTTCTGGATGTGTACGACTCAGTGCCTGCTGACGTGCCTTGCGATAGTACTGCAAACAAACAACCATTAATGCAAACAATAGCAAAATCTGTTAATAATGTAACAGGAGTAAAGTTATTTGAAAACGTAACAGGTGTCTGTTTTTTAGACATAGTGCATATCACATGTATTTAGTTTCACATAGTGTAGCTACTGATTTACTGAACATCAGAGACATGACAAGACAAGGACTTACGACGCCGAGGTTTCTCCAGTCGAGCAGTTCACTCAGACGTTCTGTTCGGTTTCTCTGAATGATTCTCTGACGTCGAGACAAGTGCGTAAAGTCAAACATGTTCTACAACAAATACACAAATTCCCCTTCAATAACCACTATGCTAATTGACTTCACTGCTAAAAAATAGCAGTAATAATATACCAACAGTAATATTTGTACCTCAGCAGAAAATGTATGAAAATTACTAGTACTACCGCTATAACAATGGTACTTACACTACTTCTGGTTAGCTTACGGGATTAAAAGGTCAGAAAACAAGGTCTTGGCATAACCAGTTAATGCAGCATTAGGCCAACAGTGGACTTCAGAATGCGGGAATAAAAAGAAGAGAAGGCACAGCAAAACATGCTAGAAAATGACCCACAAGTGACGAATGTCAGCTAGCAGGAAACAAAGTCTGTTACAAAGAGTGAACAGTCCTACTCAGCCAGTGTTCCAGTGAAAACCTAAGTCTAAGTCTAAAACATGAACAGCAGGACCTAGATCTAAGCCCTTGTCTAAGCATTTGTATGTTGTGTACCTGTGCCAGTTGCTGAACAGACTCCTCAACGCCCTTGTAGTGTCGGTCAACAATGTAGATGCCATACGACATCGGGTCAGCAATGTGCTGCTGCATGAAGCAGCCGAAACCCGACAGATTGGTCGAGATGTTGGGAATTCCCATCACCGTACACTCCGCTGAAACAGTCAGCATCATCAGCCACCAACAAGCAAATGATAAATTCATAACAAGACAAAAGACGTATATGGTGGCACATAAAATGTGGTACATGACAAAAGATGTGTTACATTAGATTGAATAATCAGACACTTTTCGGAAGCCATTAACCTCAAACACTACAGTGAAGTGCGGCTGAACCCTGTGTTCAAATGTTCAACATGACCACTCTTCAGTGCAATGGCAGGGTGAGGTCAAAACTGCATTTAAACTACATCTAAGCTACAGGGGGCTGCAAAAGTCATATGCAACAATGGCTACAGATGCCAATACGCAACACAAAACCATGTACTTTGAAACAACGATGTACCTCCTGTAACTTTTTGAGAAATATAGAATACTGGCTACAACTAACGATATCACAAAATCTTATTTCGAGATTCTATAAGAATGTCAGACCATGAAAAAATATGCAAATAAACTAAAACTGCACTTTAGTTATAAAATGCTGCAACAAATAATCAAATTTGTACACCAAAGTGGACTAAAAGTACCAAATTTGCAACCATGAGAATTTGTGACAATACAAAGACCACACAGTCAGTACCTGGCGTGTATCCCCATGGCTCATAGTAAGACGGGAAGATTCCGAGATGACAGCCTCGCACAAACTCCTCGTAGTCAAGTCCAAACAACGGATTAGTAGAACTCAGAAACTCTGGATGAAATATGACCTTAAAAAACACAGAGTCAGTGCATTATAACATTAGAAATGTATGTTTGTTATGCGCACAGCTTCATTAAATAAATAAATAAACTACTAACTAACTCAGCAGTAAAACACTGTCTGAGTAAGTAATGCCTCCGCAAACTTTACACATCCATACAAAAGCCAAATACTGTCAAACTTATAAACAGTATTAGAAAAATAAACCCGGAAAAGCAAGTAAGAATTAATGCTAGTTAACAATCAGACGGAACAAAACGTCAACGTCGATTGTGAATTTGTTACCTTGACACGATCGTGATGGCTGTTGAAGAGTTGACAACGTCGGAAGGCACAAAGCACCGGGTCAATGCCATCATCCATTATGTTATGAGTACAGATTGGTGGCAACGTGTTACGCTGCACAAAACACACTCAGCCCAATCACTATCTGACTATTAACGACTTCCAACTTCAATGCCACAATACACGCAATTCTTCTTTCGGTCATCTGCTGAATGCCAGGTTTACGACATCAGTCTCTTCTGCCAGCTGCTTCGGTCTACAGCTTCTCTCTTCATAGCCAGTCTTTGTTTGTGCATTTGCATGAGCTTTCATTTTCTTGTTGCTTTGCCCATCATCCTGACCTCAATATGTGTCCCATATCAGTGAATCAAGGCTCAAGATGTGTCCTCTCAGAGTTTGCCTTGCTGTATGGTGTCCAAGATACTCTGATTTCTTGTAATCTTAGCGGCACTTGATTAAATCAGCAGAGCTTCGCCATTCTCTTCCAGATCCACATTTCAAATGCTTTTGTCTATCAGCCTGAGTTATTATCCAGGCACATACAATTATCCACAAACAGCAAAGATCACTCTGTATGACGATTATGTCCAGACATAATGCCTTGATCAATCATTCATTTCTCCCCCACTTACTATTACTTTCCATGAAAAGAATAAAACATTATGTATCGGTGTGATGTTCCAGTTCTGGAGCTCTGCCGACTAACAATCCAGATCCAGATATCAAATGGGTTAATTTAGTTAACAGTCAAATGCACCAATTCAACAGACTGATTCAATAACATTATAACTCCCAGTAATACATGACTGGTTCAATCGAAATGGCATGTGGAGATCATAGTTTGTTGTTCATCACATCTTCTTAATGTCACCACAGTAAACAAATAAATCGACAAAAAAACTCAAAATGCAGCACATTTGATGCCGTCGTAAATTATGCATGCAATATAAATATACCTGTTCATTAATTCATAGAAACCTTAAAACTAATTGACAAGAGATGCCATTTCCATGAAAGAAGTGAAATACACTGTGTCTCAAAGAAAAACATCCCCGACATTTTCGACTGTAACTTGAAAACCAATTATCAGATTTTGATAATTTTTGGTAAGAATATTCTTGACACAACTAGCCATCAAATGACCATTTAATTTCCCACCTCACCTAACACTTGTGTCTGCACTACCTGGGGAAAACGTAACTAGCGAAATATCACTTTTTTTATCCAACGTGATATGATTGCTTAATTAACTTAACGCATAAAAACACATTTTGTTCACATTTCTGACACTTTGGTGGACATTTCATCCAGTTGTCCATTTTTAACTGCCTGCAGTAAAATAGTTTGAAGTGTTGGCCCACTATGTGAACACAGGCAAGGAGACGCTTTCTCCATTCATTGACAGAAGTATCGATAATGTTCTGCTTCAGACCAATCCAAGTTCTACCAGTTAATTCTTGACTTCACAAGCATTCCTAAACTTTATCTGGTAGACACACTGCTGCACGACAGTCAAACCTTGTAATAGACCGGCTGTTGGGGCCCACAGATTAGGATAGATAAAATTTATCGACGTTCTTTCATTCATTCTAACACGTATTATGCTTGGTTTGATTTCCCCAGGTAGTGCAAAAGCAGATGTTGGGTGAAATGGAAACTAAAACATTTATTTAATAGCCAGTGGTGTTTGAAATATTTGTGCCAACAATGATTAAAATCTGCTAATCCTTCTTCAAGTTACAATCGATAATGTCGGGGATGTTTTTTCAGGTTTTCCATTTATTTCAACACATATTTCGCTTGATCTGATTTCCCTTGATCTGATTTCCCTAGGGAGTGCAGAAGCATACATTAGGTGAGGTGGGAAACTAAACAGTCGTTTGATGGCAAGTTGTGTCAGGAATATTTGTACCAAAAATTATCAAAATCTGATAATTGGTTTTCAAGTTACAGTCAAAAATGTTGGGGATGTTTTTTTGAGACACAGTGTAATATGTATCGAATTGGATTAACTTAGTTAAGATGCACTAATTAACAGACTGACTGGATAACATAAGATCAACTATAAACAAAGCTAGTTAGTCACCTGGGCAGCATAGATGCACCTTTTCAACTTAATTAGGTCTTCTTTCACTAGCAAGTCCTCACCTTTTGGAATCTCGCCTCTAACAACACATCCACATGACAACAGGCAGTTTAACTGCAGTGAAACTAGCTTGTGAGATTTATACTGTAGACTGAAACAAATCTTTTTAAAAATAAAAACACACGCTGCTCACTGCTCAAAACATATCTCAAAACTGCAACTATGGTGTGGAAATATCTTCTGCTGTTCCTAACCATTGCACAAAATGGTAAAATGGTGTCTATGTGATATTATATGCTTTGACAACACTTGTGTGCTGGGTGACAACAAAGGCAAACTTAGAGCCCTGTTCAAACAAAATTCAGAAGCAAAAGCAGAAGCAGTAATGCTATCTGTGCTCTCGACTGGGTATGAGAAAAAGCATAGTAATACTGATCACTGGTTACTGTGAGCATATGACAGGTGTTTATAAACACATACGCATTACTGCACTAAGCCCTTATCATTCCAGCAGATGTCAAACACGAACATATAAAAAACTACAGAACTAAAAAAACCAGTGAATGACAAATGGTAATGAATCTACCGCAGGCAGATCTCAAAGAGCCGATGTCCGATGTCTTTCTGCACTGCATTGACTGTCTCTCTCAACTGCTTGGCAATCGCCTGGCCACGAAGCGATTCCACGTTAAAGTTGTTGGTTCTTGTTGGGAAAATCAGGAACGCAACAACTGTCACTTCGCTGTTCTCCGACTGCATTCAAACCATCACTCATAAATGACAAGCTAGTGACCTCGACTGTGGGGAAATGTTAAATACAATTTGGCCAGCTGGCACTCTAGAGATGCCCACTGCAAGTCTTATCTCTTGAGGAGTGTCTTTACTGGTGTCTTCAAACAGACTACTAGCCACAACAACTCAACGTGATGAAAGAAATTTAACCAGACATGATGATGTATCAGGGTAATTGATAACATAGTAAACAGAAACTGACCTAAACAGCTTGGTTTACAGCACCCGAAGGATGGGTTAAATGTCAGAGTTTTTACTCAAAAAGCAAAAAGTCTATGTTACCTTGAGCAGATAGTTGAGCCTAGCCAAAGATTCAATGAAGAGATCAGCGCCTTTGTTTGAGAACTCGTATCTGCCAGCCGTGAAGAAGTAGAGCACTTTGTCCAAATCAAAGTCATAGTGGCTGTAAGCATAAACCACGCTCGGAACTCAGCAACCACAAACCAACCAAAGATTCGATAATATGCCATCACATCGCAGTATTTAACAGCTAACATAAGAGCTCAGCACAGTGCCATCTGCAAAAAAGCTAATGTTACTTCCATTCTACAAGCCTAACCTGGTCATTTGTGTTCTATAACTGAACATAAACATGAACATGTGCTTTGTAGTGGTTTGTGTGCAATTTGTAATAATGTACATTATTATTAAAAACATGTATTACAACTGCTTATAATAACAACAACAACAATAACCTATACTACTTACTGATAGACTAGCTACATCAAAATAACTATTCCGATTGGGTATACAGAATCACACACTAAATACAATAAAAAATGCAATGCAAATGTAACAGCAACGAGATCGTATGACGTGTAGAGTAAACAATGACACAAGAAGATATATATGACATATGTAATGTACCCACAGAAATGGCCAATTAATTAAACAACGACACAAGGGGGTATACACAATATACGTACCCATAGAAATGGCCACGGATGAATTCATTTATCGTCTCCTTTGCAAGTGCATGACGATTCTGAAACTCATGTAGAGCAGCAAACTTCTGAACATTGAGTCCGTTCGGCAGAATCACATCTGACCACAACCAAGCACCACAGGCATAATGTCAGCTTACTCTGGTCTCAGTATTTTTTTATTAGAAATGCAAGTAACACTATCCAACACAAAATCTTAGAAAATACTTAGAAAACACTGTAATCAGCTGTCACAAAAGCCACATCCATTTAAATAAGACAGTCAACTGTTATTAGTAACATGATGTCACTTTGACGATGTGTGCAGAACAGGACCAACTTTGCACTGGTAACAGTCTGACGATATGTTAATGTTAAGCTATTGCAACATGATGAAGATAAATATGCAGATGGATTACAACTGTCACTGGCCCAGCCTACATTTCTTGCTATCAGTTGCATCATTCAAGGTAACTTGTTAAAAGGGTATTCTGACTGTGTAAAGAAGATGCCTCCAATGCATGCCTCTAAACAGTGAACCAATGATTGACGGAAAACACTGAGCAGTAATAACTACTAGTGATGGTCACCTGGTTTACGTTTCAGCAGATGCTCTGATTCAAAGCCAGTGATGTCAGAGACAGTTGTGAAGACATGAGCACAATGTGTGGCCGCTCGCTCGATGCAGTAACGGTGGTAAATGCCACGATCTCCAGCCTCCTTGTCAATGTTGAACTGCAACGAACAGCACCAAGATCAGACCAGTGGTGATATTATAAATGAAAGAAAATCATACAGCTTCAAATAATTTACAAAACATAAGACAATATCAGCAACCTAGTGAAAACAGTATTAAGTTTATTAACAATACAGAATATATTTTTAAAGACCTGACTTAACGAACTACTGACCTCCTTCAGGATAGTGGTACACAGTGTTACCTGCCACCTGACACAGGTGAACGCGTGTCAAGGCAGACCAGTTACTCAATTTACCTATCTCAGAGGAATGGAAGACTGGGTTGACCCAGGTGGTTTGGATATACTGTATACTTATATACTGAGATGGTTTACCTGTCTGCAGACTGTCATCAATACAAGTATTTGCAGGGCCCGGCATAGAGCAAAATTGTTGATCGATACCAATGCATTAACCACTATATTAAGCCACCATCTTGTTTCTAGCATTTCCATTTCACAGAAATAAAGCAGAAACACTTCATTTAGCAGACCTTGTCTAGATTGTTGTAGACATCCACAGCCCCGGCACAGAGATATCGACCGAGCAGCGTTGCATGAGTTGTGAACACCGTTGCTATGTCCAGATGTCGTACTCGGGAAATGATCAGACCAATGCCGGCAAGCCACTCATGAAAATGTGCACAAATGTTTGGCTCACCGCGATCACGAGGCAGAGCCTTGCGAAACTGCCATGCAACAGCATCATAAACTATTATATACTGGGCACAGCATCATTCATAATAATAACAACATGCATCATTATGACTGTAAACATACCACTAGAATGCATATAGTCAACAAAGAAAAATAGCTCTGGCACATATGTAAACCGTGGCAAAATTAACAAGACTCAACATGGGTGTCAGTGCACTGAACTGCTATACACATTATACAAGCATCCAAGTTATTAAACAATGCACAATAATTTAATAGAAACTAAAATAACAAAAAAAATTGCTTAACTATACTGTTATATGATTACATTTCCTGTTTAAATAAAACATGGATTGCAAACAAAACACCAAATCAGACACTAATCACAGACCTAGATAACAATTATATTATAACAGGATATAACAAATACAGAAATGTTTTCAATTCTTGGTGCAATAAGAAGCTGGACTCTACACGACAGTCCTAGTACCAAGTTACTGCCACAGTGAAATATTTAAAACATGCATGGACCAAAATGTGACGTTTACAATCATACCTCAGAGATAAACCAGACAGTGAGAAAGCCGAAAATAACAGCATCATTAGATTCACGATCGTGCCACGGGATGCCGATGTGTAGACTCTCCCAGATGTCTCTTTTCCACTCCTCCAGCTTCCATGCGGCTGATCCAATGTCAAACAATATTACATTTGGAGAACCTTCCACTAACCATCGACCATAGTAAACCTGCACACACGATATCAAAACATAATGTCAGGATAACAACAGTTCCATATGATAACCACAATAGACTGCACAAAGACATCATTACAAATATTTACTGCATGGTGAAAAAGGATACATATAAAGGTATACACAAAGAAAACCGGAAGACACATTAAGCAAATGCATGAAACACAAATCATACAAATTAGGAATGGTACTGCTTCAATTTTTTTATCGATCAATCTCCAAAAATTCTAACTGTGATTCACAGATTGATTTTGAACAATCTCTGTAGTCAATCTAGATGACCATGACTACAACTACTGATACCATAGTAGTAGTAGTTATCTTTCATAAACAAAAGTAAAATCAGAAATAGTGATAATGATGCAGTGCATATGTGCAGTTCTTACTAGTCTAATCATAAGGGCTCACAAAGTATGCAAACTTAACAGTATACAAGCAGTACAACTGCACAAATGGTGACTTGTCCTATGTGAAATGTGTACTGCAGTTTAGTGAAATTATTGACGTTAAGCAGTTCAAAATTATGTTTGAATTCTGTAGACCTTGAGACCATGTTCCCTCATCTGTTCAAATGCACAAGCAACAGCTTCATTCGGTGGCTCCATAATATCCAGCTCCGTTCTCACACAAGACTCATTGTAAGGACCGATAAGAAAATATCGATCTCCAAGTTCTTCTACTGTCACCGCAGCCTTTGTCCTGATTACTGTGTATATTCCGCCAACTGCATATGCAAAGCACACAATTATGTTACAACATGACTACAATGAAATTCCATTTCAGAAAGATTTGATGGAAATGAGGAAAAGATAGTAACAAACAAGAGGAAGCACAAACAATTAAGGCTTAAAAAATAAAGAAAAACAAGCAAGACCAACTGCCAACTGTCTAACCTAAGTTTATCCAAAAAGTAAGTAAGTAAGTAATTAAGCTGTGTATTACATGTCATGCACACTATTTACAACACAATTATTTACAAAAACAAATACTGTAAAATAATGAAACGAGTACAAAGCATAAGCACCAAAAAGCACTGAAATACTCCACAACAGAGGGTAAATATAATTACACAGAGCTCGCACAATAAAATTCATTGAACAAGGAAAATAAAAAAAATGCATGTATCTATATATTTAAAAGAGGAACGTGTTAACTTGCACTGCGATTGGCTGTGACGTCATATAGACGTCATCACCATAGTGACGCATCATCAACATCTTTATGGCTAGCGGTAATGCTGCAGTATAGTATGAAGCATGCAGCGCTGTGTATCGAGGCCACAGATTGAGGGTGCGATGAAACACTGCACCGGCCTCACCAACCGCATCGGCAGGAAATTACCGCACCGGCGCCTAAAACGACCACTAACCCTAATCCTAACCCTAACCCTAAGACAGCGTCCAATCGTCTGCAGCTGCCGCCATGCTCAAAGTGGTCATTTTAGGTGCCGGTGCGGTGATCTGATGCCGGTGCAGTAGGAATTGCTGCTAGTGCAGTCGGTGAGGCCGGTGCAGTGTTTTGTCACACCGCAGATCGAGTTAAGGCCTGAAGAATCGAAAATTGAGCCTGCAGGCCAAGATCGAGGCCACAGGCCGAGTTAAGGCAGGCCGAAAACGAAGGCCGCAGGCCGATACTATGGCAAAGATCAAGCGGACAGGTTGCTATGCCCCTGTCCGCTTGTCGTTATTAAACAGGAGGGCTATGGGTAAAAAGCGGATTGCGGATGTGCAGATCCGCAAATGTTGCAACAGCTATCGCTGTAATTAAGCTCTAATTTATTCATTTAAACATCTCCTAACCCTATTCCTAATCTTGACCTTATCCCTAACCCTAATCCTAACCCTAATCTTAACCCTATCCTAACCATAGCCCTTAACCTTGCTGCAACATCTGCAGATCCACACATCCGCCAAACCGCTTTTTACCATCGTCCAAATAGGAGCACAACGACCAGAGCATGTTATACTTGCAGCATACAAAAGTCCGTCTATAAGCATGCAATAATGCAGCAAACAAAACTAGCCTTTATTGGCCACTTCCCATGCGACTTCAAAGAACCACTGGTTCCTGACCGCCGCAGATCGGCCTCCATCCAAAGTCAGTTCCAGAAATTCCTGCTCGATCCCTTTCAGGTTACGAGCGAACGATCCTCGACGCGATCTCATCTGAGCCATTGCAGAGCTCTGTGCCTAGAACGTCTATGTCAACACCAGGCAGCCTGAGTATTCGTCACGTCCGGAAATCAGTGGCCTTGAACCAAGGTCACGCAGCTCAGGATTTTGCAACAGAGTTGCGATGTCGAAGCACTCAGTCGATAAACTGTTGCTCAAGACGTAGTCGAATATATCTGAAACGTAAAATGTTCGAAAATTTCGCTCAGCGGCACTAAACACTATAATATGACTACGACGCTAAATCCAGGTCACTGCATGTAAACAGACAAAGGTCACAAAGAATAGCTAACGAGCACCTGCTAAAAAGTGACTACCGGTACGGTACCGTAATTGCGGCAATTGCCTGCGCTCATATGCCTGCGTTATGCAGCCTCTCAGCCACTTTAAGGGCGGATGCAGTTTTCTATTATATAATTATTGTTATTTACAGGCAAAATTGCACAGTTAGCATAGATGCTGTTATACTCATTGTCACTCACCGGCTGTCTCAAGTGCCGTCATGCAATTTTAAATGAATAGGGGCTACCGGTATTCCAACTTTGACCGCAACGAATTATGGAATGGCAAGAAAGTTTAATATATATGGGCTCTTTTTGTAAGCAGACCGTATTAGGGTATTTTCAGAGTCAGACACCTGATTGCAGTTAATTGCGATAGGTCTAGTTTTTACGCGCCGTACGTTAGCCTATATATAGCTAGACCTATATTGATTGTCTGTCCCTGTCCGTCTGTCTTTCCTGATGTCTGTCGCGTACAAAGATACCGAACCAAACTCGGGTTTTCACAGTATGATAGCGTAAAGTCTAGTTTTTGGCCGACCGTAAAGGTCGAGTATGTATAGGCTAGGTCTTGACTGTCTTATAGGCATGCACGATATCATCCACGATCGTTGTCGTCTGCCTGTCGTCTGTCGTCGTCTATGTAACGCATGTATTGTGGCTAAACAGTACGTCGTAAAAGTAGGCGATGGTACTGTTAGATCGGGCAACGACTGTAATGATTTGATAAGCGTGTCGAGCGTCAGGCATATATACAACTTTTATTATACAGCACAATGCAAAAGTTACTGTATGTCCGTTCAGTTCGACGGTCACTCGCAGACTCTGATGCCATAGCTAAACTGCATGTAAGCGGCTGCTGCTACTGCGCGCTAGGCCTATAGGCTATAGTTATGCTAGGCCTACATGCGTATCATTACATCATCCCTCCCCTTTTTACGAGACGATGTGAATCTGATAGTCCAAAATGTTTAGAAGCGTTTACGCAATCTATAAACTGCAGCATCTAGTCTATGCGCGCTACAAGTTCAGTGTACAAGTCACTGCTAGCCAACGACGTAGTCGTCGAGATGAGCTGGTTGCTGTCGGTGTCTAGCTGGGTAGCGACGACCGGCAGCATCTGCGTTGTCAGGCGGCGCTGGCGGAGGAGCAGGTGGACCCGGTTGACCTTGTCCTGGAGGCTCGACGTTGTCCGGCGGATCGGGCCAGAGTTCGTCGTCAGTGTCCTGGCTCTCACGTGGCGCCCATGTGTCGATGTCTGGCGGCACTCGCTTGAAGAAGGATATATTACGAGTCGTCGTCCGACCGTCGATCACTCGCTGTGCTGTTATCATACTCCCACGTATGTCGGTGATGACGTATGGCTGTGGCTCGTAATAGCTGCTGAGTTTGTTTCTCCGCGTTTGTCTCACGAGCACTGTGTCGCCTGCAGCGAGCTGGCGTTCTCTCGCACGGTTGTGTGAATCACTGTGCTGCTTCATCTTTTGCTTTGCTGCAGTATCGGTTTCACGTAGCTGAGCATCGAGCCTGGTGCTCGCCGGTGACTGTTCATTCACGTGCGGCAGGCGTGTTCTCAATCTACGACCAAATATGCACTCTGCTGGAGTTTTGTTCGTTGTGGAGTGCGGAGTGTTTCGATACAATTCCAAGAACGTATTTATTTCAGTTTTCCAATTCTTTCCATTCACAGTAGCTGCACGGATCGCTTTCATGATCGTACGCACTTCGCGTTCTGCCATGGCATCAGCTCTAGGCCATAAAGGCGTTATACGGCGGTGCTTGAATCCTCTGTAGGCGGCGTACTCTTTCCATCTAGCAGAAGACCACGGCGGTCCGTTGTCAGTCTTCAACTGCTCAATGTTTCCAAACGTTGCGAATATTTGCTCAAATGCAGCAATGACTGTGTCGGCTGATGTTGAGTGAATCACTTCAACGACAGGAAAGCGGCTGTACTCATCGACGACGATCAGAAGGTAGCTTCCGTCAGTCATTGGACCAGCGAAATCTGCTGAAAGTTCAGTCCAAACAGACTTAGGTAGCTGACTCATCCGTAGGGGTGTCGTTGTTCTGCATTCCGGCGTATTGCTCTGACATGCGATACATGCACGCACGGTCTGGGTAACGAGCTCATGCATCCGCGGAAACCAGCACTTGGTACGTATTAAGCTCGTAGTTTTCTCAACGCCCATATGTGCAGCGTGAGCGATGTCAACTATGCGCTGTTGCAGTGACGTCGGAATGACTAGACGAGTCTGACGAAGCACGACGCTACGGTCGGCATCCACAGCCAACTCAGATTTCACATTAACGTACGGCTGAAACTCTGCTTTCCCACGCGCATGGGACCAGTCGCCCGACGTGACAAACTGCATGACCTTGCTGAGTACAGGGTCGGCGGCGGTTGCTGCTTTCACCTCATCGAGAGTTATTGCTCTCGGCAGTGCATGCTGTACGACGAAGCGAACGTATTCTTCAGCTGCATCGACTGAACTGCTATCAGCGGGCTCTGTCGGGTGGCGTGATGCGTAATCAGCTGGATTAGTGGCTCCATCAATGAACGACGTTCTGAGGCGGTAGGCCATCAGACGCAAGCATAGTCGCTCCAACCGAGCTGGCAGCTTCGCAGCTGGGTTGTTCAGTATATGCAGTAATGGACGGTGATCTGACAGTATGATTGTTTCATCAGCTCCATAGATGTACCGATGATATTTCTCACACCCAAACACAACGGCAAACAATTCGAGCTCTATCTGACTCCACCTGGTCTGGACGTCAGTCAGTGATCGACTCGCACAACTCACGATTTTCAGTTTGCCTTGGTCATCCGGCTGTGCCAGTAATGCTGAAACTCCTTGCTTTGATCCGTCTGTTATTATGTACGTCTGTCGATGTGGATCGTAATATGATGTAGTCACATTCTGGCAGAGATCGTTCTGGATCACGGCAAAAGCATGCTGCTCTTCTTTGCCCCAAACGAACGGTGTATCTTGTTTGATGAGACGTCTCAGTGGCTCCGACTTTTGCGCAAAGTTCTTGATGAAACGAGCGTTGTACTGAATCATGCTCAGAAAGCTCTTCACTTCAGCTGCGTTGGCTGGCGGATTCATTTGTTTGATGGCGTCAATGCGACGTGGATGCACACGTAGACCCTCAGCACTGAACACGTGACCGTACCACTCCAACTCGGGTTGACTGAGGAGGCACTTCGCCTTGTTCAGCGTTAGGCCACTCTCGAGCAGACGATTGATGACGGCTCGAAGATTGTGATCGTGTTCAGCTTGTGATCGCCCATAGACCAGAATGTCGTCGCAGATACAGCGGACACCCTGTAGGCTGTTCAGAACCTGCTGCATCACAGCCTGAAACACTTCAGTAGCACAGTTTATGCCAAAGAACAAGCGCTTGTACTGATAGATACCGCTCTCAGTGCTGAAACTCGTCACATATCTGCATTCAGGGGACAGTTCCAGTTGATGAAACGCGCTTGATAAATCAAGCCGGGAAAACAGAACGGCACCGTTTAAATCGTGGATCAAATCGTCCAGAGACGGCACCATAAATCGCTCTCTCAATATGGCGTTATTTGCCCTTCTCATATCCACACAAATTCTGACTTTGCTGGGATCCGAGGGTTTGGTCACTACCACGACTGGGCTTAACCACAGAGTTTCTTTCCCCTCTACTTTCTCAATGATATCCTGTGACAATAACGAGTTTAGCTCTTCCTCAACCTTTTTTTGAAGGTGAAAGGGAACACGTCTATGTGGCTGTATGCATGGTTTCACAGACTCATCAATGTGCAGTTTGACTTGGTGCGATTTCAACTTGCCAGTACCACTGAACAACTGGGGATAAGTGGCAGCCAGGCCCTCGACTGTTGTGAGCGGCGCAGTCTGCTGTAACGCATTGACGTTGAGTCTTATCAGATCTAGTTGTAGAGCTGTTTGATAGCTCAGCAGTGATCCGTGTTTTCCTTTAATGACGTAGACAAGAGCCTCTGCTAGCTTGTTTTTTGACTCAATTTCTGCATGAAATGCGCCTAAGGTGATCATTGGCGTGTTAGATCCATAGGCGTAAATGGAGGATGGAGCACGCTGCAGTGGCGGCTTATGTTTCAGTTTGTCAAAGAGGCTTTCTTCAATGATGTTTACACTGGCTCCAGTATCAAGAATGAAGCGGATGAACGTACCGTTTACTTTGAGCATAGCTGTGGGCTGCTTATGTTTCTGATGATCGCCAATAGAAAATACCAAATCACGATCAGCGTTGGCCACGTCAGAGCTGACGGCGTGGTTGTTGTCAAGCTGTGGTTCTTCCTGGACGCGACGAACGCGGCGACGGCGTGCTTGCGCGGTCGGCGGCGGCGCCCGAGTCGACGGCGTCGGCGCTTGCTGCGACGTCTGGCGGCTGCGGCAGACTTTGGAGAAGTGGTTCGGCTTTGAGCAGAAGTTGCAAGACTTGCCAAACGCAGGACATGACTTACGACCAGCGGCATGAGGATATGCACCCCCGCAGTTGCGGCACGTCTGTGTCGGCGGATCGTTGCGTCGTGTGTTGTCGTTCTGCGTCGGCTGCGGTCGGCGTCGTTGGTGAGCGCGGACAGCGGCGGCGACTGACGAAGACGCGACGCTCGTCCCACTCTCGATGGTCTTGACCTGTCGCTCCGCGGCTTCCATCGAGCGCGCTTTATCCAGAAACTGCTTCAGCGTCCAGCTTGGCTCAGACAAGGCGTAGCGACGTAGACGTGTTGACTGGCAGGTTTGGATTAGGTGTGATTTGAGCTCGTTGTCGATGTCTGCGAACTCACAGAACTTCGCCAGCATGCGTAGACGGGCGGTGTACGCGTCGGTGGTTTCGTCGACGTTTTGTCTCGCCAGACGAAAATTATATATTTCAAACGTTACGTTCTTCTTCGGCGCGAAAAAATCGTCGAGCGCCTGTTTCGCGATCGTGTAAACGTTGTTGTCTGGCGTCGGTTCAGCTGGTGGGTCTGCGATGACGAGTCCGTCAAACGACTCTTGCACGGCTTCTCCTGCCAGGTGCAAGAACAGTGCTTTTCGTCTCGCTGCGTCGGTTAGGTTGACAGCGACGAATAAGTTCTCAACGCGCTGCGTCCAGCGTTTCCAGCGTTGCGCGGTTGTCGCCGGATCAGAATCCGGTTGAAAGGGTGGTATCGACGACGCTATCGCTAAATCAGACGTCATGTTTGTTCGACGTTATCAGAGTTTATCGGAGTTTAGCTACGTTTTCCTTTTTCTCGTCGCCAAAAATGTAATGATTTGATAAGCGTGTCGAGCGTCAGGCATATATACAACTTTTATTATACAGCACAATACAAAAGTTACTGTATGTCCGTTCAGTTCGACGGTCACTCGCAGACTCCGATGCCATAGCTAAACTGCATGTAAGCGGCTGCTGCTACTGCGCGCTAGGCCTATAGGCTATAGTTATGCTAGGCCTACATGCGTATCATTACAATGAGATCACATATTGTCGTGGACGTAAAATCCATTCCAAAAAGACTATCACATACCACCACAGGAAGACAAAACTGATAGTCTACCCAAAGGCTCGAGAGAGAGAGATTTCGCTGGGCCCTGGTGCGCTCGTTCAAGGTCAAGGACGAGAGCAATAAATGCCAGGTAATGCCCACAGTCGGAGACGCGACTATTGGCGCTATAGCCATTCTGACCAAAGTCCATTTTGCACATCGAGCATCTCTCTCTATCCAATTTGTCTGTTCAGTTTCTCTAACCGATTTCTTGGTGATACACCTTACGGACTATTGTGTGTGGCCATCAACATTACGAATCACAACTTCCAGGTACTTCCAGGCATTTCCATTTTCGGCGTCTTCAGGCATCTACAGAC
>Ga0209671_1002311_pt1 | contig 17300 bp, 11 predicted proteins | sample WorMetHERISLAND2_2_FD_187401 | JGI IMG/M metagenome (GOLD analysis project Ga0209671, IMG submission 187401) | Marine gutless worms symbiont microbial communities from Max Planck institute for Marine Microbiology, Germany - Olavius geniculatus... | ecosystem: Host-associated > Annelida >...
TCTGTACATTCAGTACATTTCGGTTTTTAGTCATTACAAATGGTAGGTTTTTGTTTTTAATTATTTGAGTTAGATATTCTTTGCATATATAATGGCGAAAAAAGTAGCGATTGGAAACATCTGCAGTTTAATGTTTTTATCCATGTTTTATCATGTTTTATAAAAGTTTATTTTAAAAAACGTTCTTTTTTATTTGCAAATCAATGTTTTAAGCGAAATTTTCAACAAATGGGCCTACATGGCGTTATTCTGGGAAGACGTAGGCTACAGTTAGTTGTCGACGATAACAATGTTCAGATGTTCAGTATATGATATTCAACTTTTGTTGAATATGCCGCTTTGTGATGTCGTTTTCGAAATATGGCAGAGATTCGGCTATTCGTTGTGTTTTGTATAAAATGACTTAAGCAACATTTAGTTTGGGAGTGAAAAATTTGGTGAAGTTACGAAACTCAAGTCAATATTGGGGGTTACCATTGAGTTATATATATATATAATCTATTGGGCGATACAATAGGTTTGCAGTCAGTAAGTTGATTCCAAACAATAAGAGCAGCAACGAAGTAGGCACGAAAAGCAAATAAAGTAGAAGCCGAGAGCGGACGCACAGAAGATGAGCCGCGGAGATAAAAGGACACATTTTATTACACACTCCGGGACGTGATGTGATCCAAGCGACCAATCACGTTGGGTCTATTTCTTCGTTGTTTAACCATACAATACAAACTATTTTTAGCTTCAGAGCAACATGTCATGCAAGTTTCCTGTTTAGAGACCTCTATGAAATATGCAGCATCAATATTACTGCACTGCAGCATATCGGAGTCTCATGACTCAAAACGGCTTTAATTGGGAAAAACAAAGAAATGCGACCAGATAGATTTTATTTTTCAGTTTTTATGCGTTGGTTTACTGTTTAGTTTTATATTGTGAAGTTATCTGCTTATTCTTCAGTCCTCCTCTGCTCAGCGCGTGTTTATTATTCTTTGTAGGCCATATCGTTCCGCTTTTGCATCGTATTGTGTCTATCGAACCGAAACAAAAACAAACATTCAGACGAATCGTGCAACTCTAGCACGAGATTACTCTAACAAGAAGCCCGGCTGTCGCTAGGATAGCCGACCGTACTGGTTGTCAATGACCTTCAAGGTCATCCAAAATCAATAAATTTTATGTAATCTGGAAGGGTGTATGCCATTTCCTATTAGTAATTAATAGTAACCTTGGCCCTATCCTACACCGTTTCTGTGATGCGGCCACTTATAGCTTGAAACTTTCCATTGCGAATTGCGGCCTAACCGCTGCAGATAGAGACATGCTTACTATTGACAGCCTATAGCGCCCTATCCGATGGTACCATCGCCGACCATGACGACTTACCGTTTAGCCGCAATACATCCGTGACAGACAGACGGACGGACGACAGCCCTGTTGATAGCTCGATTGTTATTTAAGTACGGTCGACTAATAATGCTGCCGTCGTCGGTTAGCACAAAAGCAACACAAGTTGTATCGTTATGCAGGAGGACTGCGGACACTGATGAGGAGTGAGTGACGTCACACGAACGACTATGTCTACGTCATGGCCGCCGCCACGCCAGCCGCTGTAACCGCTCGCCTGCGTGACGTAACGATGACGACGTCAGAGGGCGATGACGTCACGAGTCGGATGGACAACTGGACGGCTGGTGCGCCGTTGGTTGAGGTCGTGGTCGTGGGAAGTCTGGTGTCCGTTCTCATCGTCGGTATCGTTATCGGCAACGCGCTCGTCGTGGCTTCGGTGGCTGCGTTTCGGGAGATGCGTACTCTCACCAACTGGATGATCGTGTCACTGGCCAGTGCTGATCTCCTTGTTGCCGTAGCGGTATTGCCGCTCAGCGCTTACCAGGTCCACATCTAGGCCTAGTCACTAGCCCGTACTCGTTCGTAGTGAATATGTAGTTTGTAATCAGTCTTTCATTTTGTCCAGTTTTGTCCAAATTTTGATCAAAATGTATTTGATTAAATATTTTTGTTTTTTTTCTGTAACAAAAGCAACTCTTGTAAAAAAAACTCTACTGTATTGTAGTTAGACTATGATAAATAACTCTAACTGTCGTTGTAAGTGTAGGCTAACTGTATGACTGACGTGATGAAATGCGATTGCTTCCACACATTTTTTTTCAAATGCCAATGTTTTTTTTCCGAAGACAATAAACGCCAACAAATTTCTGGTTGCCCCAGTCAACGAAGCCGGTCTACAACAATAATGCCTCGGATAACTAAGTTATTATGATTAAAAAAACTGGAACAGGTTTTTACAGGACACAGCAGTGTCACTATAGGTCTATTTCTCTGCGCTTGAGTCGGCAATTAGAACTCATCCGCGTCGTGCAGTAGAATAATGTATATAGCCTCTGCCTCCTACTGTATTATACAGTATGGAAACCAATAAACTAGCCGATATTTACTGTCCTTTTGATGATGAAAACTCTGTAAGCCAATGGGTTAATAACTTGCCTACGCATTCAGCTGATATTTACAGGCGAGTTAAAGAAGATTTGGATTCGCGACCTCGCAAACGTAATTTTTTTCTCTAGGACCATATTTAATGCCACAATTCATTGAGTCACCTAACGTGTTGGTACCAATTAATATGTTTCAAAGTTAATGTTGACAAGAGGGTAAGTGCAGTGAATTTGTTTGTTTTATGTTAAGCTATAGGCCTATATCGACAACTAAAATGCGTCAGAAGAAATTTAATCTAAAGTAAAACAAAGCGGAAAGATATATTAAGATTAGCCATCTATACCGCCAAATTAACTTTTTTTGTGACAAAGCAAGAAATTGCAAGAATATTATCGAGTAATTCCGCACGCAGATGGAGAAATTAACCAAGACAACGACACAACAAAACATCTCGTCGAAAGTAGAACTGGACTTTTACACTGTTCGGCGCAAGCGAGCAGCTGTTTAAACACTTACGCTAATATTCAGCAATTGCGCGAATGTTTCGCTACACGATGAAATACGGCGGTGTGGTCCAACCGTCATGCAAATGTTGAAATATCCGCGTGTACGGTTGCGTGGGTGTCCCGTGGTGCATTGCGAGGCATTCATTGCTGCTGCACTCGTCTATCTTTAGTTACACGAGATTGTCCCCTATACGCAGCTACTGCCGGATAATATCGACATAAAATAGGTTTTTCGGGTTGGCTGGCGTTACGCTGCACCGGCCGGATCGTGCTTCTGTATACATTAGAGCCACCACTCTGAATCCGCACCGGATAACCACCAGTACACCGGCACGTCAAGGACGACGCGACCCATTCATAGCTTTGAGACCTAGGCTGACCTCTGTCCTTTCGCCTCTCTGTCAAACGACTATTTTCAGCCCGGATGGACAAAGTGCAGGCAGGAATAGAAGAAAAGCAAGAAGAAGAAAGCAGGCTAAGTCGTTTAATATACGCAGTCGGCATTGTCCATTTTATCTCCGCTAAAGGAAAGACGCTATGTTTTTTTATAATCTTATTCTGTCTGTCTGTATGTCCGCAAGGTTGCTGAAAAAAGTTACGAACGAATTTTAAAGAAATTTTTCGACGGGTTGGGCACGTTGACTCACAAAACAATCACGATCTTAATCCAGAAATTTTTAGTTTAGACGAATATTTTCTGTGACTAATGGTGTAGGTTTACTTTATCGGCTAATTACTTTATCATAATTAAGTGAAAAGGGTGCCATACCCGACAAAAGGCATCGGCGGGATGATCATCTCCCTTTCTGTGGCCGTTGAGCCCGTAGGTGGATAGACCACTGAGTCCGTGACGCCTGGATAGTGCGACGCCAAACCTACGGTTGCCTTCCCAGCCGCAGAGCGTCACCGTCCTTCGGCTGGTACGAAATTATACTGCTTGGTGACAGGAACATGTTTGTGAACAACTTGCCCAGGGTTGTTACACAGTAGTGCACCGATCGGGAGTCGAACCAGCAACCTCCGGGTTACAAGTTCGGCACGTTACCGTTACGCTACTAAATCACACTTAATCTAAATTACTGGTAATCGAATCAAATCGGTGTCTATAAAAGCCCGGCGCGGTGCTCGGAACGTGTGTAGGAGGTTGTCGACGGTGAGTGGCGTCTTGGTCGTATACTGTGTGATTTCTGGACAACGGCCGACATATTCTGCTGTACGGCGTCCATTCTCAATATCGCGGCCATCGCGCTCGATCGGTACTGGCTCATCACGCGAAATGTCGCCTACACCCACGCGCGCCGCTTGCCACGGCGTCGAGCCTGTCGGCTAATGGCTGCGTCCGCCTGGTTTGCCTCCGGCGTCATCTCCGTGGCTCCGCTGCTCGGTTGGAGAACAGGTAGGCCTATTCGCCGTCGCCACTCAGTTTCGTGATATTTAGAAACGCTCCGGAACATTAATGCCGTGACTACAGGATTTTCTCGTCCGAGGTGTTGTCCGAGCTTCTCGGACGAGGAAATCGGTGAGCGTAGCCACGACATAACACGAGTCCTCCCACCTCGACCCGATGGCACACTATTATGCGGCAGTCCTATCAGTAAGCAAGTAAATACAAGTGAGAACACTTGAAAGGCTTCAAAATCAAACAGTTGGTACAATGTGCTGCGATCTCAACACCCGAACAGAATGCTATTTAGGCTGATCAAAGTTAGTGTCGGTTTGTCTTAGATGAGCGGGAAGGTCGTTTCACAGCTTTGGACCTCAGGCCTGGGGCGCATTATGCGTCTTGTTGATTGTTCATCCGTCTGTTTTCTGTCCCGTACGGACTCCTAACTTGAAAACACAAACAAAGAAAACCAAAATTGCTGTCGACGTTTACAGGTTCAGGAATTACGACTGTGCCAATTTCCAACTAAAAAGATTAAAGATTAAGTTCGCCAAACAAATTACATGTCTGACCATTATTAGACCTAACTAACTCTCAACGCCTGAATGTGACCTGGACGGATGGTCGCATATCATGTCGCCGCTCTTTTCCCGTTATCATCTGGTGTTTGTGTGTGCGTGTGTGCGTGCGCGCGTATAGGTGAAGAGAACGACACGGACGCGGGAGTCTGTAAAATCAGCGTTCACTACACGTACACAATCTTCTCGACGTTCGGATCGTTCTGGCTGCCGCTGGCCGTCATCGTCGTCGTCTACGGCCGCATTTTCTGGATCGCTCAGCGTCGACTGCGTCGTCGGATCCGCCAGAGGCTCAACGTTTTGCCGCCTCTGCCCGTCCATATCAGCGCAGCCTGCCAGTCGCCGTCACCGCCTGGCCCCGGTCCGCCCTGCCCGCTCAGCGCCGAGCAGATTCTACCGGAAGGCGGGGATGATCGAGGGAGGACTGACGGCGACGACGACGCGGGATCGACTCCGCTGGCGATGTTGTCCGTCCCTGCACTACAGACGACCGCCGCGGACAACGCCGCCGCTGCCACCCCGTCCTCGTCCGGCGTCGTCGCTGCAGCCTCTTACAAACCGGAAACGGAATTCATCCAGGCTGCCGTGACGTCGTTGTCGGGTCCTGCCGACATGGCGGCCATTTCCGGTATCGGCGGTGTGATGGGATCGACGCAGCACCGCACCAGGTCGTCGCGTATCGACGTCATGCGCAACCATCTCGTCTCGTACCGCAAGTGTCAGTACAAGCGGATGCGCAACTCGGCGCGTATGCTCGGCCTGATCATCGGCGCGTTCGTGCTGTGCTGGTTGCCGTTCTTCTTGCTGGCGACCGCCGTGCCGTTCTGTGCCGCCGCCTGCCAAGTGCCCGCCGTGGTCTCCAGCGTCTCGCTGTGGCTCGGCTACTGCAACTCACTGCTGAATCCGGTGATCTACGCCATCTGGGACCGCAACTTCCGGTACTGTTTCCGTCGCCTGGCGACCTGTGACCTGCGCTCGCGGTCTGGCGGCATCGCGGCGTCCACTGCCGCCCGAGGTCTACCCGGCGCCGCGCTGGCGCTCCGTCGCACCGAGCCCATCTGAGACCACCCACCTGACTGACCAGACCCCCCACACAGTCCGACATCGGTACAGACTGTCTGTCTTACGCCAGACAGTTCCTGCACAAAAACAGTGCGGCGTTTAACCATAGGCTAAAGACAAATATATCGCACATGATGTTTTATAGCTAGTGTTAATTGAAGAAAGAGTTAGTAGGCCTACCATGAATTTCGCCGAAATTTGTTCGCCTTTTGTCAAACGATCGACAATTAAACTGCATTCAGAATAAATTTGATTCTGACCAGATAGGTTTGTCGTCGTTACAGCGGTTACAAAACTGCGAACGATGCAAAACGTTCTCCAAAAGGTAGGCCCACAGCCGCGACTGTCTCCGTCGTCTTGCCAGACAGTAAGTTGTTTGTCTGTCCGTCCGTCCGTTTGTCCGTCGCCAACGTTGATGTGTCGTGACAATAAAGGTTGCGTTAATTGGAAACATTACATTAATGCATTCCTTAACCCCAGTCCTAGGCAACATGCGCAAGCTCAGCATAATGCAGTCACTTATCTATTACCGGTCAGCAGTAACGTAGGCCTATCTCGAGACTGGGAAGTAAGGTCGTGGACATAAACAAGATCGCACGATGTACACTGCGACAGCAGGCGCTCTTGTCACCCCTCTTTGCTTGCACACAGCGCCGGACCCATCGACTTGATTCTATGATAGGCCGCCACCACTATAGACATTGTCAATTTAATGTCAGTGCCTAGTCCGCCCTCCCCTAGCGTCGTGACTGGGGCCCCCTGTTTTTCAGCCTGTCGAAAAAGTGTAATCTTCTTGGAAAAATGCGCCTGGCAAAAAATTGTGCCAAGTTGTATTAGTCTCAAGCAAAGTTCAATGCGCGTGCGTGTGCAAATGTGCATAAGCCTACATTGCATTTGTATGTAATCTGCGCATTGTCAGTCTTTACGCGCGACGCACAATATGCTATAGAGCCTAGTGCGTATAGCTACGGTAATTCTGTCTGTCTGTTCGTTTGTCCATTAGCTTAGAGAGCCTTGTACTGTAGCGTAATGGTAGCGTGCAGCCTTTCAGCCAACAGGAAAACTTATTTATCGTATAGGCATTATAGGCTTACTAAGTTTGATGTTGGAAAATTGCAACAGTACTTCCTACCACATTCAACTTTTTTTAGCAGACGAGGTCACTCTATGGTGAGGCCACTCTATGGTGCACGATGATGCATGTTTGCAGTTGTAAAGATTTTTGTTACAGAATTATGACGACTAGCTAGGCCGAGGGGGACACCGTGGGCTAAAAAACGAGCAACCAAACTTTGTTCATATCTTCGCCATTTATTGACCGAGTTTCAAAATTCGTTTACATGATTTAAATTACGCAAAAATTAGTAAAATGTTTCTGAAAATAAGTTTTTGCATAAGTATTTATCTCGCTTGTGGTGATTTTTGAAAATTTATATTTCACAAGGTAGGATACTGACGTCGAGGTGTGGTGAAATAGTTGATAACCACTCTGTTGCAAATTTCTCGCGGAGTGTGACCGTTAAAAAATTTTCAAAATCGGCAAATATTTGGCGAATAGGGCCTATATTGGCATAAGTTAGTTGGCACAATTTTTATGGCCCACATTGTAGTTTTAATTTTGGTATTGTTTTGGACCAACTGTATATGTACACGCGATGTAGGCTTATTGTACGTCTTCTGATCGCTGTCCAATACCTTGAAACCTCGGACCCTAAGTAGGCCTACTACGTCGTATTGGTGAGTAGCGTTTGAACATCGAGCACTATATTAGAACATCATTCAGAAATTGTTCGTTATTTAAACAAGAAATTTGAGCTGATGCTCATGAGACGCGCGAAAGCCTATAGCAGTTCCGGTCCAGTAGTTTAGCTGAAAATTGGGGTGTTCACGTTAAGTTAATATAGGCCTACAAATATTAAATTCTATATGTGAATCGCATAACGACAGTAGGCCTAGCGTGGCACAACCTTGTGGATGATATGGACTAGTGTCGCAGCCCGAAATCGCCAAAAAATCCATAGAACTCTCTATTTTGGCGTTCAAGGTCATCCAAGGTCATTGAATTTGGCGCCAATCGAGAGCCAGTGTACGACTTCCTATTAGTGATTATAGTAACCTAGGCCCTATCTCGCACCGTTACTGAGATACAGCGACTTATTAGCCAAAATTGCAAATTTTGCCCACCCCCGTACAGGCTAAAGAAAACCAGTCAAATTCTCAATTTCTAGACGTAATACAAATTATGACACTTAGGCAATACATTGCCAGTCAAAAAGTACCTGCTCAATCGTTCGATCGCTCGTTAACGTGATTGTTCCACAAAGGTTTGGCGTAGGCCCACGCGTAGGCTATATAGAGCCTAGAGCCTGGCTATAAGCCTATACACAGTTACACACACGTGTTTCTGACCAGTAGATACACTATAAAGCTATCAATTGCAGCTGTCAACACAGAATTTTAAAAATTTCTGTTAGTTTTAAGTAGGCTTTACTCGTTTAAGCGATCGTCAGCTATATGATCATCCGAATTTGATTAGGCCTATATGGTCAGGTCCCAGGTTGGCAAGTTACAGTTTTACAGTTTAAATTTTAAAACTAACCTTAGTTCGTCAACAAAAAATTGCAACGCATTTGAAACACCAGTCAGCTGAGTCGTCTACCCTTGGATCGGTAATAGAGATACCGATACCGATACCGACATAAAATACCGACACTGACCCAGCTCTGATCTGTACAGGCTGAAACCATCTATGCTGGGAAATCCCGCGACCAAAAAAAATCCCAGTCACCGTTGTTTACTTTCGACTCGGAAGGTCGAGGACGATTTTTGCGATATGCTGGTGCTAATTGCTTATTAATTTATCATGCATTTGCTTTTACGGCTTAAAAGTAAAACATAGAATCACCAAGTAGGCCTATACAATGCATTTGATGTCTATGCGCGTTTTCGCCTGGCTTTGCACGAACACGCTACTGCTGATCATGGCAGCATCTAAACGCAGGCCTCGAAAAATTCGTCCGAATATCGTGATTTTCATAGCTGATGACCTCGGCTGGGGTGATCTGTCGGTTTTCGGCCATCCGACGCAAGAGCCGGGTGCTATAGATGAAATGGCTGCTGAAGGAATTCGCTTCACGCAGTGGTACTCTGCAGCGTCACTGTGCACACCCAGCCGCGGTGCACTCTTGACAGGTTTGAACCATATGTCCGTCAACGTTGTCTGTTCTACTTGTGGACATAGTTAGGAGGACTTGCATATGTGTCTGGTTGTACCAGAGTTTTTGGCGTACCAGTGCTAAACTAATTCTAATTATGTCCCTAACTCCAGCTTTAACCCGAAATCTTTACGCAGTTAAAGTAATTTGTCGGTTTGAAGAATGCAAAGAAAATCTGAGTATACGCCATTATGCATTTTGATGTCGTAGCCTGAGATAACTTAGAAGTATAGGTCATAGATACGTCAAAGTCTCTGCTACATCTCTGACTAATTGGCTGAATTGAATGTGTCGATAAAAAGGAGACCTATGTTTTTCACCGAATTCACGGAAGCCATCGGTATTACTAGTGGCCTGAGTAAGCACAGGCAAAAGCCATTATATAAGGCTTACTATCCAAATAACTAAGATTAACTATGTGTTTCTGGTTGCAGTCCACGTTTCAAACAATTTTTAAATTGATTTATTGTATTATTATTAACACACACTCGTCAGACAGTGCATTCCAGCTATCGATTACTCTGTTGCTACTGCATTTTTTATATAGTTTCTTTGAATGACCTCTTCTTTGGCCTTATCATATGTAAAGAATGAATCTGATTGCAAATTATAACAACCATTAATGTTTTAAATGTTTTTAGTAAATCACTTCTATGCCTTCTTTTTTAATGTCATTAAATTTAATTTTTTGATGCATTCTTCATAATGCAAATTTCTTACACTGTTAATCAATTTAGTTGCACAACGTTAAACTCCTTCTACTGGTTGCACTCTTGCATTAACAGCAAAAGAGTACACATAGTTATCAATAATTATCAAATTCTACTTTATTATTGTCTTATCATTCATATTGTGTCAAGTCAAAATAGGTTGTGTGTTTCAGGACGTCAGCCATACCGTATTGGTATGTATGGACCATTGCACGTTTTGCTTCCAGCCCATGGGGTTGGTCTTCCACATAACGAAGTGACAATTGCCGAAGCATTACATAACTTTGCCGGCTATACTACTGGATTTGTTGGAAAATGGCATCTTGGTGGAGTTTCTAATTTCATTTACTGTTTATTTTCCATATTTTTATTTGTAATGTCAGCATAATCGTTGAGTCAGTGTTTGAATGATAGCTGTTTGGAATTAGTTGCTGTGATGGTAAGTAAGTTATTTAGTAAGTATGCAAGAGAATTTAAAATGTGAGATATGACTTACAGCTTTTCATAAAGTGCTGCTTTCTTAGCACTTGAATTAACAAAAATGTTTTTCCCAGCTGCTTAAACTGTGCTACACACTAATAGTGCTTGCACATGGGCTAGCTAGCGTTCACTATTTGTGAAGACGAATAGTTATTTTAACATCATTTTGGTCATTTGTTTCTAAGAAAATGACTAAACTGGTTACAGATATAGTTGTTTGGTTGACATTTAATTTGTTTCTGTCATTTAGGTATTAATGAAGCAAAATATGATGATGGATATTTTCTGCCACATACTCATGGTTTTCAGTATGTTGGTACAATTTTGCCTTTCACCCTGTGTTGGAAATGTGACACATTAAAGGTACGTTTGAGAAATTTGTTTATTTATTGTTGTATTGTTGATTGTAAAAAGTACAACTATTTATATTGGAAACTTGATCTGGTAACATCAGTTAAAAAAATTACCTAGCTTGATCTAGGCAAAATGGACAAGTGGTTTTATGTTGAAAAAGTTTTTTTTATTTTTTGTGATTGTTTTTTAGAGACATGAGCCTCATCCATCTCGCCAAGGCTGTTTTTTGTACCGAAATACTACAATCATTGAGCAGCCAATTGACCTACAAAGCCTGACGTCTAAACTAGTAACAGATGCCAAGGCATTTATATACAACAATCAACGGAATCCGTTTTTTCTTTTGTTTTCTCTCCCACAAACGCACACTCCAATGTTCAATAACCCGCGGTTCAAAGGGAAATCAAAAAGAGGTAAACGTGTTTATTTTGTGCTATGTTTTTACTGTGCTTTTCTAAAACAGTTTGGTTACAATTGTTATCCAGTTTGTGGATTTTTTACGTTGTTTTTTGCTGATATTGCTTGTTGTGTCATATCTGTGTTACACCACGTTGTAAATGCTGATTACCTTTGTATGCTGGACTGCTGGTCTTTTGGATGATCGTTAGGACCGTGGCACACGACCCAAGTTCTTCACCCAAGTTTGTTGTAGCAGAAATTGCTACCAGTAACTTTGTTCGTCTGTCATGCATTCTGGTACCAGATATTTTCTGGTGCTAGAAACTGGGGTTGAGTAGGAAAGTTTTATTCTTCACCATAAACTTGAGATCATGTGATTCAAATGCAGTGCTGGCATTGGTCGCTGAGATTTACTTACATCATTATGCAGTACGTTGTCTGCAAATAAAATTGTGGTACTTATTTATTCACTAATATTTACTACGTCAATTTTTACCAGAATTTCTACTGCATTAATTAACAGAGTGCACACCAGAAAAAGTTGTTTTAATTAGATACAGGATATTTGTCCGGTTGCCGGATGAATAGCTGTAGCTAGCCACCATGCAATTTATCCGGCAGTTGTCTTCCGACAGCCTTAGCTAGTACGAGCACCTATTTGGCACTCAAGACAACTGCTCACTAAGCATGCTACTTAGGCCAATGGCACATGACCCAAGTTCTTCACGCAAGCTTCTGGTACCAGAAACTTGTGTTTAGATTGTGTTGTGAATAACTACACCATGGGCCATAAAAACGTGCCACTTTACTTTTGTCCATATCTTCCCCAATTATTGACCGATTTTCAGAATTCTTTTGCTGGCACACTCTGCAAACAATTTGCAATAATGTGATTATTATATATCCCACCACACGGTAAATGCATTTCTACACTACCTTGTGAAATATAAATGTAAGCAAAAACTAACGATAGTAACGAAAATTTAGATAAATGAAAAAACGCTTCAGATCAACATTGTGGTGAATGATTCGTATGACACTAGACTGTGTTATACCCAAACAGTCTTGTGTCATACAGACCATTCACTGCAGTGTTGGTCTGAAGTGTTTTTTTCAATTCTACCAATATGTTTGTATGTTATTATCGTTACGTATGCTTATTTCATTGATATTTCGCAAGATAGAGTAGAGACGCATTTACTTTGTGGTGGGATCAATAATAATCGCATTATTGCAAATTGTCTGCAGAGTGTGCCAGCTAAAGAATTTTGAAAATCGGTCAATAATTGGTGAAGATGTGGACAAAAGTAAAGTGGCACGTTTTTTGGCCCACCCTGTAGCATAGTTTGCTCATTATAATATGTGCTTATTTAATTCGCTGCAGGCATCTACGGTGACCAAGTCAACGAGATGTCCTGGGCCGTCGGTGAGGTGCTAGACGTCGTAAGAGAACTAAATCTAGCTGAGAATACTTTGGCGCTGTTCTTTTCCGATCATGGTCCACACGTTGAAATCTGTGAAGAAGGTGGATCAGCCGGACCATTCAGAGGTTCACACGCAATGCTTAAACTTGTTAATATGGACTATAATACTTTATATATCATATCGTGAAGTACAAGAAAGCGGTGCTGTTGCAAGGAAATCGTGCGATGCCACAGTTATTTCGATGTGGCAGTCTGCTCATGAGTTGAAGCATCTAGGGTCTACATTTTTTCTGCTGACAATGCGGGTTTATCATTATTCGTTTTTTGTTAGGTTCCAAAAAATGCTTGTTTTGTGCAATATTATGCTTATTTTTTTACATTTATGCATAGTGGACGTTTAGGATATTTTCTAGGACTCGCCGATGTTGGGACTCAAATGAGTGAAGACTTTGAGTTATTTTTATTATTATTTTACAGTTAAATTTTACAGTTGAATCAAACCAATCTATGATTCGGTCATGAAACTCATGATAAATTAATGTTACAGACGGACGGACGGACGGACAAACTACTTGCATTGTGCGACAAGAAATGTGTTTTTGGTGATGTAGAAGGGAAGTGTTACTTCGGCGAAGGTGCGCTGCGGATTCCAGCAATAGCCTGGTGGCCCGGGACGATCTTAGCTGGCCAGGTCTCACCGAGCGTCATCAGCCTGTTGGATATCTTTCCAACACTGCTCGACGTCGCCGGAGTTCCACTCGAGTCACTGAGCTGGACACTGGATGGACATAGTCGCCTCGACGACCTGCTTGGTCTGACCACAACACCTCGGGAGCGTGATGGCGATGATGACGCAGTCTACTTCTACTGCGGTCGCATCCTCGTCGCCGCTCGCGTCGGCGCCCACAAGGTCTACTTCCGCAGGACGCTGTTCCCGGACAGTCAGCAGCTGCAGCAGTTCTGCAGCGAGGGTTTCCCGCTGCGTAACTTCATGATGACGCGGTGTCCGCGCACGCCGCTGAGTCCGTGGTTGGTCTACAACGTCGAGGCGGACCCTGGTGAAGCTTGGCCGCTGGATGTTGAACGGCTGGGCAGCGACGTTGTAGCGATGCTTTCTGACAAGCTAGCACACAGTTCACCGGACGAACTTCGTGAACCACTTCTGACGCCTGAGAACATTCACGATAGTTTAGGTCCGTGCTGTAACCCTCCTTACTGCGTCTGTACTAGCTGATAGCTGTTACAGTTCAATTCGGTTCGCGTTGCGTGAGAGAAGTTGTTCTTTAGGCCTAAGTCTTCTCTAAGCTACCACCCATAGGGCCTAGACAGTAGACTGCCAACGGTACATTTTTTTGGTTTAGGTTGTTTTTTGTGTGTTTGTGTTCTGTATCAGATTTTTCTGCAAATGTTAACCTTTCTGTTTCATTATTGTAAATGTTAAACTTTTCTGTACCGTGTATGTGCATTGCCTGGAAAGGCCGTCTCCGAAATGATCTATTATATACTGTGTCGGGCGGGACGATAAATGTCGTTAAACGGTTTTAAACCCTACTTACTCACTCACTTGCTGTTGCCTTAGCAACATACGTGGGCTATAGGCCGGTTTTTTATTGCTCACATTTTGTGATCTTAGGCCTATTCACAAAAGTGTTTAGCCGCGGCAGGTGCGAGTCTTGTATAGGCCAATCGTTCGTATTCGTTTGTCGTCAACTGTGGGTCAGCGTGGGTGCGGCAAGGTGTTGAAATGAAAACACGTGCTTTCAGGCCCGTCGAGAGGGTGGGGTAGGGTGTGAGCTACCGCGGGCCCCGCGACGTTTGGGGGCCCCGCCGTCGACCAGAAATATAAAGTATGCCAGAATGTACCATTTTGAAAAGAAAAATTCAAAAACTTTCTCCCCAGAGAGGCCCCATAAAAATGTTTGGGGCCCCACGAGAATGTTTCCCCGGGCCTTTCGACGGGCCTGCGTGCTTTCAGGCAGAACCTCGTCTTTGGTCAGCAAACGCGTGTCCTGCTTTGATTTGCGTTTTATAAGCGCACATTTTATGAAGTATTTTATTGTTTGTTGTTTGTGCTTCGCGCCGTTTGTTTCTCTCTGTTATTTTGTGAAAACTGCCAAATTTACTGGAAAGAGTTTTTCGCTGGTCTACCTTACGGCCGTCACATGTTATTAAAGATTTTAACAAGTGTATCCAGATAATAGTAATTTTCTAATAAAAATACGTGTTTAACAAAATTCAAGTATGACATCATCATCGTCGTTCTTATCGTTTATTGTAGATAGGCCTAGAAGTTGAAGTAAGAAGTGAGTGTAGTAGGTAATCTTTATGCAAGACTAATTAAATGTAAAAATAGATTTGTAATAAATTTTCAAAATATCAGGAAGATCAACAAGAAACCCAGCTGTCGTTAGGATAGCTGACCGTACTGGTTGTCAGTGACCTTTAAGGTCATCCAAGGTGGATGATTTTCATGTCATTTCAAAGCCAATATGCGACTTCTTATCAAGGGTCAATGGCAACCTAGGCCCTATCTCGCACCGTTTAGCCACAGTACATCTGTGACAGACGGATGGGCAAACGGATGACAACCATGACAACAGCTCGACCGTTACTTAAGTACGGTCGGCTAAAAACCTTATGAAAGTAAATAGTCTAAACATTAAATATGAGCTGTGGCTAATAGAAACTTATGTATATTCATAAGTCTATGCGTATGAGAAAATCGCGTTCTTTCAGGTAAGATGTTTTGCTAATTAGTGGTCAGTTATTACATGTGTTCTATTGCCAAGGTTCCAACTCAGTTCTGTTAGATGTGCTGTTGGTTTACCATTACGTAGACCCACTTCGTAGCGGCTTAGCTTTCTTAGGCCACGTGGGTCCAGCATTTGGGCACCGGCGTGCGCGTCCGTGCGGGGAGTGCATGTCCAAAAGCTAAAAGTGTTTTAGCTTCACTCCCTGACCCCTCGATCGCCACTGGCTCTGTCCCTGGACCCCGGTAGGCCTACACCTTCTCGATGCACGCAACAACTGAAATAAGGTCGACATTTGGCGCACCCACAAAAATTATTGTTCCTTTGTGCCTTGGCCCTTGCCTTGCGGTCAATACGTGAGAATGTCGCCCCCTCTGCGCCGCAGGGTTCGGGAGTGATTACCCCCTCCAAAAATTTGTTAATTTGTAGGAGGTGGAAAATCCTGCATTCCGATGCACTTCTCACAAGAAAACTGACTCCTCGAGGAGTTGAGGATGTGTTGTGGTGGGGGAGAATCAGAAATATTTTCTATTGATTTGCATGATGTATACAGGGGTCGTCCTGCTGACCTCGGTTGTCCAGACCCCAGATTCCCCTTCCCTCTGCCCAGCTACGCGCCCGGTTGACCCGATCAGCCAGTATATTGCTTTGAAGTAGACTGCTGCATGTGGTCAGTGCGGTAAAAACTAAAGCGCAGCGCGTATATAGCTTGTATTCAGTTCCGTCGACGTACAAGTTGACATGCGCGTACTCGCGATAGGACTATAAGTCTAAGGTCAGCGGTCAGCCGATGATGTTCACTTAGGCCTACACGTAGTAGGCCTAATGATGAACACGTGCGGAATGCGACTGATCGCAATCCGTCTACGCTCAGTGGCATGTTGCACGTGCGTATGGTCAGTCTCTCGTGCAAGGACCACCGGCAACTAACGAGCATGGGTCAGTCAGCTTTTTGTGATTGGCGACGCCAAGGCATGCGTTGATGACAGACAACGCTTTTCGTTGCGAAGTAGGCCTATCTTGGCCGTATCTCTCACCGTCTTTCGAGATATGGCCAGTTTTCCGTCGAAAAACGCACACTTCTTCTACCCTCCCGTCCATTCAACCCCGATTTTGAAAATGTTTCCCAAGTGCACTAGATTGCGGAAATTTTGCGTGCCTAGGTTTAAGACACATAGCTAACTATTCATGTAAAAAAATTTCCTGAGACCTACCCGTTGGCCAGGGTACATTCGTGACAGACGACGATGGGCACAGAGACAGTCAGACGACGACAACGGACAACCATACCATAAGCTCGACTGTTAATTAAGTACGGTCGGCTGAAAACTAAAACCAAATTTCTCTCTGGGGTTTTGACCCCCAAATCTTTACTTACCGTAGGAGTCTTGAGACAAGATCCCCTGTATTATACCTAGTGTTAGTTGGAGGCCACATGACTGTACCTTCTACCGAATGGCATCTCATTCTGTCAAACGGCATTTGCAGTTCGCACGAGTGTGACAAACGTACAGACAGACAAACTGCAGTAACATCTGTCTCAATAGCTAGGCAACCTAAGCTCATAAATCCTTGCTTTTGCATTGTGTTTTACATGTATAATGGTACTATGATATGCGAAAGAATCGGACTTTTACACTGAACTAGCGCCGTTAGCTTGAGGCAGTCGGCAGATAATACTATGGGACGTCGTCGTCGATGTTTCGGTGCAAAAACACGCGCCAATGCACGTTGCATGCACGACGTGTACCCGGCACTGATAGCAGTGGCCACTTTATGACATTGTATTGCAAGAGCCCAATTTCTTCTATTTTTGATGAACTTTTGTTGTATTTGCTGTCTTTTGAGTTAGTTGCAATTGTTGACGCGCCACAGCTATATATACAGTGTGTCCCAATAAAAGTGATAACACTAAACTTTTGGCTCTGGTAAGTGCAAACCTGCATCGCATTGCACATAATTAAGCATGCACAGACGTGGATGTATTTGG
>Ga0209671_1002312_pt1 | contig 17297 bp, 14 predicted proteins | sample WorMetHERISLAND2_2_FD_187401 | JGI IMG/M metagenome (GOLD analysis project Ga0209671, IMG submission 187401) | Marine gutless worms symbiont microbial communities from Max Planck institute for Marine Microbiology, Germany - Olavius geniculatus... | ecosystem: Host-associated > Annelida >...
CATGCATTGTTGCTGCCCACAATATATGCGAATTTAAGAAAAATTGTACTTGGGGAAAAAAAGTTACGAGGTTTTGAATTTTTCTTTGCATGGGGCCTTATGGGCAAAAAATGGTTAAACTTATTTCTCAGGCTGGAAAAAACTCAGGGATTTTTAAAAAATATATCAACATACTTGCATTGTTGCTGCCCACAATATACGCGAATTTAAGAAAAATCGTACGGGGGAAAAAAAGTTAGCCAATACCCGTAATGCAAATTTTTGGGAAAATGGCCAAAAAATTGGCTAGGGGAGCGATAGCAAAATTCTGTCTATTGAGTTTTTAGACATTGTCGTCCCCTATAAGTGTGCCAAATTTGGGAAGGATCGCTTCGGAAATGGAGGAGCTGATTTTTTTTTTAGATTTTGCATGGGCCCCCTATAGAGACGACATCACCGATCCATATATATAAAGATCGACCGAAAAACACGACAAGCGGAGTCGATATAATTAACTCCTCCACACTCCTCTCACAGTGAATTATACAGTAAGCACACACTCACGCTGCATCCAAAACTATTAGTGCTCTTTTACTTCTACAGCTGTTGACTCAATTTTCACATTTCCTCTCAACTAAGAGTAGGGTTAGAGCCAGAGGGTTCCCTGTCAAAACCGAGACTGGCAAAACCGAAAACGTCAAAACTACCCAACTACACGAACCCTAACCCTATCCCTAACCCAATCCTTAATCTTATTTCCTAAACCTAAGCCTGTATCACTGTTTCGTGGTTTTGTCGATCTCGGTTTTGTCATGACGCCGGATTACAGTGAGGGTTGGTGTTCGTGAAAATGCATGTTGCAGCATACACCTTCGGACCATCAAACCTTCAGATTATAGACACACAATAATTCATGCTACATCATTAACTGAAGCTCTAGAAAGTAATATACCCAGAACCCAGGCTAAATAATAGCAAGTGAGTGACAGTGACAGTCAAACAGTTGTGTCACAAAGCCAAGAAGGCCCCACAATGGATGCATTCCTATACTTAAGCCGAATTATGTCAACATATCCGCAGAAATTAGATAACTTCAGTAGAACTTTGAACTGTTAGCATCCTGGAGTTCCAATCATCCCATGTCAGAATCAGCGCAGTTCCTTGCAAGAAGATCTCTACCTGGCCCAGGAAAAAAATCTGTGTCCCTTCTGTACTCTGTAGGTTCCGAAATTAAAACCTTTTGACCTATTGGGTGGATAAAACAAAAACATCTGAAACCCATCTTTGTGGGTTTCATATATGAAGAGCTATAAACACCTCTTAAGTGGAACCCTACCTAGACGGTCTGAAAAAAATAGCAGGAAAACTTAAAGAACAGTCTGCTAGAGCCTCTTCTTTGGTGTTACAGTTGTTAAAGCAAGAAGTGATTCTCATGACCTCTGTGTGTTACATGTATTGTTTGTTCAGCCAGCTAGCAGTGATGAGATGCAGACACAGGCGTTGATATAAACCGATCTGATTCACACGTTCTTGCAAAATACGCACGCAACAACAGCCGTCAGTCAGGCTGCTGAGCAGAGAGACGCTGTAGCAAAGTACATCTCCGACTTCAACAAATTTAGTGCTACTCTGACTGACAAATAATACCATCTACATCACCAAAGCTGTGGTGATACTGTAATGGGTTACTCAATAAATAAATCTAGAAATTTTAAGGTGACCTAGGTAATGCAAAATATTGCTGGGTTCACTAGAGAGAAAGAATAATTGAAGTGCAGTCCAGGAAGAAGTCAAGAGAAAGGATTTTTTGGATAGATGAGTTTTGAGTCATAACGATTAGACTGAAGCCACGTCGTCCGGCAGGTCGTTCCACATCCATGGGCCGACAACCAAAAGCCCGACTGGTGACGGTTGTCAACTTGACCAGGGGCCTAATTTACAAAACATTGTAAAACAATCGTAAAATTGTCGTAAAATTTTCGCAACTTCGTCATATCTTTGTCGTAAATCAACAAGTTACGATGTCATAAGATTGTCGCAAAAATGCTGTATCCGAATTTTGGAAGCTGATTTTACAACTTAATAACTTTCTGGCAATTTTGTCGTAACTCCGTAGTCGCCAAAATTAGCCAGCCAATCAACCGCTGTTACGCTGACCTTACCCAAGACCTCAACCAATCGCGACGCAGTGTCGCTGAGCTGGCATCGCACGGCGCTGCACGCCGATCGTCTGCTTTCGCCGCCGTTGCCAATGGTTACCAATGTAAACAATAACAAGTGAACTGATTTTGCAGCAATTTCGCTGCCTGAAGTTACCGCAAACGAAATTTATACGTATTACGGCACCATGTGAGAATTATATACTAATGAAAAAATCTAAATATTTACTGCATGCATGCATGATGTTTGTCTTGACTTTGTCGTAACTTTTGTGGTAACTTTGTCGTACAATTTTTTGTAAATCGCGTTTTATCGTACATTTGTCGTAAACCTTCCACATGTCGTAACAATGTCCTCGTGCAATGTTTTGTAAATTAGGACCCAGAGGCACTGACAGACATAGTGTGTGCACGTGACATTATAATGCTCATATTTTAAGCATCGTGCTGGGCAGAAACACAGAAAAAAAACTTGTCCGCCGCAAACGTTGAGCCGCTTACATTCTGGTTTTCAAGTCGCAGACGCCTTCCAATCCAAACCTCCTAGGGCCTAATTTACAAAACATCGTAAGACAATCCTAAAATTGTCGTAAAAACCTCGCAACTTTGTTGTATCTTTGTCGTAAATCAACAAGTTACGATGTCATAAGACTGTCGTAAAAATGTTGTATCTGAATTTTGAAAGCTGATTTTACGACATCGTAACTCTCTTGCAATTTCGTTGTAACTCCGTAGTCACTAAAATTAGCCAGCCAACCAACCACTGTTACGTTGACCTCAACCACGACCACAACCAATCACGACGCAGTGTCACTGAGCTGGCGGCGCACGGCGCTGCACGCCGATCGTCTGCTTCCGCCGGTGCCAATGGGTACCCATGTAAACAATAACAAGTGAACTGATTTCGAGGCGATTTCGCTGCTCGAAGTTAACGCAAACAAAATTTATACGTATTACGGCACTATGTGAGAATTATTATACTAATGTAAACTCGAAACAATTACTGCATGTGTGCTTGATGCTGTCGTACGACAGCTAATAAGGTGTCGTACGTTTTGTCGTAACTTCTGTCGTAACTTCCTCGTACGATTTTTTGTAAATTAGGCCCCTGAGCGTACGATACAAGTTCTTTGGAATCGCATGTGGCTGTAGTATTTTGTGATTACTGATTACAGAATAGCAGAAACTGAGTAGGACGCTTTAAAAACAAAAAGACCGTGAATATGGCTATTTTTCTTCCAAAGTATGCTGCGATTTCTCACTTTTCCATCCTGATACAGGCCTGTAAATTGCCTGGCAGCGATGCAATGTCACGCAGCCAGTATGACGTGTGACTGCAGACCTACTGGTCAAAGGTCTGAGCCAGCTAGGCGCCATGCAGCGACCACCGACGACGACGTGTGAACGCTAGCTGATGCCCGTCCGCCAAGCAATAAGTCAATCGAGGGGTTTTTGTCCACCATGCCAGGACGACGACTGACAGCCAGAAGTAGAGTAGAGTAGGGTAGTGCCAGCAGCCAAGAAACAAGACGAATGAGTGCTATAGGAGCTAGCGCAGTGCAATGCGGCAGGCCTGGCAATGAATTGATGTATATAGAGCGCCAGACACCATGCAGACCAGGCCGGGGCGACTCCAAGCGACCACGGAGATAGACGACGACGACGACGACGACTAGGACGGCGACCACTAGGGTGGCATGGACTAGTGTGATCCGGGCAGGGCGCAGCTGCTACTGCTGGGAGCGGCGCCCACTGCTCAGCCGCTCCAGTCTCCACTCCAGCGAGGCCGCAGCAGCAACGATTTGTCACGCTCGTATTGAACCGACCGACTGACCGACCGCGTTCTACAACGGACAACGAGCCCCTCGCGCGGTCGGCCTACTATCGCCACCACTACGTCCTGTGCGGGCGGCGTCGTGCCGGGCGTCTAGAAGGAGCGGCGTGTGGCGGGCGTTCCACAGCTGGCAGTGCGATGCCGCCCCAGCAATACCCAGCACCCAGCAGCAGCAGGTCGCTGTGTATTCAGCCGGCGTCAGCTGACAGTCGCCGCCGCCGCCGCTGATAACGCGCACAGCAAGCAAGCGTCGAGGCCCGCAGTCACACGTCCACTGCATGGCACTGCATGGTCCAGGGACTCCTGGATTTGCACCAGGACGCACAGCGACTACGAATGCCACGTGAACAATGTCTCAACCACGGTCATACCGCGACGGACCGCCAAAAACCTGTCTTAGACGACGACGAAACCGTGCATATTAAACGCTGAACTGACCCTAACAATGACCCAACCTTAACCCTGTTTCTAATCCTATCCCTCCCTAAGCGTGGCGGCCTTTCGGAAAAGCGGGCCAACGCCGAGTACCAGACCACCGACCGATGGAGCAAGAACTCTCACATACCGTAGCGTACTAGTAGCAGATGCTAGAAGTCCTTAAACACAGAGACGCAGTACCGCCCACCCAGCGTGCTAGACGACCACCCACGTCACTCTCAGCTGACCAGGACACATCATCAATCAATTATTGCAGTAATTACATTAGTATAATTACACCGCAATACCAGCAGTCCCCTACGACCTGCGCACTACAGTCAATGCTCGTCCAATGAAGCGTATACAGAATCACCGTACGACGGCGACCAAATCCTCGAAATGTCCACCACGTGACTTGTTGCTCGGCTGGGCTCCTAAAACCGCTGACCTCGTTTGCTATGCAGTCAGCAGCGCAAAATCCCTGCATTAGCAGTGCCGATAATCAACTACCCTGCAGGGATATTAACTTTAAGTACCAGTAAGAAAGAAAGTAGAGTTAGTAGACAAGCATCAATTGACACTACTTACACTATATGCACTGCAGCCAGCAGCATTTCAGCTAGAATGTCGCACAAATGAGAAAACAAACTACAACAACAAGAACACCAAGTAACATCAGCTGTAAACCGTTGTAAAATAGTCACTGGCAGTGACTATGTGAATATGTGATACCGCGAGAATATGATTTTTGAAAAACGTGCACAGTTTTGAGGAGCAGAGCATGAAAATCGCGAGGAGCGACTGAAACGCGGTCATCTGCAGCAGCGCCAGCAGACATTGCAGACAAGCATTGCAGCAGTCATGAGAGATCTGAAGCACTACTGCTATACTGCAGTATACACTGGCGTCATAAGTCATTGCTCAACTGCTGCAGGGACTTGCAAGACGCCCACGTGCGTGGCATGGGGTGGCGACGTTGATGCCACCGCCGGCGATACGCAGGGGCTTATATACTATCTCCCTAAATATAGAATCAAAATCGGGTTTAATTCCCCTTCTCTCCCTCCGTCGGTTCCTTTTCCCTTTCCTCTCTTTCTCCCCATTTCCTCCTCCTCTCAGTCCTCTCCTTTATCTCGGGATATCATCATCTCCCTATCACTTCACTATCTTCCCCAGATTTCTCTCCTTCACCCATTTCACTTCACTCCTTCCCACTTCCCATTCTATCCTCCCTTCTCCTACCCCTATCCCATCTCCCTTCCCGGGGGTCACACACCCTCAGTCCAGCTACCGGGTCTGGGGGAGCGCTGTAAGCTCCGCCAGCGGGTCGGGACTCTGGGCAGAACATGCATTTGAGCTGAAACCGACTTCTGGTGATCAGATAGCAATTTGCCAAAACTCCCCGTCCCTTGTTATTTTTTGACTGGTCCAAGATGCGCCCACCTGGTAGACGAATAGAAGCCGCTGGCGATATGACGCAGGCACGGCGGGCGCCGGTGGACCGGTCAGTCGTTGGATAATGTATCGGCGCTGGGGACATGACGAGTGACGACCGGTGGTCGTACAAAAGCGCTCCAGTAGACTTCGGCGTCTTGACTCGGCGAGCGACTTACATCAGCCGCTTCACCAAACATCCATGGGCAGACAGACAACACACGCAGACAGAGACCGCTGGGAGAACGGGCACAGACGCACGTCGCTGATACATATTAGCACGAGCGGCTCGAGGCGCGATGCCAGCGGCGACTACAAGTCCCCGTCCGTCCACGGTACAACCACGCAGGCAGGTCTCCGAGAACACAGCATAGCTGCTAGTAAACGGTGGTCTGGAGTGGAATGGAGTCTTTTATTATTTAACAACGCTATGTAGTATCGACGACTGTCGGCTGCATCAACGGTGGTCTGGTCACGTCTAACGCGCGTCAATCGCTGTCCGTCCGGCCGTGTGATGGCAGCAGGCAGACAGCGCTAACGAGAGACGAATGCTAGGACGAATGCTAGGAACGAACAGCAGCTGAACTGAGCAGACGTCGGCAGCGATGCACACGTGTGCAACGAACGAACGATCAATTCGATATCAGCCACCCAGTCAGACACTCGGACGCCAGTCACACGCGTTATGAGCGGCGATCCGCGATGACGATGATGACGAAGGCGCCGTTGAATCGTTTAGGTCCAATCTCCACCTGTCGAAGATCTTCAGCAAATGAAAGCAGTGGCGGAATCATTCATGTTGACCGGGCGTATTTTATAACCAAGTGAAAATTTTGCACAAAAATGCATTATTTCTCCACAGACGACACCCCTTTCCACCCTTCCGCCCCAATTCAAAAATTCTGGATCCGCCATTGAATGGAAGTAGTAGAGTTTGGGACTTAATGCATCCCGCTTCGATTCACGTGTTACTAGGCACTATAGGCAGAGAAGAGACACTATATAGGCAGTAACGACGTACATTAAGTACGAACATCAAACACTGTCTTCGAGCGCTTGCCATGAGCGACGAACTAATACGCCTGCTTTTTTGCATTACGCAACTAACACCGACGTCTACACAGGCTACGGCACAACCGTCTGCATTGTATACCGCTACTGCTGGGCAGGGCGCTAAACCAGCGCACGCATAGTTGCTGGACTGGACTAGACTATAAAGCAATCAGACAGTAGAGCTTGTAAATCAGCCGCCTTGCAACTAACTACATGACGGCAAGGAAAGGAACGACGCGGACGACATCGTAACAGAACTGCCATTGCGTTGGAAGACTGCATTCTGACGCGATAATCACTCCAGGGCAAGCAGCTATACTGTACAGCCGGCGAATAACATCCCCGGCAATGCATCTATATTTAAACACGGCTAGTAGCTATGTAGCCGTGTGACTGACTGCCCGACGAGCGCCTCGAGACGACCACGTCCGAGATTTAGAACTTCTTGCCGCTTCTCAGCGCAAAACACTATAAATCATTGCGAACGCTGTTCTGCTTCAGTTAGCATTACAGTCAGTGAGCGTGTAGTATACACAGCTAATATTATACAAAACGAAACAGCAGAAGAGATATGCGCAGACAAAATAAAATAAAAATCGCACCAGACGGCTGGAACACGGTGCACGGCATCTGATCTATAGAACTGTATGTCTGCGCCCTCTGGGACCCTGACCTGCTACATTCTGACCCGAAAAACCTAAACAGTTTACTATTATCATCAGGTGTACAACAAGCAAAAACGCCGAGTTCGTTTATATCTATAACCTGCAATGTTGTTTATTTATTTATTTATTCATTCATTCATTACTGTTGTCAGAGACAGCTCATTCTAAGCTATTAGCTTGTTTTAGTATGGACAACACGGCCCCATTAGCGTTATAGTTCCACCTAAAATGCCTTCCTTAAATGTAAGGAAAACTGAATCAACGGTCGCAGAAGATGGCTCATATTCCGCTGAGGGCAATGGCTGACAACTGCAGCCATCAACAATCTCAAAAACAGCTGACCTGTTACTGGGCTGTCCAACCAGCAGTACAGGCCCGTGGAAAGGGCGAAGTAGGGAGGGGGTAAGCTACCCCGGGTCCCGCGCCGTTTGAGGGGCCCCGCCGTCGCCAGAATGCACCATTTTGAAAAGAAAAATTATTTCTTCCCCAGAGGGCCCGCGAAAATGTTTGGCGGGGGGGGGCGATAGAATGTTTTCTGTTGCTGTCGACGGGCCTGCAGCAGCCCATTACAGTTGGCGTCATTAGCAGATGTCCCTAGACACGGTAAGCCGTAGTAGACACATACTGCATGACGGTTTAATTGACTCGTCATCTCATGGTGCAGGGACTCAATGCTGCTGCTGCTGCTGCTGTTGCTGACGCTGAGACCGAGCCCGTATGCCCGCTCCAGGTCACCAGCATGACCACACTCCACTGCTTCCGTCTTACAGTACTACAGCTTGCATCCCCGTCAGACACTGGGAAAATACCCTCTACCTAAAAAACCTGGTAGTTAAACTCACGTTTAAAAAAACCACCAAAAACCCATCCCAAAACTTATTTTACTGTAGTTTCTTGTTCCACTAATAATGAAATATTTTATTATGACTCAATTTTAAAAAAAAACTCCGAATTTGGAAGTCTTGGTATCTTTTACGCTGCACAGAGCAAACAGAAACTCATGAATCAGCGAACTGAAAATTCGTCCGTACAGATAACAAAACCCATGAAGTTGAGTCTTTTTTTTACAAAAAAAAGTTCAACATAAAAAAACCAATAAAACCAGACACCGAAAAAACCGACCGAGTTGGGCTTTAAAAAGCGATTTATTTTTTTTTACAACAATGCTTGTTGTAGAACGCATCCACAACGAATCAACGCAAATGGAGTCTGGACCTATAGACGTCGTCTTAAGTCATCAAGCGCTGCAGGCTGCAGTCATGTCATCTTTTCATGACGTTGGCTATCCGGCTGCCCAATCAACATGGCCATCGACCATGCAAACTCATGTCTCAGTTTATTCCTTCGTCCGGTAAATAGCACCCGTTATATACTAATACTTTTCAGTTCAATCTGCAGGACGATATCCCATCTCTGACGTAAAAAAGCCATATACGCTATTGCGTCATCAACAGACGATGGACCTTGCTTATTTTTATAGGGCGCGGCGGCGGCGCAATGACGTCACATGGTGTCGGTGGTCACGTGACGCCAATGCCAATCAAGCACCGGTCGGCCAACCAACCACTAATTACATCTATGCATGCCTGCCTCAGCCAGCCAGCTAGCCAGCCTTCTTTACCTGTACTGCCCACGTCGTTACCATGGCAACTACCGGCTTCAGCAAATGCACGATTAGACGACAGGTATGTATACATCTAGCGACACATCCACACGACTGGAAAACAACAAGCAGTGGCTTCTATCCCCCCAAATTCCAAATCTGGAATCAAAATCGGGCGCAACTTCCCCCAGTTTTGGGCTCAGGTCCCCCCAATTTTTGACTCAAGTTTCCCCCTCCATTTTAGGCTTCTTCCCTCTCCAGGGAGAGTTTTGTTAAGGGTGTAGTTTGCCCAGTGAAAAACGAAGAGGAAATTTTGATTTACAACTTTATCAAAACTCACCCCTACTCACCCAAACTCACCACCACTGGGCGCAAGCCAAGCCCACCAGGTATAGGGATAGAAGCCACTGACAACGAGTGCTATGGAGAAGAATAACAGACGCCGCCGAAATCCTCTGGAAATCATGCCAAAATGTCCCTTGCACTTCCCAGAACTGCTAACACGTGTCATGCTAGTGATGCTACGTTCCGCAACGACTAAGCCTATAGCATGACGTATGAATGACGCAATTTAAAGATGTAATTTAGACGTAATTTAGATCAAGTAAAAGAATACTGCTGATATAATCAAGAAAACTACCGAGCCAAAAATGTGCAGAGACAAAAGATACAGAAGCAGAGTTAATCACTAAAGAAACAAGAAAATGTCTATAAGAAAATATAACCACCACCGTTTAATAATCCGCTGAAGTAGCGCAAACACTGGCAAATATAGTGTGTTCGTTCGTTTGCTCATTCAAGTATATCAAATGCACCAATTGACGTGCAAGCTTCAGTTCACTCTAAAGAGCTGGCAACATGTGTAGGCTTTAGCTTAGGTTTTTTAGACATATATTGTAAACCACTGGTAAGTGATTATTTTTGATTGACTGACATATACGATAAGATGAAATGAAAATCTGGAAAATGCTTATTCACCATCACTGGTGAATACGCAACAAAACAGATAGCACAAAATTAAAGAACAGAAGAAAAAAACACATACAAGGCAACAAACTAAAACAACTGGACTCCGTTTAGTTAGTAATATTCATCAGAGAGCAAAATACACTTTGCAGAAGTTGTATTTTATCGTACTGGTTCGCAAAGCAAAACAATTTTTACGCGCGAAAGCAGCTACTGCTTTCAGTGCGAATTAGCCATCGCATTTCTGTCTGTCCGTCTGTCCATCAAACGGATGGATCAGTCAAAAGCGGTGCAAGCCAAAATCACCAAATCTTCACCGTCGGGTGCCTGGAAGACTCTAGTTTCAGGTACCGTAAAGCTTTTCCATAAATTCGAAGGGGGTCACCCCAAACGAAGGCGCTAAATGAGAAGGGGGTGGGCAAAATTTGCCATTTTAGCCAATAAGTTGCTGTATCTCAGTAACTGTGCGAGATAGGGCCTAGGTTACTATTAATCACTAATAGGAAGTAGTACACTGGCTCTCGATTGGCGCCGAATTCAATGACCTTGAAAGACCTTGAAAGCCAAAATAGGGGGTTTTATGGATTTTTTTGGTGATTTCGGGCTGCAACACAAGTCTACATCATTCACAAGGTGGCGCCACGGAACTATCGTTATGCGATCCAGATTTAGAATTTAGTATTTGTATATTAACTTAGTGTAAACACCCCAATTTTCAGCTAAACTACTAAACCGGAACTGCTATAGGCTTTCGCGCATTTCGTGAGCATTAGCTAAAATTTCTTGTATTTTTTTATTATATAGCAGAATGTGTGAGGCACTTACCCAGGTGACACTGTGGGTGCAGGCGGCAGGTAGGTAAGTGAGTGACGTATGTGATTGACTGATGTAATTTAGAGATCTGCACCATCAGTCGCCGGGTTGATGCTGTAGGCTGATGCCAGGCTCAGTCTCTGCAACCAGGCAACACGCTCCGTCAGTCACTATTCACCGCTGCAGTTAATCTGTACACATCATTCACCATTCAGCATAGACAGGCAAGCGGAGCCGACCCAAAGACGCCATGCAAAAAAACAGTGGGCCATGGCGCTGAGCAAGAATCACGTCCTCAGCGTTACCGCAGATCCCTAAGCTTAGGAGTGGGGCCTCGGTATGCACGGATAAATAGCTGCCTGCAGAGCAATTCACAACACCTTCAATATGAATTAAACTGAAATACGGCATAATGTCGCACAGCTTACACGCGTAAATAAGCGAATGTCATTTAGGTGGTCAAGCATGCATGTACTGAGTTTATAAACGACGGAGGCCTGCGTATACAGAACTGTAACCGGGCATGTTTCTATGGAAGAATGAAATGCAATCAAAACTGAACCACGGATTTGGGCCCGACATCAACTCACCTGTCTGCACCCAAGGGCTAAATCAAGTCATTGCGACGAAAGGCGGTCAGAGTCCGGGAACAAACTGGCGTAGACCTCCTGGGCGTCCTCGAAAAACATGGACACAGCAGATCGGCAAAGGAACAACGGCCAGCTGGAGACAAATGCGGCAGAGTGCAAAGGATCGTGGACATCGTGTGGAGTCGTCGCAACGGACCTCAGCTGCCTATACGCGTCACGACGATGATGATTTTCTGCAGATCACGCACGCCCCTACGGTAACTTCACGAGTCTAATTTTTAAAAAAATGTAAAGTATTTAACTACTGACGCGTCTTGCTGCAGTGCAGCATCATCATGCAGTTCAAGTTCACGTCCCGCAGAAACCTGATTGCTATACTCAGTCAACGCCGGCCATCTGGTTGGTGCTTTTTATAATACCAATGACCTTAACTTTATCAAGCCCATGGCGGGGCCAAAGGCGAAAAGCATTCCGCTGCGAGAACGGCCCGGCATGATAAAAAATATCCCGACGCGGTGAGCGTTTTTAGCATCATAAATAACGGACAGTTTATCTACTACAAGACGCCAACTACACCCATTAGTTTCTGAGAGTAAGCAGAATCGACATCCAATTTAATGCACATGGTGTCTGCATGTGACGTCACAGTCGATAATCTGCAGAGCGACCCAAGTCCAATGTGCAGATAAGCTGCCAATAATAAATATATAATGCCATATGACATGCTATTTGACTTTTCTCATTACCAAAACCAAAAACTCAAAATTTTACGATAATCAATACACTATATACGACCACGAAAGCAATACAGGCATTAGCCATTTTCGAAAATGTTATGCTAATATTTTGTGTTTCATTTATATCCAACCTAAATTCGGAACATTTGCATCGTCTTAAAACATGTTTTTAACAAAACTGCACAGTGCACACTGCTATAAGTTAAAAGGGGCTATTTGTACAACAAAAGAAATCACACAACTTTTGAAAGAGAAACATTTTGCCAACGTTTTATTTGACATCTATAAGTATAATAACTATGCACGGCCTGCCTAATATATTCGCAGCTAGTGGCCACACGGCAGGTGCAACGTTGAGGGAATGAAGTCGTGTTAACAAAGCCGGAACGACTGAACAGCAGCAGAGAATGTGATAGCCACTAGCCAGGTGAGCGGAGAATTTGATAGACAAGATAAAAACATCAGTGTCGTGCTGCATGCATTAGCCACTAACAGACAGACGAGACGGTCTGTCAGACGACAAAACCCCTTTCCTCTATGCACCTTATTTTATGACGTGTGGTTGTAAACAAATGTGGTACTTTCAACAGCTTTAATTACTGTTAACTGTGTCGAGTAATTAGCTAGGGGGTTTTGTCATGGCTGGTCGACCATCCTGTCAGTCAGGCTGGGTGGTCTTTGACAGACAACGTTGCCATGGATACAGCTGCAGTAGCAGCGTCAGAGATGGCGCGGCAGACAGTACAGTTCATTAGACCGGTCTCCATGGCGTGCACTGTGCGACTGCGAGCGCGTCCCATCGCCCAGAGCACACTAAACGAACGCCGGGCGCGCTCTAACAGTGTGTTTACAACGACAAGAGCGATCAAACTAAACACCGGATGGGACGCATGTGTCCCGTCCGTCGTCGACCGTTAACTTGCTGTTTTATCGGCTACAGCGAACTAGGAACTCTGGGCAGTGCTTAACGCACATGATGATTGACTCTTGAGTGACACTTTTGACAAATAGCACCAGCAGACTGACGGACGCTAGTATAGAGTTCGCATCCGATTAACAGCTCAAGCAGCGACCACAGACAATTAAAATTCCACGTAAACTACACGCGATTTTCCATGAACTATATACAGGCTGATAAGCCATCAAGAGAAATGTAAATAGTTGCGGAGAAAAAAAACGTTACGCCAAGTGTGTCAGCAGCCTTAGTTGAGTGACCAGTGCACTGTGGGTCACCTGCTGTGACCGAAACATACCACAGCCAGATATTAAGATCGAAAAGTGGACCATGTTTGTGACTTCAATTCAGCTACTGCTTTCAGCGCGTCTTAGCCATCGCAATTCTGTCCGTCCGTCTGTCACACGGGTGGATCAGTCAAAAACGGTGCAAGCTAGACTCACCAAATCTTCACTGGAAGGCTGCCTGGAAGACTCCAGTTTCAGGAACCGTAAAGCTGTTCATAAATTCGAAGAGGGTCATCCCGAACGAGGGCAATGAATGAGAGGGGGTGGGAAAAATTTGCGATTTTAGCCAAAAAGTCGCTGTATCTCAATAACGGTGTGAGATAGGGTCTAGGTTACTATTATTTTAATATGAAGTCGTACACTGGCTCTCGATTGGTGCCGAATTCAATGACCTTGAATGACCTTGAACGCCAAAATAGGGGGTTTTATAGATTTTTTGGGGCGACTTCGGGCTGCGACACAAGTCTATATCATTCACCAGGTGGCGCCACGAAACTATCGTTATGCGATCCCGATAGAGAATTTGGTATTTGTATATATTAACTTGGCGTGAACACCCCAATTTTCAGCTAAACTACTGAACCAGAACTGCTATAAGCTTTCGCGCATCTAGTGAGCATTAGCTCAAATTTCTTGTATTTCAAGGGATGAAACCAGTACTCTTAACTGAACTTGGCTCCGAACACGCTTAAAACGGACTGAGACAGGCAAACCATGACTTTATTTCTCTTTTAGAAATTTATGCACATTCCTCAGCCAAAATATAAGTAACGACGACTCCACAAACGCAACAAACAGACAGAGACAGACAGACATCGTGGTTCCTAAGCCTCCAGGTACGAACAAAACGATGAGCAGGCCTATATAGGCAACGCAAAACATGCTACCTGCAGCAGTACAGGTGATACAACTCTAAGTCTATGCCGCAGATAGTTTATGACTTGATGACGCTCTCATCATAAGTATGGGCATATTTACATCACACTGTGGCGGTGAATAGTGGTCCATAAACTTGGCGTGGCATGGCGGCGTCTTTCACTACGGGCAGACCGGACCGGGCAAGTGCGTCATGAGTTGACAGGCTACCCACCAACACACAGTGAATATGTCAACCACTTGAAGACGCCGGCCGTGACATCAAAACTGCACTAAAACGAGTATATTAATCGCTAAAAGAATACGACAACGACGGCTGCTTTAGGCGACCTATAACTCCACTACGGTACTTCCTGAATTGATATACGACACAGGTGATTTTACACCACAAGTCGTATCGTTCAGTATCGTAATGTCATGATGACTATATCTGTTATAGGTCATCCATTTGACGAAGACTTATTGTATGCAAGTGTGTAAGAAGTAAAGCTGTACAGCGCGCCAATGTCAGAGGGGAAAATCTCGCTGAATCCGAGGCGCAACTTGCTTCGGATCTGCTGCAATGCACGCTTTCAATATACAGCGGACGCCGGACATGTTGTACAATAGATCCACAATACGCCCAGGTGAGAAGTGTAGTCTGGACTTTAATGCAAGGATGAGACACTTGACTGACGATTCAACAAGCAACATTACAATACCAGGATAAGCCGGAAATTGCAGTGGAGGCCTATAGGCCTATCACAACATACAGGCACATGAAGAAACCATTGCTTTATCGATGTTTCATAACTTTCATTTTACAGGTAAAAATCGCTTGCCTCCTGTCATCAACACGTGTACAAGACACTGAAAATGTTGCGCAAGATAGCAGTAAGTGTTTCACCACATTTTCATTATGCGACCGTCATAACAGGAAGCATTACGGGTCGTGCCCGTCCGTCCATGTGTACATCTGTCTGTTCCATACGCGATAAAAGCTCCTAACTCAAAAAGGGGACGTAAAAACCTAACTCGGCGAGAGCGTTCCCCTGCAGGTATATAGAGTAGCCGGCGTGCAGATTCCCCGTTCAAAAAATCAGGCTCAGGACCGCACAGCTCTGGACGGAGAGCCGCATAATAGGTTGGCAACGGGCTGACATATTTCGCTATAGTTTTACACGTAACCGACCACGAACGACGCAAACAAAACTCAAATGGCTATGTTCTGTGCAAAAGGTCATCATCAACTGATGCAATAACCACGCAACTCCATGTGAGTTTTAGCGACCACAAAAACACACGTGAATGAGTTTTACTTGTGTTTGGTCGCAGGAAGAATGCAGAGAAAGCCGAAGTCGGAAAGCGGAAGTGGTGCCTAGACATATATTGACTATAGCCGGAAAGGCATCCCACTTGGACAGTGCTCATGCAGTGCTTCCTTCCTCTGTATATATCCAACCATCGCCGCCAGAAAACAATCAGCATATACGACGATTAAACGAATATACACATGGTAAACAGAGTGCACTACTGGTTTCAGCAAAAAAATAGCCAAAGAAATAATACTTTGCCAGTCTTCTTCCCTAAAATGTTTTTGACGTTCTATACAGCCACCATCTAGACTATAGCACTTCAGATACCCTCGATGTTATTTTGGACAGGGACAGTTAGGATTAGCGATAGCCACCGCATTAAGAACGAAAAATAGCATATTTCTACACTTTATTTTTCGTCTTCGCAGCGACACAGAAGCATTAACCATCGGTGTCAGTGAGCTGTGTTTCATTAAGCACCGGGAAAGGCAGAAAACACTCCAAAACCGATCAATGGCTATGGTCGCGGAGTAACTGAAGCCAGGCCAGTGCATGAGATGTTAATTTCCGCCAATGTATTTTCGTTCGTGAAGACTTTCCACAGTTTTCAGTGCTTCTCGCATCGCAGTTCTATTGTAGGGCTTCATGTAAGTGCCACGAATCACGGACCTCACTAGAACAAACCTATCCTCTATTTTAGTATCTAGAGCTTGAAAGGTTGAAGACGTGTGCACAGCTCTTCACGGAAACCCATCTCAGAGCTACTGAGCGTCACCTGCCATATGGGATCGCACAGTATGTTCTGCCACCCGACACAGGTTAAAGCGCCTCCTCTTAACCCTATAGCCAGACAGATCGGTACTTGATTCACCTACCCCGAAGGGATGGAAGACTGAGTTGATAGCCACCCGACTGGAAGTCAAACCCAGTCGGGTGGGCCACAACCTCTTTATCGCAAGTCCAATTTCCTAACCGTTACGCCACAGTCACTCATATCTGTACTCGTCACTCTACTGATAAACTGATAAATGTGTAAAAAAAAGCCAAAGTAATTTTGCACTAGGCAGAATTGCTGCACCTCGCACGTTGGACGGTATACATCTTGCAAATGTCTGGGGCGTCGCCTAAAGGCGCGTACAGAGCGACGTAACTAAACTAAACTGAACCGAAGTGACATGACTTAATTTTTACGTGCGAGAGCTAGCATAGCTAGCTATCGGCGCGCGCGTATTAGCTATGGTAATTCTGTCTTGGTGTCTGTCACAACCCGGTACCGATCGGAGCCCTGGTGAGATAGAGACTTCTGGTTTTCACCATATGACAGCTTAGAGTCTCTAGTATTTTGTGACAAAATTGCATGCCACTGGGTAAAAGGGGTCCCCACGAAGGGAGAAAGAGGGGCACCCCCTTAAAAAGCGTTATTCTACTCGTCTAACGTGAAAATGGTTGCAGATGGGCACAGACATGCTGCTTAACATAACAAGCACTGGCAACGAGCTTCTTAGAAATGTGAACATCGATGACCCTCAATGACCTTGAACCCCCAAAATAGGGGGTTTTAATAAATTTTTCGCGATTTCGGGCTGCGACACACATTTCAAGAGTGAACTGCACCAAAATGGCTGGAGATAGAC
>Ga0209671_1002314_pt1 | contig 17296 bp, 14 predicted proteins | sample WorMetHERISLAND2_2_FD_187401 | JGI IMG/M metagenome (GOLD analysis project Ga0209671, IMG submission 187401) | Marine gutless worms symbiont microbial communities from Max Planck institute for Marine Microbiology, Germany - Olavius geniculatus... | ecosystem: Host-associated > Annelida >...
AATTGACTAAAAACCCCATGGATATCATCTCCATCATTTCCATGGATATCGTCTCCGTCGTTGCAAGTTTTCCGCAGCAGACTGAAAACCGAACTTTTTGCCTGGTCTTACAATCACGGCTAACAACGTCTCATTGCACTGACTACTATTACGTGACTTTACTGTTTAGGCTTATTGTTACGTGTCCTTGTAGTCTTACTACTTGACGCCACGCGAAAGTTAATTCGTCCTTCATCATCATCATCATCATCATCGTCATCTAAAGGCGGGCAGTTAGAAGTATTTTTGTTTACTAGCATTCATTCATTATCTGTGAGAACCTTACAGACTGTGAACTGTGTACTGGCGACGTTGGGAAATAAGGGTATGCGCATTTGTCTATCATTGGTGGTACGATCGAGAGGTCCTGGGTTCGACTCTTGGTCGGATCACTATCACGTGGTTACTACTTGGATGGGTGGCTGTCTGCAGACAGGAAAGTCATGTCTGTATACCAAGTTAACTTAATCTTCCAATTTTTCGAGTACCAGCCTATCTGGCTGGGGTTAAAGTGGGGAGCGTTCACCTATGTCAGGTGGTGGGCAACAATGTGTGATCCCGTATGGCAGTTTACGCTCCGTAGCTCTGCAATGGGTTTTCCATAAAAAAAACTATATTTACACACCTCAGGTAGATCCAGATATGCATGTGATGACGGTTTATAATGATAATAATAATAATGATAATAATGTTGCCAGCGTATTATACGTGTATTTCGCAGGTGTTGTCATCAATTCCAGTCAGTCATCGCAACGTGTTCAAATACATCTGTGCTTTCCTTCGCAAACTGCTTCAGCATTCCAACAACAACAGACTCGACGCCAAAAGTCTCGGTCAGCTTATTCTGTTGTAGTAGTAGCGCCTATGCCGGTAGTTTATATATGTGCGAAATGTCGTGAGATGTGGTTAAACAGTTTACTGACGGAATTTACTGAAGAGGAGTCAGTAGGGAGTGATTGAGAATTGCAAATGTCAGGTGGTTATGCTGTCTGGATTGGTGATTGTCTGTGGACAGCTGAACCATTTCGGTAAAAAAGGTAAAGGTAAAGGTTGTCAATTTGTATAGGCATCGTCGCGTACACGCCTCTAATGTGCTTTCGTCACTAACCAGAGCCGCCTGCCGCACGGCCACCGTGTGCAGCCTGCAGACACAGGCTGGCGCAGCGGCCGGCTAGGCAACCCCAGTCAGCTGTACTAAGGTCCCCACCTTCTGTAACCCATGTAAATGAGTTACTACTCATTTTACCGTCCCACGGAGGGTAGAAGGCTGAGTCGACCTAACTGGCAGGCTTCGCACCGAGATGGTTTACCTACCCGCAGGCAGTCACCCATCGCAATACTAACCGGGCCCGGCGTAGAGTAACTTCGTTTCAGCCAAAACGCGTTACCAACTACGCCACGCCACCAGCCAATATATAACCAGTATATAACCAATCACCAAGATAAAGTTATACCCCATTTACTCGATCGAGCAAACATCGAGCAGGCATTGAGCAAAACATCGAGCAAATATGGCATGCGTAAAACATAGCCTACACGAAGCAATCATCAAGCAAACATCGAGCAAACATCGAGCTGGCTTGTCCAGCTAACATGCAGCAGCTCGTCGAGCCAGCTTGATCATGTAAACGGGGTATTAGCCTTTCATCTCTCCCTGGTAGATAAATTTAGTACCAGCCTGTCTGGCTCCGGTTAAGGCGGGGCGCGTTCACATGCATCAGATTTCAGGTACAAACTGTGATTCAATATGGCAGCTATACACACCCTTTTAACGTTTTTTCAGCTTGAATTCAAGGCTGTGAGAGGGGGTCTTCTGAAAACAGGGTGTTTAGCCAGTATGCCTACTCCAGATAAAACAGTGCAGCCTGTCGGCGAAGTTTTGTGAAATACAGTCAAATGAGAAGTCGTGCGGTATCTGACTTTGAAGCATAGATGTAAAAAAAGTTTTTTGGCGTTTTTTTGCCACGTTTTTACGTTTTCAACGTTTTTTATTCTTCCCTACGTTTTTTTTATTTTTTAAAAACGTGCATTGAAAGTCCTATCAGGAACTTCGAGAAGCACTTTGGAATCACAAAAACCTCGCTTAGTTAGTTCAAATATACTAAATAAAAAGTTTTTTTTATCTGGTATATTTGGTTAGTCTAGTGCTATGATCTTATGACCACGCGGTTAGATTGAAATTAAGTAAAGTTCTCTTTATCTAGACTATAGTGTCAGGTATACTGCATCTACAGCATTAGCCATTAGGCAAGAGTTTAAACAAATTTAGGCCAACGTTTTTTCAACGTTTTTAAACATTTTTTTCCGTTTTGCCACGTTTTTAACGTTTTTTAACGTTTTTTAAATTTTTTTCTGGAACGTTTTTTACATTTATGCTTTGAAGCACACTCATGTTACAATAGTGGTGTTCGTAGCTTTCGGCTGCTGTCTTGTGCCATAAAGCAAATGACGGTTTAGTCTACGCCATCTGGGCGTGGTTTAAGTACGATACCGCACTGGCTGGGGTGGTATAAGCTCGTGCTGCGTACTCGCTTATCCGCTCCAGCAGTTCGGTATCTAGTAGTACATAGCCACGAAATCGTAGTCCAAACTGTCATAAACGACGCGTCAGTGGCGTAGCCAAGTCGGAGGGGGAGGGGCGCGGGCCCACCCCGAGACATAACATAAACACGCATTCAAACTGCACTAAATGTGCTAGTTTGGTCATTTGATTTTGACAAAAATAGTTATAAAAAAATAAATATTGTTTTCAAAACAGATCTCATATTTTGCAGCTACAATGCACCAAGTTCAGCGCTCCCGCAGACTTCCTAGTTGGATTTTAGGGGTCCTACTTGTAAGGGGAGGGAGGAAAGGAGAAAAGGTGCAAAAGGGAAAAGAAGAGGGAGGGATAAAGAGGGGAGAAAACGAAAAGGAAAGGCAAGGAGGGGGACGGGAGACGAGCCCCCTAATTCACATTTCTGGCTACGCTACTGCTGCGCGTTGGTCATAGTAATGGCTAGGTGCTATTTTTACCGTGCGGCGTGCGACAGAATAACAGATATGTTCATTATGACGTATAAGCTGAAGTTCGCCAGTCGTTTCTGGACCATCTGGGACAGACAAAGCGCGCCGAGTTCCCGTGATTCTATGGTTCCGTATCCGGCCGGCGTCTGCGACTGTCGTTATATTTTCGGCCGACTTACGTTGTAAATATTCTATGCGGAGCGACCGTAGAGAGATGACAAAAACGCGGAGCTGCTTTTTGCCGTGCGAAGTGCGCCGCGCGTTTAAACGTGTAACCGTTAGAATGTTGGACTTGCGATCGAGAGGTCCTGGGTTCGACTCCCGGTCGGGTCGTTGTCAAGTGGTTATTACTTGGATGGGTGACTGACTCTGCGGACATCCATTTAACACTAAGGTCAACTCAGCCTTTTATCCCTCCGCGGTAGGTAGATCGAGTACCGGCCTGTCTGGTTGGAGTTTTGGCAGGGCGCGTTCACCTGTTTTCGGTGGCAGGTGGCACTGTGATCCCATGTGGCAGGTGATGCTTCGTGGCTCTGAGATGAGTTTTCTATGAAGAGCTATACTATTTAACCATTTTGACCATAATCAGCGCTAAAACGTTTAGCTTCAGCAAGTTTAATTTGCTGTTCGAATATCGGGATCTTTCTTTAGTACCGTATGTTGGCATTAGAACCTGATTGGCACTCATAAGCTTAGGAGGGAGGGGGAGTCGGCGACTCAACTTTCGTCGACCCGGTCCGAATTTAAAGGGCAATTTACGGTCTATCAACTAACGATTTATATAGCCGAAACAGGAGAAATTTGGGAAAGGAATTTGTATGCTGCTACGCCAAGTTTTGTAAATGCCTGAAACAGATAACCTCATGAAATCAGCAATTGCGACGTTGAATCGTGACTTTCATATTTAAAAGTTGCGTTTCGGAAATCGATTATGCATTTAAATTATTGTGTAATAATATACAACTGTTGCTGCTATGACTTGTGTTTTGCCGTTGTTTTGAAAAGAACTGCACACTGCATTGCATTGTAGGCCTAATGTAATCTATTTTCGAACGATGTATATCTTGTCCTCCAATTTTGTGTACGGCATTTTCGCCAATTTTTCAGTCAACCCGTTTGTGGTTTGGCGAAGGTTTGGCGGGCGGGTTTTCGCAATGTGAAGATGTTTAGCAAACTGGACTGACTGCACATTACCAAAGCGTAACGGTCGGCTCCGCTGACGCCGCGTCGGATGTCGCAGATCGCTTTATGAGCGCAATAAACAGTTTCTAAATGTATCGCCAATGTCCTATTATAGGATCGCCTTCGGAAAAGTCTCCCCCGGCCGACAATTTACCGGCAAAAATCCGCCCCGCCCGGCGTCTGGGGGATAATCTTATAATGGGGAGACTTTTATGGGGTCGGCGATATTTTAATAAGGTGAAGACATATCAAATCCGTGATTATCTCTCCCCGGACGGATTTTTCGTTGGGAAGACATTTAATGTGACACCGGCGCCCGAACAGTTTGCACGCTTTACTGACTTCTCCTCCGTGCCGCAGATGTATCCTGGCGCCGCGTTGATCAACGACTTGAGTTTACGCGTAACTTTGACAGCTCATTGCATTAACACGCGGCCACAGCGTGGGTGGGTCTAGTACTAGAACACGGCCCCAGAGCTCGGCCATAAACGAATATGATCCTGCTAATATGTAAATGCCTGCGACGAAATCCCGCGTCATACAGTTAGTCGTCAGTCGTTATTTATTTGAGTGAAAATGGAGGACGGGACAGAGACCGATGTTCGCAAATTGCGAGTCAGAAAATGAAGCACCAGCAGTCGGGAGGTGGAAAATGGAGATTTTATTGCATTTTTCGGTCCTCCATTTTCAGCGCGCCGGTTATTGTTCGTGAGGTCATTTTCGTCCAGAGCAGATGGCATTGAAGACTAAGGTTTTGACGCCTGCCTTGGCTTTGCGTCTCGTTGCCTTTATAGTTAACAATAACATCGTTCTTGCTCATTTATCCGTAGCGTGGTCCGTCAGTCTGTCTGTCGTCTGTCGCATTCGTGCATCCTGTTTAAACCGTTCGACTTTTTTAGATGTCATATTTGGCAGGTACACTCGTGGGGTTTAATGACACAGTGTGTTAGATGGGGGTCTCTGCCCCCGAGGTGAAGGGGCGATTTGGGGTCCAACACCGAGCCGAAACGTGCAGTTGCTTTCGACTTACATGTACGTAAAAGTTGATTTCATAGTCCACCGAGTGGCAGCATCGATCAGCGATTTGCCAAGTTACTATGGTTTTTGTCTTGCGATAAACTCATACTGTAGTGTGAAACGGTAACTTAATAAGTTATACAAATTCATTGATGTACAACCTTTATTATTGTATTGTTGACGTTTCGGCAGCAACCGCTGCTGCCTTTTTCGGAACGACTGTCCGCCAAGTGTCGCTGCGGCAAACAGCAGGTAAGCATAGATGTCAACAGCACAGTCGTAATGTGCAGCGACACCTGGTGGACAGTCGTTCCGAAGAAGGCAGCAGCGGTTGCCAAAACGTCAACAAACGTTAACAATACAAAAATAAAGGTTGTATATCAGTGGATCTATATAACTTATTAAGATACTATGGACGTCGTTGTGTATTACAGCGTCGATGTTCGGCAGCTTGCTGCTGCGAGCGCCACCTAGTGAGTCGAGCAGACAACTTCATTCCGACCAAGCGACGTCCGCGGGCACCAGGTCACGTGCCGAAGAGAACCGAAAGCGCGCCAACTTTGTCTGGCACTTTCTTATCCACGAATACGACGATTAGTTGGCACCGTATAGTTTCATCAGAGTCCCTATATTTTTACGCGTCATATTGCCATTTATGCAGAGATTTGGATACCAGTTAGAGGGTATTTGGTTCGATTTTTACTTACTTTTCTAACGATAGTGTTGTGTAAGGCAGCGCTACGTGTCCATGCAGTAAAACTAAACAAATCTAGAGCGACAGGAACACTTGAGCGCTGTCCTAATAATGTCGTATCAGTGCATTTATAAAAACATGCATGTTTACATATTAGTTTCAGGGGTATTGAACTTAACGAATTTTTTGAAAAGTTAACGGTTTTACTTTTATTGCACATGTTTAGGCGCTGCTTGAAATTTAAAACATTTCTAGGTTTTGGTTTCATTATAGTTTCTGTCTTCCTATCACATTTGTTGGAACGGTGTTGTTTTTGTTTACTTTTATTTCCACATGTAGGCCGCGCCTTAGGTGCAGTGATGCAGTGACATTTGTAGCCTGTCGTTGGCATACAGGTTTGATTAGTTTGCCTGTCTTTTTTCAGAGGTGTGATTATTTTGTCAATCTAGTTCAAGTCTGCCAAATTTTCAGCCACAGAGTACAAATAAGCACCAGTAAAAATTTCTCTGCAACTTTTACCACCGCCAGCAACATTTGCCTATTCCAGTTGCGGTTTTGATTGCAGATTTTTACAGAATTGCGACAGGCAGCTGCAAATTTTTCCACGGAGAACATTACAATTTCAATTTTTTTTTCAAATTTCCCCCAGTGGGGGTTTTCAGATGCAAATTTTGCATTTTTGGACGGAAATTTTTCGACCAGAGGGAAAGATTGTTCGAAAATTTCCAACATCCCAGAATTTTAATTCAGGGGGCAATTATCCGTTTTCCCCAAGTTCCCCCGGCCTCGAACTGTGTGGCAGTTTTCCGGCGAATCTGTGTAATTGTAGCCGTGCAGATCTTCGTTGGACTCTACGGCCGTTTGCGTGAATACCAAACTTTTTTGACACGGGGTTGTTTTGACGAGAGGAAAGGCACCTGCAGTCTGTGAGAAGTCCGCCTCAGCATTCATAGAGGTTTACTTTGGGGACTATGCGTACTATAGTGCAGCCCCATAAAGTTGAAAATTTTGACTGAACGTTTTTGCACTACTGTAAGCCTATTTGTCGTTGCTTCTTTGCGGACTTGTAGTCAGGTCGTAGCTTGTAGTAAAGTGAAAGTCTTGCTCTGTTCGCTGCTTCCATCTGATAGCACTGTGATGTTGCTACTGGCTAATGTACGTTCCACGCAGCGCCGTTTTGGACATTTACATATTTTGAATATTCAATTGTAGACGCAAACCGCATCTTGTCTGCCAGTGTGAACTTGTGTTTGCCATATACCATAGATGTTAAAAACATTAACTTGCAAATAAAAAAACGTAAAAAACATGTTTTTTGCTTTTGTAAAAAACATTAAAAACACGCATAAAAACATTAAACTACAGTGTTCATTCAAGTAAGAAGAACTGTCAATACGAATCAAATTAAACTGCTACAAAACACTCGCTGTGTCCAGGAAATAGACGCTAAACGCAATTTGCCCGCGAGAAATGCATCATTTGTACGTTTATGTTTTGACAACAACAAAAACACGACATTAAAAAAGCATAAAAAACATTTTTAAATTATTTTTTAAAACATTTTAAAAACATGTTCTTTAAAAACTTTTATAAAAAACATTGAAAACATTTTTACGTCTATGCCCTGCGCTGTGTTACATACAGATTTTGCTGTTGATCGCCATTCCAGTTGCGGTTCAAAATCGATGTATTATTTTATTGGCGCTCGTATTCCAATGCGCCACGTGTTCTGTTTTGTAATTCCTGAAAAATGTTAATGCTCGGTTTTTGAAATGAGGGGTAAAACTCAGATCAGCTAGCTCTGGTTTACCCCCCCCCCCTATTTCAAAAACCAGGCATAAATGTGTGATTTGGAGCTATATAATAGCAGCTGTTTCACGATGAAATAGTCGATGAAATGGTTTGTATTCGTGCGGGGGGAAGGGGGCGGGTAACTTGTTAGTACTAGAGGTATAGACTTTATGTAAACATTCTGCGATGTGGGTCGGTATTTTCTGTTGAATTAAGTAGTGGCCTGTCTTGGTGTTTTTTTGTTTGCATTTTATTCAATAGACTTTGTCATGGATGGTCTTATTTATGGACGTGGGGCCTGCTTGTAATGCAAACCATATACGCGTGAATTAAAACTGCGAATAATGAGCAATTCAAAAAAATTATCGTTAGAGAGCTTTATGTGGTTAACCACTCATTCGTTGTCATGAGGCATTTAGAAAATCGTCCCACCATCATATCTGCTTTGCTTGTTGTTAATTTGGTTATACCACGTTGAGTCATTCTTTCAATTGTGTTTATTTGAGGTGCATATAATTTTTATTGTGTACATTATAACATGATGCTGATGCAGTTATTGTTCTTGTGAATTCTACCATTTTTCGATGACAGATGTCGAACAGTCGATTATTTATGTTGCAGTGGAGATTAGCAGTGGAGTGGTCGTCCACCTACTCATTTCTCCTTAAAAATTACCAGTCGTTCCTTTCGCTGTGCATCACCTCATCTCTGGAAGCAACTCCCTCATTCACTTCATCAGCCACGTCTTGATCTATCTCCTCCTGATTCACCATACTACCATGATCATCTTACTTCGTCAGCGTCACCATCACCACTCTTGTCATCCATCATCCCATCATTCTTTCATTCCAGTCTCAAAACTTTTCTTTTTCTCAAATCCTATTCTCCATAGACATCTGGCACCCCTTCGGACTGACTCCATGGCTATTCGAACCTGCTCACGGTTTTTATTTTTACTTTTTTTAGTTTTTTTCTGAGTTTTAGTTTTTATTATTATTCTTTATTTCTTACCTTTGCAGTTTTTCTCTTTTATTTTAGTTTTCTATTCTCAGTATCTCTCATTTCATTTTTTTAAACATTTCAGTTCTTTTTAGTTTATGTGCTAGATTAAACTGGCAGTTTGTTTTGTCAGTTTTTGAGTGCAAATTTTCCATTGTATTGTATTGTATTGTATTGTTCAGACGTTGTAGGGTGGGTCAAAAAATTGGCACCATTAGGCCTATCACTGTAGATCTCGCCACACTTTAAGTGTGTCTCTAGACTACGTTGTGAAATGTCAGTGTCTTGAAAGCAACAATAATTGTTGCTTAAATTATTTATAACAAAAGACGTCTGTAGCAACACATTGTAAGAAATCAACAACAGAAAACACTCAGCGTGATCGGAGTCGAAAAGGAGCGTGTTTATTGTGTCAGCTAATGTCGAAAGTAGCCTAACTGTCACATATCCTGCAATTTTTACATCAAATGTTCAATATGTCCGCCTTGCTGCTGGACGATGCACTCAAGCTGACGACGCCACTGACCAATGGCGCGATCAGCGAAACGTCGCGTTTTGGCTTTTATAATACACAAGGTAGTGTATCGTAACATCTGAGGTTTTGTGGGATTTTTATTGACATTGTTATGACGAATTTTCTTCTGATTTTGACAGTGAAAGAATTTTGAAAATCGGCTAATATTTTATGAAGTTAAGGCGTATAAAACATGGTGCCAATTTTGTGGCCCACTCTGTATACTCTAAGGACTCGTCACTGTCGACTTATGGTACTTGCTGCGTTATACCCCGTTTACACGATCGAGCAAACATCGAGCAAACGCCGAGCAAATATATTCAAATACACATGCTAATTGCTCGACGTCTGCTCGATGTTTGCTAGCATTCATCCAGCTAGCTCGACGAGCTGTGGTAATTAGCATGCTAATTTGGAGGGCGGGCGGGTTGTAATTGGAAGGCCTATAAAACACTTGATCAGCTGTGGGCTAAGCCTGAGTCTACATTTGAGCCAGGGGGCGAGGTTCCATCAGGCCTGCTTGATGTTTGTTCGATGTTTGCTCGACCGTGTAAACGGGGTATTACGTTTCAGCGAGGCTTTGTTTGGGGAGGGGGATTTTCGTCCAGTGTGTCTAGATTAGTGATGATTTCGTGATGGGAAGTTAACGCTGTTTCAATATCAGGAAAGGTCATTTGAGTGCTGAAAGTACAGCAAATATTAAGGAACCGAAACGTGGTTTCTCGCACACTTATTCACCTGGCCGAAATTGTTACAAGATTCAGTTGGACGTGACCCTCGCGACCCTTGAATTTGCGTAACAAAATGTCTTTCAGTGGTTTCAGTATGGATACGACTTGTTGACGTTATCAGCTAATGCCATTGTGTCGTCTCGTTCTGCGGTACTGCAACAACGCTATTTTTACAGTAATGTCCGATTCACACTCCTGATTGATGTGACCGTTTCGAGGCGCCGTCGTTGGCGGTGTGAATTGGGTCTAAGTGTGTCAGTCACGTGCGTGATATGTCGCTGTACGTACATGTAATTATAACTCACACTGCAGGCGCAGGCTTGTTGTCATTTCAAGACATCGTAGGCCTAGCTGATGCACTCGCAGAATGCGCGGTATAGTAGTACACAACCATCAGGGTAATCACTTGTCTGGAAAACAGGGAAATGTCAGGGGGTGAATTTTATCGGAAATTTGTGCATCAACTGGCTTTTTAGTATCGCTCACTTATTAGTCTGCGCCAGTTTTATTTTATGCTGTTTATTGCTTAATTTTGCAGTTTTGTGTTTTAGTTTTTAAAATTATATTTATGTTATATTTCTAGATAATACTAGGGTTAGGTTACCCTAGTTGAGTATCAGTTAAAATGGTCAGGAGTGCTGCGAATTGTCAGGGAATTAAATGTCAGGGAATTTCGTCGGGTCTGGAGAGCGGTCACTCTGATCAAGCGATCCCACCGTTTTTAGCCGACCGCTCTTACTAACGGTCGAGCTTATGTTACGGTTGTCGACTGTCTGTCCGTCCGTCTGTCTGATACGGATGTATTGTGGCTAAACGGTAAGTCTTAGGTGGTCGGTGATGTTACCATCGGATAGGGCGCTGGCGACTTTATATACTCTCAATAGTAACCCTGTCTCCGTCTGCAGCGGTTTGATCGCAATTATCAATGGAAAGTTTCAAGCTATAAATGGCCGTATTTCGGAAACGGTGAGAGATAGGACCAATGTTTCTATGAATCAAGTAATAGAAACTGGCATACGCCCTTTCACATTACATGAAAATTATTGACCTTGGATGACCTTGAAGGTCACTGACAACCAGTGCGGTTGGCCATCTTAGCGACAGCTGGGCTTCTTGTACTGATTTGATGAGCTGATCATGCATTTTAGCATTAAATTTTCCAAACTCAACATGTCGCAACTTACCTCCACAGTAACAAGTTATACGGCAGGAACAACAAGGCTGAAAGGGAGACTGCACTACAGTTACTTTGAATATAACGTAATATAAACCAGCTGAACTAAAGCAGACACACAAAACCGAAATAACTAAATAAAAAGCACTGGGAATCTAGCAAAATGAATCGAAACGCATGATACAGAAAGCACAAGCGACTAACTCGGAAGTAGAATTTTATTTTATTGCGTGGAGTGAAGCCTCAATCCTATATGCACCCCTCGTTTAACATCTGACTTAGCAAAGCTGCAGAAATGAAATACACATAGGCCTATGCGTAAGGTTTCACAATAGTAGTTTCCGGTCAGCAGTAGCACATGCCATTTTGAATACGGGTAGCTTTTAAATTCGAGAATGGACCAGAATGCGTGTAACGGCCGAAAACAAACTAAGGCTACAGTTTGAATTCCTAGGCCTATATATGATAATTGTTATTATCTGCCAACGCCACTCTTAAGCTTAATCTTACAGGAACAACATTGCGACACGTGTGTAGAATGCTGTGGATTCGACGGCCGGGTGTTAGCTGATAAGTGAATTAAATTGCAGTGATGTTATCAAGGACTTTGTGTTTAAGACCAAGGACACTGAAGGTTATCCTCGAGGCGCCTCGAGAACGAGCGGACATGTACTCGAGGCATGGGCTGCGCTAGGAATCTGAAGCTGGGGAGGGGAAACGGGGGACAAGGTCCAGGTCAGAGGGGCAATATTTTTGTGGGTGGGCCAAATGTCGATCTTAGTTGTTGTGTGTATCGAGAAGATGTAGCGGGGTCTAGAGGCAGAGCCCCTGGTTGGGGAGGTCAGAGGGCGAAGTTCACTGAAGCTGAAAAAAAACTTTTTGCTTTTGGACATGCAATGGGAGCTGCAAATTTGCCCACTTTTTGGTATTTGAAAACGCAAAAAAATCACAGATATCTGTGTTAGCTTGCAAAAATGACGTTTAATAAGTCGCACCTTCTTGGCATGTGTATGGTTACCAGTGGGCACTATTGCCATCATTTTTTCCTGGGGGAGGGGAGGGGCAAGGGCACGGGGGTAGCTAACCCCCTCTGGCGCCGCCCGTGCCTCGAGGAAACGTCACTGCCAGATTGCGGCCAATCCGCTTCTAACTTGGACACCGTTCGTTCAGATATAACCCATGATCACAAGACTGTGTCTGCAGTCAGCGGCAAATCCCCCTAACATAATGCTTGTAAGCCACGTGGACCTGGAGTCCGGACGAACTTCCCGAAGATGCAGTTAGCCCCCATTTACACGCATTTAATTAACGTAAAGTATTACCGCATGCAGGAAGTAGGCCATACAGCCTGGATGTCATGAATCTGTGTCAGTCACAGAAGCGTAGGTCTATTCCTCTTTTTATAGCCTCTATCTACGTGCTGCGACTACTTGCGCACGTCTAAGCGTTGCGGCAAGAGTTAATTGCTGTACGTGTAGCTTCTTTTAAAGCTTCTTTCTTATTTTTACTCTTTGCGCGATACTTTTCTAAACGTAACTTAGAGGAGGAGTGTATATAGGCTGTGTGACATCAGATGCCTATAATGTATATCGAGGACCGACCGACCAACGATCGCGACCTCGACTTTTGTACTGTAGGCCTACAATAAATTCATTGACTTCTTATGGGCTAGGCTAAAACTCGAACATAAAAATTGGAGTACAGTATGGATACAAAAAATAGTGTTAGCGGTATCTCCAGTGTTGGCAAAGATGGCACTAATCGTTGTGTTTTCTTTCTGGTTGGCTCCTGCTTAATTCGAAAGAAAGTATCACAGTTAGTGGCGGATTCAAGCGGAGGGGGCGACGGAGGGCGGGGGTGAGGCGGCCGCCCACATTGACTGGATGCATCTTAAAACAAGCAAAAATTTTGCACGAAAATGCACTATTTTTGCATAAAATTCAAAAACATTTTCTGGCAGGGGGTTGGGCCCAGACCACACCCCCTACTCTCCCCCCTTTTCCAAAATTCTGGATTCGCCACTAGTTACACTATCCTCAATCTTCTTCATGACAACCTATGTATGGTGTATACTGTATAGCTTCTTGTAGGAAACCTTTCACAGAGCTATGGAGCGTCATCTGCCATATGGGATCACACAGTATTAGCTGCCACCCCATACAGGTGAACGCGCATCGCCTTAACTCCAGCCAGATAGGCTGGTACTCGATTTACCTACTCCGGGGGATGGAAGGCTGAGTTGACCTAGGCGGCTGGTTACGTACCAATATGGTTTACCTGCCCGCAGTCAGTCACCCATCGCAGTACTAACCCGGCCCGGCGTACAGTAACTTCGTTGATCGAATGAAACGCGTCACCGCTATGCCAAACCACCACGCTAACAGTCAACCATCTTATTAGTGACCACTTGATAGTGACCCGACCGGGAGTGGAACCCTCGACCTCTCGATCGTAAATCTGACACCTTATCGTTACACCACCAAGGCACCTTATAGATATCATGTCGTCTCACGAATGGTATTACGGTGTCGCAGCTAGCGGTGCCAGCCTGCATGTCTTAGACTGATATAATGGCTTTCGTTGCTGATGCTGCATAGCGCCGACCCTTGTGTCGTCATCTCCGCATAAATCTATATGCCGTCGCCAGTCTAAACTAGTAGAGACTTGAGTAGACCTGCGATTCTATTTAACTCGTCACTCACTGCCCAATGAGGCAACGGTAGTATTGTTTTCAGCGTCGTGCTGTGTTAACTGTTAAGTCCATTGATCTCTGTTTGCTTCTATTCGTAATTACGCTAGACGTCTTTTTCCTTCCGCAGACGAAAACTCGGCAAATGAAAGTGCATGTAGCTTTGAATTCAAACATTAGAATAGCAGTTTAAGATATGAATCTTAACGTTAATACAACCACACAACAGTAAGAACAGCCAGGACATGGCTTTGAAGTTTATTTGACATATTTGCTGTTTTTGTATCATTATTATTACAATCGTTGATAACATAACTTGTATTTTATTTATTTATGTCTTTCATATGTCTTGCTATGTCGATATAATAGTATCGTATATGGTGTACAATTTTTGTTTTCAGTCGAGCTTCTCATCTCTGGCGATTTTCTTCTTGATGACTCTGTTGTCCGAGAGACTGGGCGGTCTTCACAGATGACCAACGTCGCTTAGCGTCTTGCCTTGCCATGCTCAACCGCGGAAAAGATTGATATTAAAGCTAGCACCTATATGTTGCTGCAGACAGCTTGCTGTTACTCCTACTACTGTTACTGTGTATACTACGGCCAGTGCAATTTGCAGGAGGGGCAGATGTGTGCGGATTCATCTTTTAGCAACGTAGCCTAACTTTAGAGCTACGTTATAATTAGTGGCAGTGTTATTTCCTTGTTGCAAATTTGCTCCGCAGGCCTGTGCGCCCCGACTCGCGAAGTCTACTTTGTTACTTAGGCTAACTACATTTTTTCTTGTTTCACATGAAGATCATATCCGCCGTTGACTGTCCGTGAATAACAGTGATGGGTTCAAAGATCTTATCTTGGTTTTCATTCTCTGTAGGCCTATACTTACATAGCCTAATTTTGAATTTGAATTTTTCGATTTCGGTTTGGTAAGCATTTGTTGATGTTTATTGTCGCACAGTGTAGTGGTCATGCACGCATTGCATGTGATAAAACGAAACCGACGTAAGGTACGCGAATAAACAGAAAAAATTTTGACTCATATCATAGATGCTTAATGGGCAGCTATAGACCCTAGTCACTTTGTGTGACTGATATTTATCGGCTTTTAGTGACCTTAAAATGCTTAACCTTGAATGACCTTAAAATGTCATTTTGCGCTAAAAAAATTTCATCGTCAATCTGGGTGAATTTTTTCTGCCCCGGGTTTCGGAAACAATCATGTGAAAATAAATAAAGATACTTTCATACTCTCAGCAACATTTTTAATTGTTATACCTCAACGCAAAATACCTACACGCGATTAATCCAAATCGCATCACTTGACGTTCACAAATACGCATTGTTGACCGGCGGGCAACAGTTCACTTCAATGTTGCCCACTTTGACCTCGCGGCAACATTTTACGAATTTCGGGGATAAAATTTTTAATAATGACTTTGACGTCAGTCACTATTTGTATAATGTTCGCCAGAGACTGTGTTCCTGCCAAGAAAGTGGTGCAGCGTTGGCGACTACGATCTGCCACTAACGATGACCTCTGCGTTTCTTCATCATGCAACGGACTGGTTTGACCGGCGAGCCTCTGCTGTGGCTGGTCAACAGTCGTGGAACCAGTCGCCGGTCACCAAGCAAGCAGCACCAACACGCCGGCCGGACTGCTTTAACGAGCATCGAAAACGTTTCTGCTATATGAGTGACGTTCAGCTGACATCACCTATGATTGGAACAGTTCTGTCGGAGGAAGAGCTATACAGTAAAGTCTATTACATTCATATAAGATTTGTACAGGTATTCGCGCTAGGGTTCTCGCGTGATGAGACTGGCAGTAAGCTCTATTGTTGTAGATTTTATGTAACTTTGAAATCACACACCTACCTAAGCTCGAAAAAAAACAAATTCCCGAGAGTTGCATTCTGATAAGACAAAAGTATGTAGCTGACGCCGTGTCCTCTAACCGTTAGCCGAGATTCTTGTAAGTTATTTGAAAATGTTGCTTCACCACACACAAATCCTACGTATTTGGGCCTGCGTCGCAGTCCTGCAGCTAGTATATGGCCAGGAATGTAGTATAGCAGACGACGCATAAACTAAAGCAAGTCGTTCCAGGCATGCTGCAGTGACGGGAACAGATAGAGTGGGACAAGCACGGCAGCAGTGTTCATCATGTGTACGTGACATCCGGCCTGCCCCGGTTGATTACGCCGACGACTTTCCGCCTACAGTAGTTTTTCTAAATTTTTTGCTTGTTTACTCGTGGTAGTCGTACAACGTTAGCTGCTCAAAAGTCGCGATTGTGTGTAAAAAAATAAAGAAATGCTGTAAAATTGTGTCCAAATGTTATTTAAAAAGTTTTTAGCATCTTACAGTTATTGTACATTTTACGTTTACTGATGTGAAATGGTTTAATTAGCCCCTTGAAAAACTTGCACAAATATTGCATGAGATTTATATGTATTTAGCAGAACTGCGCACAGCTTGTTGACAGACGGCCGTTAATAGGCTACGTGCAAAATAAAAAAAATGTTGCACTGGCCCTATAAAACGTTTTAACCACTAATGGTCAACGAACTGGATTTTAAATATTTAAGCCCTTGCTGCGAAATCTTGCGTATGTCACTTTCTTTTTGTCCATTATTGTTAAAACAATAAGCTTATTTTCTGTTAATGCGGCTTTCCACGTTTTTGCGGTGCAAAGATTTATGGCTGGTAAAAGTCAGCTAGAACTACTGCGTCGATTCTTCGTCAAGATCCTCGCAGCAGAAGAGAACCCATTTCTCGGTTGTTTGGGCTGTCACGAAGTTCTATCGCATTTGTGACCAAGTGGCCTGACAAATTAATGCGTCTGATATACAAAAACACTGCGTTCAGCGCCTTATCGCTGGCGGCCAGGAGCAACTTTCTTTCCTATCATACTCTGTGCTGGGTGCTAGCTGTTTTCGCACACGGTAATTATCGGACACACCGCAGATCCTCGCCATGGCAGCTCAGAAATGGGTCAATTAGCTGACCTAATTGGCGCCTGTCATATAAAATAGACAGAATATGCAGCAAAGCCCAACTTCCAGTTACATCAACACAAAACGCCACGAAAGCATCACAGCAAAGCATTCCCCGTCGTTTGGCAGAAAACATTGCGTAATTTTCCCGTAATACCCCGTTTAAACGAAGAAGCTTACATGAAGCATACACGAAGCATTCATCGAGCACACTTAGAGCACACGTAAAGCACACGTCGTGCACTCTTAGATCTGGCTTGATAGCGGCGTATATTGCAAACATTCACAAAGCTAGTTGCTCTACGTGTGCTTGATGTATGCTTCACGTATGCTGTTTAGTGTAAACGGGGTATAACGCAACCGTCCGCTATAGCGTCCCTTTCTTTCTCACGTACAGAACTCACGGATCATCGTTCAGCGCTCGTGTCTCAGAATAAGTTTTGCCGATGTTAACTTTGTCAAAA
>Ga0209671_1002315_pt1 | contig 17294 bp, 12 predicted proteins | sample WorMetHERISLAND2_2_FD_187401 | JGI IMG/M metagenome (GOLD analysis project Ga0209671, IMG submission 187401) | Marine gutless worms symbiont microbial communities from Max Planck institute for Marine Microbiology, Germany - Olavius geniculatus... | ecosystem: Host-associated > Annelida >...
AAGTAGGCCTATTTTAACATACACATACCATTTTCTACTGCCGTCTGTGGAACTCGAATGGAGCAACACGGGAGAACGGTGGTAAAATAGGGATCTTTCCGATCGCTGTGTTGCGAACAGCGTTTCGCGGCGGACCATCAAATTACAGCGGATTTGAATCTGCAAGCGAAGACGTCCGCATCCCACACGCCGCTGCACTCCGTTCCGCGAAGTCGAGTCCCATACTCTTTCGATAAAGCGCAACGTCACGAGCGTTGGGCTGGCTCCAGACGGACGCCTCGCCGAGAAAGTCGGTCGGACCGGTCGGAACGTAGGTCAAGGTCGCTCAAGGTCAAACGAAGACGGCCCGAGCGAGGCGCCACGGTGAGCTCAGATCATAGGCTACCATGCTGCGCCGCGTACGTTACACGCATAGACCTTTCAGTGTCCGTTGGACGTAGGCGTTGCCAACAGTGCTGCTGATATGAACTTCAAACAGAAGCAATAGTAGCACCACGTACAGTATAGAGAGCGCGAAGCTCCACTCTGGTTTAACAACACCATGCAGCTATGAATAGATGCGGTCTTCACAGAAATAAGCCTATCGCCCGTATAGGCTTAGTTCGCAATGACGAGTGGAGCAATTATTACTCCCTAGGTCTTACAGAGGCCGTCTTTGAATAAATTCATAGGCTGAAACATTGACTAGCATTGACTAATGAAAAAGAACAGGTCGCTAGGGAAGACGCGCTACAGTCTATACAGTTCCTGTTGCAGTACTGACCTTCAAGGTCGTCCAAGGACAATGATTTTCATGTCATTTGAAAGCAGATATGTGACTTCTTATTAGTGATCAAAATAGCAACCTAGGCCATATCTCGCACCGCTTATATAGCCACAATACATCCGTGACGGACGGACAGACGACAGACAAACGACAACGATGCCAAGGACGACGTACATCAGCTGTAGTGCATGAATAATAAGTTCATCGCATCGAATTAGGCCTTTCAACTTTTCTACCAGTTTTCGCATATCAGTGTCATCATGTTCACTCTTCACTGTGGCGACACCTGGAAGCGAATGGAAATCGTACTGAAGAAGAAGGCAACAGCCAAAATACAAACAAATAAAGTAATAAAAGTTGCAATTTGATGAATTTGTGAAGCGTATTAGGCCTACTGCTTCTATAGCTAGAATTGAGTATATTCATACCATGACGTGTTGTGTAAGCTAAGGCCTAACGTTATGATGGTGTTGTGTTCAGGTTGCAATAAAAAAACGAAGGTTGTCTACACCAGCGATGAAAACAAGCCGGTTAACGTCACCAAGTAAGACTGTTATGCGCCATTTCGCTCACTGTAGTAAATAATCTCTACCGAAGAGAAGCACCGATGGATTATGTCAAGGGCAGATTTTTATCAGCTGGCCCTAGTGAACAAAAACCCAGCTGTTGCTAGGGGGAGCCGACCGTACTGCTTGCATCAAAATTACAGCAAATGTGAACGTAGTTTCCAGAAAAGCCACCAATAATTGCGATGCAAAGTTTGGGGGTCGAGACCTATATTCTGAAAGAACAAGTGTCCGTAGTCGGCGATGCTACCGTTGGATAAGGCGTTGGTCAGTTTCTATAGGCTGTCAATAATAACCATGCCGCTAACTGAAGCGGTTTTGCCGCAGTTTGCAATGAAAGTATTTCTGGGTGCAGTCAGTATACTCCCGTTCAGCCATGGATGAGAGATCGTACAGGGTACGAATTGGTACCAGAGGGTAGCGGTCGGGCCGTTTAGCTTAATACATACGTAAAAGACAGAAAAACGACAGACGGACGCAACCTCGTGCTGTAAGCGCGACCGTATGTACGGTCGGCCGCTAAGTCATGAACGGACTGTGAACTGTGGAGTAGTTCTAGCTGGGCATGGCGCAAGCAGGAAGTGGTTTTGTGACTGAATGTTGATGACTCTCATGTTTTGTTGCATAGATGTAAAACGGTTTTTAAAAAATTTTCTTAACGTTTAAGAAAACGTTCATTAAAATTTTACCAATAACTTTGAGAAGCACTTTTGAAAAAGAGAAACGAAAAGTGGTGGCAGTTTACTTAGTCTAGTGATACTTGGTCTTATAACCACAACGTCCACAAGGTTGAATTGAAACTGAATATAGGCCTAGTTCTCTTTTGCTTTAGTTCCAGCTATACTGCACCTACAGCGTTAGGCATTAGGCAAAAGGTTGAACAAATAAGGCTAACGTTTTAATTTGTTTTTAAATGTGTTTTTTTAAATTTTCGCCACGTTTTTTACGTTATTAACATTAAAAAATTTTTTCTAGAACGTTTTTACATCTATGTTTCGTTGTGTGTGCATAGCGATGGCCGCCTTCAGGACACCGCTGTTGAAGGTGCAGCTCGTTGCACGTCGGCATACAGCAACTCATCCGCGCACACAACCGGAATGGCGTCGTCTCCATAGGCTCTACAAACCCAAGGACCGACCGAACATCAGCAGCTCTGTCCTTGGTTTTCTACAGCATCGTGCTCAGGACGCCCTTAAATAGACGAACGATCGCGAATTGTTGATTTTTTTCTGACAGGGAAGGGCAAAAACTATTCGGATCTTTTAAAATTTAAATATGCGCAAGAATACCGAAGTCGTTGTCGTCGGCGCCGTCTTGCATCATAGTGACTTTGTCGTTGACATTATACGCGTGCTTAACACAGTGCAAGTGCACATCGTGCGGCTGCTGATTGTTAATAAATGCCATTTGGGAGTTTTTCTTCATCTGTTAAAATTATTAATTTCGTAAAGATAGGTCTACGTGACATGTATAGGCCTACATGTAATTTGTTCCTTCCAGAGATTCTCTAAATGCCTAGAAGTAGGCCTATGTAAAACATGCACAGAAAATTTGCAGCATAAACCTTTTGAACAAAATACATAAACACCAAAGCTCAGTCAAAACTAACCTCCAGTTTTTACGCGCGACAGCTATGGTAAGCGCGTCTTAGCTATTGTAGACGCGTCTGTGTGTATGTCGGTCTGTTACACTCTGCGATTGTATGAAAACAGTGCAAGATAGGAGACAAAATCGATCACTGTCGATTGCCTGAGACAAAGACTATAGTTTCAAGATCTGTAAAGTTTTCCCAGAAACTCGAAACGGGTCATCCCGATCGAGGACGCTAAATGAAAGGTGGGTATTAAAAATTGACGATTTTGAGCCAATAAGCCGCCGTATCTCAGAAACAGCGCAATAGGGCCAAGGTTACAATTAATCACTAATAGGAAGTCATATGAGCGGATTAGCCCTTTTGATCGACACCTACATCAACGATCATAAACCCCAAAAAGGGGGTTTTAGTGATTTTTTTGCGATTTTAGGCTGCGCAAAAATGGCTTAGACAAACCAAGATTAAGTGCGTATGAAATTTTTGGCATTAAACGTAGATTTTAACGGTTTACATCTTTCGACCCCTAGGTTCAAAAAGTCTTCCGTATGGGAGCCTCATATTTGGGTAGTGGACACCTCTTAAAAATGTGCCATTTCTGCTACTCTGTTTGTCATAACAAGCACTATACTGACGAGCATTCGAGGGTACCTACATTGATGATCTTGAAATCAAGGAAGCAGGTTTTAGTGATTTTTTTTCGCAATTTCAGTTACGACGCATATTTCAGCAGTGGACTGCCCGGAAATTACTGGAGAGACCAGGACAATATGCACAGAAAATTTGCAGCATAAAACGCAGATTTTAATCCGTCTGAGTCTCGACCGCCTAAAGGAGTCCTCTGTACAAAGGCGACACAATTTTGGTACCATTTCAACTGAAAACGCATTGTTATTTTTTGCACGTTGTACATTTGTTCACCAAGGGGAAGCACCGATGCTGTCGCGCATCAGGTGCGCTTTGTCAAGATTACTTGTCACAATTAAATAGGCGGTAAGCTTAATTATGGCAATACCATATAGGCTACAGATCAGGCGATCATTGCTTTGTGCTTACAACGACGTGTAGCCCATATGCCTAAATTAGTCTTAAGGTTAGGTCTAAGTCCAGGATTCTTCACACTGTGTTTGGTGAGCAGCATTCTGGGTGGAAGTTTAAGCGCTCTTGGTAGCTTCTACACGTAGTTCTAGTATAGGCCTACTAAAACAGACGTACATTAACGACACTCCAGTTTATTGAAAAACAGTTGACACTCGGTCACTGGTTGGTGACGCAGCTCGTTGCTAGTGGTGACGATATTTCACAAAAGCATCTCATTTTCAGCATCAGAATGCATACATACATATAGCTGCCATACAGAATTAATTACATGTAACTACAAACTGCCACAGAACATTAAACACACGACTGCTTCGTTATATACAGTAGACACAAGTGCAGTGACGAAATGTGACTCATGAACTGTTACTTAACTACCATCCAAAACAGAAAGTTTAAGGTGGTCACCGGAAAGAAAATTTCTGCGGACTGTTGGAGCAATACCCTTCAGAGGCCAGATTCTGATGTTGGCTAACCAACGTCTGCCAACGCACCAATAATCAGAGTGGCCAGTTGTGAAGGCAAAAAATTCACGGATTTTAAAGGACTTTCAAGTATCTATTCCAGACCTATTTATGGATGTTTCAACACGTTATTTTAGAGAATTTCATGTTTTATCATTTTATAACAACCGCTAAAGGCATAATATTAATATCACTAACTGAAATTCAAGGACTTTCAAGACAATCTTCCATCAAATTCCAAAACTTTCAAGGCCCTTTTCAATTTCAAGGACTTTGCAGGTGCTGGAAAAATGGATACTTCTTTTCAAGGACCTGTTTTATACTGGTAGAAAATAATAATCGTGAAGAAAATGTCTGCAGCAGCTATGCGTATTTTATGATACAGATGAAGTTATAATTTGCAGTTTGATACATGTACACATTATGTCAGCCAAATTCATCAAACTAAACCAATACAAAGACCTATCTGTGTAGAATCATCAACTGATCTTTTTTCATTGCACAACCAGCAGAAATAGACTAAACGGATCAGAGTTTGTCTTGTGACGTGCACGTCATATAAAGGTTTCAAAATGACCCCATAATCATGTTAGACAATGTAACAGGAGCCTCAGAGAATTTTGCTTAGGAGGTAACCAACTGGTTGATTCATGAATTCCAACTACTGCTATACAGTCACGAGCCAAGCATATTGCAAAAAATACCTTATTCATTGCTAAGGCATTACCATAATGGCAAAGAACTACTCTCATTTTGTTTCGCAAGCCAGTTTCAAAAGTTACTTGCAGCAAGTAAACTCGTTGTAAATTCGATACTACGTAGCAAACTCATCTGACGGAATAAGCTGGCTTAAAATGCAAATCTGCTGTATGCTGCAGCTGTACCAAGTTCCTTTAGTGCCTGGACATTATGTTTGTCGTGTGTTCTTTGGCAAGTATCTAGCTATGTGTCTAGTGTCTATCTGCAGTACTTGCCGTCACTGCATAGTATAGAAATGGCTTCTAAAACAAAAACAAATGAAATGACAACACTGCGATTCAATTACAAGAGTTTTGTCTGCACTAGTAGCTGAAATGATAGGGATGATAATGCGTGATGTGGAATGCAAAATGTATCCGATTACCTGCAAACCATTAAAGAGTCCACAAGCAATGTGTTGTCCTTAATTATGAGCAAATTAAATTAAGTATGGTAACTACCCACTGCCTGTGAAATGCCACCATTCTTGCTAAAACAGCACAAAATAATAACAACCAACGTTCTGGCAAACAAATCAACAAACGACAAAAGATGTAATAATTTATTAATTAATAAAACACCGCATGAGGCGGTCGAACTGCATCAAACTAATTGTTAGTCAGCAAACTTCTAAAACAACACACTTAACGAAACGTTTGTACATTACAAAAAAATCCAATGTACTATATGTATGTGATAAACACTACTTAATTACTGTCAACGTGCAATACAGACTGCATTCGATTTGCTTCACGCAATGTGCCAATGTCAATTCAAGGTGGACTTACGTTTGCTCAAACGAAACGCAATTTTAAATCAACAGCTACTCGGAACGGCAGAAAAAGAACCATCTGCATGCTTACAAATTCTGCCAAGACAGAATTTCATTTTCCACTGTCACACTGTACTCAAGTCATCGCATTCAAGATTGAAGTGGAAGAGTAAAGAAACGCCCCGCGAATGACTTGTCAGTTTCAAAACCATTAACCATGTCTATAATACAGCTGCCGAGTCGGACGACAAAAACCATCAGTCATTTCACTCAACCGAAGACGGCGCTGGCTACGGCAGCGGCCTGTGCGACGGCCGGCGCCTGGTTCAGCTGAGTCTCCTGTATCTCTCGCACCACTCTGATCCTGCTCAACATCTTCTCCATGGCGTCGGTGGACAGCGGCTGGGCGGAGTACCAGACAGGACTGTCAGGTACGCACGACGGCTCCGGCGCCAGGTAGAACACGTCGTTACGATTGCGGATTGACTCCGGACTGAAATAAAACACAGACACAGAGACAAACAGAAAACAATCACTCAAGTTACAGCAGCAACATACTGAAATTAACCACAGACAGGGTGTAAGTGAATTCCTCCATCCTCACATCGTCCACATTCAAAGTCACGCGACACAAATACTAGGACAAAAATAACTAAAATCCGACCAGATCAAATTTAAACGTTGTGCCCTAGTTTAAGAATCAGTAGTCATTTGCCAGCCCCATTGCAAACGACGGAAGAGATAGACTTCAAAAAGAGAAGAATTTCTAGCTTATAAGGTCACATGGTCTTGACCCTGGATTGGGTCATATGGCATACCATCATATAGCACTTAGTGACCAAAGTCACTAAATTCTACCAATAAGATGTAACAAACTTTCAAATAAGAAAAAAACTGTTTGTGGACTGACGGATGACTTTATTAAGGTGACTTGCGTTAAAAATTCCTTTCACAGCCATCAATCCATGCATCACAGAAAATACCATAGTACCTGATTCATCTACAAAATCAACCATTTGACATCATCATGAAAGGTCTGAAAGCAAGACTAGTAGACTAATTTGGAGGCTTAGTGGCGTAATAGTTAAAGCACCAAACTTTTGATCAAGCAGACATCGAATGAAGTTCCAGTCGTGCCACTACCAAAAAGTAACATCTCTGGGCAAGTTGTTTACACCCATGTGCTATTGTGCCAGAAATACAACTGAAAACCAACGGGTGGTCTCAAACAGCTACAGTGTGAACCAAAAAACAGACTGCTTTTAAGCGTTGGTAACTCCGCAATGGTTAGCAGTAGAATAAAAATTCCAAAACATTTGACATAACATATGTCTTTCTAGTACTAACAAAGTAACCATCTCTGAGTAATAAATGCTCAAATAGTGGACAGTTTCACCCTGTAGATATAATATCAGTTGTGGCGGAAAATAACTAACCACTTGGAAAGGTAGAACTCGTAGAGTTTGACGGGACATCGAAGTGGGTTCTCAATGTTCTCCAGCTGCTCAAATGGCGTCGGGTCCAATGAACGACGACGCTGGATTGCCGGGTCAAGTCCACCTTGTGATCCTTCAGACACGACAATGCAAGTAACAAACTGTGAGCTCTACATCTGCATGTACGTGTGCTACACTCTCAACAAAATGCTTAACTTCCGACATTCCACAAATCCACAAATTGGCTACATGTATCGCTATTTGTAAAGCCACAGGGAAAAACACCTAAAGCTAAACACACTGAACACTGTAATGGCTAGAGGTAGAGAAGTCTGTATTTTCTTCAGAAATAAACCAAAGTTATGATAACAAGTCCAAAGTAACTAAGAGATAAAATCGCTGTTGCCAGTCCATGCAACCCCTCATTTCTATTGCATGCAATTTGCATGTCTTGGGCTTTTGGCTGGGGGTTGAACCCAGGGCTCCTACAGGTTTTCTGTAGCAAAATTCCCTGACTTTTGCAGTCATGGAATGACAATTTCCCTGACATTATCGAAACCATAACCTTATCACACAAATGTCATAAATGGTAGTAAGTAATGAAAAGGTATTAATAGAGCAATATGCAAACAACAGAGACCCTGATCAGGGGATAAGGGGGACAAAGCCCCCCTGAAGCTGAAACACGTCTAGCTTTTGGACATTCAATGGAAGCCGCAAATTTGCCTGCTTTTTAATATTTGGAGATGCAAAAAAATCACAGTTATTGGCAGTCTGCATGATCCAAGATCATTTTCCCTGACTTTTCAAAAATAACATTTTCCCCCGACATTTCCCTGACACCACAAATTCCCCAACATTTTCCAGTTTTCCCTGACCTGTAGGAACCCTGTGAACCCCAAATCTCCCCTTCTCAGAGATCCCCATCTAATGTGCCATTGGACCTCACAACTGTACACACCAAATGCCATCTAAATCTGTCCAATGGTTTAAGTGGGGTGCACAGATCCTGACTGAAAATGGACCAGAGACATAATAATGCTAATCATAACTAGAATTTTTGGGTCAAAGCCCAGCATGATGCTGCCAGATGCTGTAAGTAAGTAAGACTGGGGACACGATGCAGAACCTTAAAATTCCATTCATGGCAACATCACGTGGCTGAATGCAATCACATTCGCCTACACAGCACACGCAGTGGTTATCATGTGTGCATTGAAATGAGCACATTGGCAGCTAGTTAATGTGATGGTGGGTAACATCAAATTAATGATTTTTGCTGCTTCAATGAGTGTGTCATTACATATTAACGACAAGAACTAAAACTGCTGTTTGGTACATTTACAAAAAGAGCAAATAAAGATTAGTAATAACCAGTCTGTGACGGGGAGAAGCCGACGGTGTTATAGCGCAGGTAGACGCTGCGTATCGGCTTCCCATCCATGCTGCTGTTCTTCTTCCACTGCTTCAAGATGTTGGAGAACGACAGCGACAGATGATTGGTGGCTGTCTGGAGCATGAAGTATTTGGTGTTGAAGTAAACCAGGGTGTTGAGAAGAACGCGTGGTGAGTGGGCGCCGAGCAGACGAGCTTCCCACAGATGGTCCTCAGACACACGACAGATTATCATTCCTGCACATATAGACGCACACATTCTTCACTGTAATACAACAGCACCACTATTTCCTATCATCTCATCCACCAGCTGTATCCATTTTCTTCATCCAGTCTGTTGTATAACATCCTCCTTTCCTATATTAAGTGTGGCTTAGCAGTGTAGTGGCAGCATGTCAGACTGACGACAGCGTGGTCCCCGGTTTGACACCTACCCAGTGCACTGCCAGGTAACGACTCGGCAAATCGTTCAAAAACATGTGCCTCTGTCACCAAGCAGTATAATTTGGTACCAGTCAAAGGGCAGCATGGATGGGAAGGTAACCGCGAGCCTGGTGGAAAGTACTGGCAGCCTACCACCGAGTTTGTGACTACGTCACCTGTGGGCTGACTGCTTAGAGACTGAAATCAGATCTGGCCCCTACACTCATATGAGAATAGGTTACCTAAGCGTTTTCCTCTATTAACAGTCTGATATGCCTTAACCATAACTCATGGCCAAACCAACCCCATACTTTCCTAAAATTGTTGCAATAAATAGTAACACAACGGCACCACTACCACCATAAGAACAACCATCACTATTCACTACGTCTGCTGCTTCCATGGACAACAGACCTTGCCCAACGTTTTTCAAGACTATGTGAATCTGTTAAAAGACTCATCTCTTAGGGGCACTTGTCTCCACATACAGGCACTTCCTGGTGGCTGATATCACAATAACAACTAGAAATATATGTCGAGTGTCGACCAAATGCAAACACACTGTGCGGCCATACGGCCAGCTATAACTACGTAGCAGTGTTGTCGGTATATACATTGCACTGCACAACCCAAACATTAACCTTGCCCTTTTAACCGAAATTGCACTCCAGTGACTCATTTCCCCACGAAACATTCACACCACTTCCAATGTTTCTGCATCTGCACGGTTTAGTTTCTGAGTTAGCAACAGACAGATGGACAAGACCAGTATTAGGAGAGCCATTTGTTACATCGACCACTGCCAATAATCAAAGACAACAGTCAACCATGCAATAAAGCAATGAATGAACCGACAAATCAATGAAGCAATAGTGCAACAGACTGACCTTGTGTGTTGAGATGAACTTCATGAGCGGACAGCAGTTCATGCAGAGCATCGGTGAATCGTTTATAGTAGACGTCCGTGAAAATGTTGTCCACTCGTCCGTTCTCAAACAGATAGTGCTGTATCCCTGCGTGCATGCAATACATACGTTCGGCAAGTGAGCAGGATTTAATGCCCACCCAACACAGTATAGTATAGGTCATTTCGGAGACAACCTTTCCAGGCAATGCACAGACCCAGTACACATAACAATTAATGGAACAGAAAATTAAACCTTTACAATAATAAAACAAAAAGTTTAACTCTGACAAAAAACTTAATAGAGAACACAAAACACAAAACAATCAAAACCGAAAATTGTAAGAACTCTCCCATTATTCTTGTGCATACGTAATAGTAATGAGAGTTCTAATAACCTTCCCCGTTCCTCCAGACAGTATTTAATGTCGGAATGCTGTCTACTGGAGGTCAGGGGGAATACATACATTCAGTTCACATCAACCAGTTGACATACAACTTAATCATCAATACATTCTAATATTTGCGTCTGCTGAATTTCTGGGATCAGCAGAACAAAACATTTTGGATATTGCATGCCACAGCTGTTGCCACAAACAGTATTTAACAGATCACAGACAAAGGACATAAACACATCGGAAAACTGGATCCAAGCAATCCTCTGCCTGCTGCTGCACTGCTCTTCACATACCACGATTCACCAATAACACTAAGATACTCTTGGCTTTTGCTAAGCTGACCTATTCTCGGACTCACTGCAAGTTAGGCCACTGGCTGCTGTAGCCGGTCAGCTAGAGCAAACTTCCCTGTCAACACCGTGGAAAATAATGTCAGGGCAATTCTTTTTACAGGCTGGATGTTCAGGGAAACAACAGTGTTCCAAGCTGGGGATGGCATGCTGCCTTGTGCAACTAGGAAAAGTCAGAAACATGAGCTGCCCTGCTGTCCAGCTTCAAAGGAGCATGCCTCCTGTGACAGTAAAAGTGTTCCAGCCTAGAGGACAGCATGCTGCCACCTTGCTGTTATAATATAGTGAGTCAAGAAAACAGCTGTGACTACAGCCACTCTTTGCAGGGCAGTGCTGCCTAATACACAGCATCAAAGCACGGAAGGCATGCACACATCACCAACAAATATGACAGAAATAAACTACAAGGTAATGGACGAGAAGTGAATGGTGAAGGTAGTATAACAGGTGAGTATTGCGACGGATCTGTGGCTCATGTTGACTGACTTTGGCCCAAAAGTCTGCAGCCACGGAGCGGCCAGCACCGTACTGCATCCACCAGATAAACTGGGCAAAGTCTTGCAGTGGCAATTACATAGTGATAGCATCATAAACGCTGGCATATCACTAATGTGATCAAAAACATTGCACGACATAAGAACAGAGTGGGCTGACGTACCGAGACAGAGGTAGTAGATGCTGTCGGCAGCATACGTCTGTCCGGTTGGCTTGCGTACTTCCTTCACGAAGAGGCTGAGAGCTAAGCTCAACTCATCGGCACTGCAGTGCAGGATCTCAGTCTTGAACAGCTTCGGACGGGACGCTCCGCCAGCAGCACGCGATGCCTCCAGTTCCGCATTCTTTGCCGTCACCCACTGTTTCCATGCGTTCAGTCCGTACGAGTATTTGAGCCTCATGCCGGAGTCATCGATGGGAGCGTGGATCACTGGCGCTGGAGGTGGGCCTCTCAACGGCTCATCCACAAACAGTGGAGTGGGTACTAATTGGTCATCATCGTCCTCCAGCCCGTCGACGGCGATACGCTGTCTCTTGGACACCGGCTCCGAATCCATCTCACTCGTCTTCTTGTCTCCGCTCTTTCCCTCTAAAGTCATACACAAAGACAACAACCAATTATACCTGTCATTACTGCAGCATCGTCACATGCGAAAGATATCTGGATCATCTCCTAATGTTAGCAAATATTTCTGGTACCAGGGTTGATACTTTCCTAAAAAAAATATTGTGACAAATATTGTAAGTTAATGAGCGTCGAAGACAATGTCAACCTGACCATCTGTGGCATCATAATGATAATAAAGATATCACATTAAGTTCAGATGAGACCAAAGGTGCTAAATGCTAGATTCACGAAAGCAGTGGCAGATTGGCACAATACATTATGTGGCCATCCACTGCCTAAACTAGTGAACAACTAGATGCACAGCGCAGCATGCAGACATACCACTGCACCAATAATTCACTCTATACCTTCATCAAACAACCTACTCAGCTGAGTTCATGTCTCACTAAAGATAGGAGGCAAAGCTGGCCTAAGCATAACAGATTACCAACTGAATAAGAGCGAGATTCAAACCACAACTTGAAAGCTTCTAGACCACGGTGTCATAATGACAGCACAATAACAGTAACAAATTTAGACACAAAATTTTCCACTTTCGCCATGTTTCTATCATCACGACACAACCGACAGTACAAAATCAACAAGCAGGTACCAGCGTCTTGAGGCTCAGATGCCATACGTAGCGCCATCTCCAGTACATCCACCGAACCCTCTCCACCTACAGTTACAATGATAACAATTATGACAACTGCATTACTATTAGACTATCTACTGAATCATCATTACCATCTCATTAGTGCTGAAATGGCCACAGTCTGTGGACAAAAATTTGGCCAGCCATACAGGCCAACTCAGTGGTTGTGTTTTTTATGAAGGTCTGACCAGCCCTAGGCAGGTTTGGGCTGCTCCAAATCGGTTTTTATTGTTTCCGGAACGACAGTTTCATGTTTTAATCGTTCCAAAAAGGCCCGTGTCGATCCAAAAGCTTTCCAGGTCTGTTGCGCGAAAACCTGTCGTGGCGGGAGGAGTGTGTAGCACCAGCCAATAAAACGCATTGTTTACAAACGACTGTTTCGCACCAGATTATGGTATTCATAGGTAGTTATTTACCGTTTACTTTGGTTTTATGCATTTTACTGTGCGTATAGATAATCGTACAGGTGTGTGCATTCATCGGTTTGTTAGCTGGCACTTTTGTTTATTGATAAAATGAATTTGTAGGGCACAAAGCACTTGTTTAGAACTTTATTTACGCTATAGGCAATTCAAATTGTGGGCATGGTGACATCCGTTCCTGGTCAACGACGTTCTTTTTTGCAGTCAATCTGGAAAGGTGCAGGTCAAGACCGCAACAAATCACTACACCTTTCTGGAAAGCCAAAAAAAAACATAACCACAGTGACAAACCATTGATGAGTACTGGCAAAGGTAAAGCCAGAATGAATGAAACATCTTCAATTGCTTAATGTTTATCATACATTGCAGCCGATGCCTGGATTACAGCACAAAAATGCCACAGGTGGCAGATACTGTACTGAAAGTAAATGAAATAAAATGCACATTGCAATTAAGCAAAACTGGTTATTAAACAGCATGGTAAAAATGATTCCGAATCCTACTACTCTGCAGAATTCATTTTCCCCGACTTTCCAGGACAAAATGAATCGTTTTCCCTGACTAATTAGTTCGCGTGAAATACCAATGTTGGCTTTCAATCGCTTGCAATTGCACTGGAAACAAAGACAGCGGAACAAATTTAAAAGTGTAGATACAAATAACCTGCGAGCGAAGCAAGCAAATAAACATTTGTGAACTGTTGTACGCAGTCTGCGTAAAACAGTTCAAATTTTTTCTGCATCTTTGTTAACTTTTGTACCCTGGTACTTTGATTTTCCCTGACTTTCCCTGATCTTCTTATGTTTTCCTGACTTTGGAATGTAAAATTCGCTGACTTTTCCCTGACTTGCTTAAAATTCCCTAACTTTCCCTGACCATAGGAACCATGGCATCTATAGCAAACTGTTTGCGTTTCAGGCAGTTTATAGAAATGAGCATGTTGTAAACCACAAAAAATCACTTTTTGGTGTTCCACCAAATGCAGAAAACCAAGTCTACCCTTATGAAAGAAATGATACACTGTTTGAAGAAATGACATCTACATTGCAGCAGGCCATTGCTGATGTACTAGCTCCAATCGTATTATTTACAAAGTAGCAACCAGAAACTGAGAACATTCGAAGTTACTCGGCACAGTGATAAAAGTGCGTAAAAAGCATATTTCGTGATGTTCAGCATTAAGAGTGTGATTGCTGAGATTAAAAATATGTATTATTACATTTCTTTCTATATTAGCAGCTATTTACTACTTGGTACTGGGCCAATGAGCAACCAAATGTTCATCATTAAGAAAAATAGTAAAGATCACCCTTCGCGGCATCATTTCGAGCCACTCAAGACCACCAACCTCTCTTCACAGTGGAAGGAGCACAGTCCACGTCATCGCTGGCATCAGCTACAGCTTCAGCCATCTTCAGCAAGTCTGCCTCGGCCGGATCCGACGGCAGAGAATCATGCAGTTCCTGCCATAAATACAACACTCCTGAAGTCATTTACTACTCACTGATTACACGACTCAGTACTCCGACGATGTTGACTGGGAAACAACCGGAATCCGGCTACAGATACCCGAACACATACCCTCCAAAAACACAGTGGGTTTTCTTTGATAAACTACTAAATTGACATGAAAACCAACTCCGCAATTAAGCCAGTTTAAATAGTTCCTTCTTCCACCAATATCCCAATAACAAATTATGCTACTACAGCTAAGTTTTTCAAACATTTAAACCTATGAATCTGCATATCTTAGACGTTCATTTGGCATGAACACTGAACATATCTGGCAGTGCTTATTCTAATAACCGAAATCCAATAAAAACCCCAGTACTCATCAATTTGGGCCTTTTTAAATTCCCATGTTTAACCCCAAACCCAACGAAACCAATTAGGTCTAATCAAACCATGACTGGGATGGGCCTGTGGCCCCGTACACTGTGTCCCCCCCAAAAACATCCCCAACATTTTCAACTGTAACTTGAAAACCAATTATCACATTTTGATAATTTTTGGTACGAATATTCTTGACACAACTTGCGATCAAATGACTAATCAGTTTCCCACCTCACCAAACATCTGTTTCTGCATTACCTGGGGAAAACACAACCAGCGAAATATCACTTTTTTTATCAAATGCGATATGATTGCACATTTTGTTCACATTTCTGACACTCTGGCTGGCATTTCATGTCATCCAGTTGTTCATTTTTCAACTGCCTGCAGTAAAACTGCTTGAAGTGTTGGCATATCATGTGAACACAAGCAAGGAGATGCTTTCTCCATTCATTGACAGCAGTATCGATAAAATTCTGCTCCAGACTGATCCAGGCTGTACCAGTCGCTTCTTGACTTCACAAACATTCCTAAACTTCATCTTGTAGACACACTGCTGCATGGCAGTCAAACCTTGTAATAGACTGGCTGTTGGGCCCACAGATTAAGATAGATGGAATTTATCTACATTCTTTCATTCATTTTAACACGTATTATGCTTAGTCTGCTTTCCCAGGTAGTGCAAAAGCAGACGTTGGGTGAAGTGAAAACTAAAACACTTATTTAATAGCCAGCTGTGTCAGAAATATTTCTGCCAAAAATTATTAAAATCTACTAATCATTCTTCAAGTTACGATCAATAATGTTGGGGATGTTTTTTCAGGTTTTCTGTTTATTTCAACACATATTTCGCTTGCTCTGATTTCTCTAGGTAGTGCAGAAGCATACATTGGGTGAGGTGGGAAACTGAACGGTCATTTGATGGCAAGTTGTGTCAGAAATATTCCTACCAAAAATTATCAAAATATGATAATTGGTTTTCATGTTACAGTCAAAAATGTCGGGGATGTTTTTTTTGAGACGCAGTGTACATTTTGCAATCTGCACATAGTAATAATATAATCAAACTCCATTTGCACGATGTTATACAATGTATTATAGTGGCTTTGAAAATAACAGCAGCATTAACATGGGGATATACTCTGAATGACGTTGAATATTCTGTTACTTGATAGATAGGCACCTGCTGCAGCAATGCCAATGATTCATGGTAACGATGCAGCCATTAGCCCAACCCCAACCTGTAAAATAATTAACCCCAAAAGCCAGTTGGCTGAGCAAAATGTAAGTACGCAAGTAGAGAACCTTGAGTTGTTTCATGATAGCAGCGATGGAGTTGCGTGTCGTTGGTACAAAGCACGGGACTGGTATTGGTAACGGCATCGGCAGTGGATACGGGGTGGGTGCGTTAAACATTGCCATGGGAGCCGGTAGGAAGACTGGAACTGGGACAGGAAGAATGGTCTTTGATCCTTCACCCGTGTCGACTGTGTCGTTATCCTCATCTGAACATCATAGCAAAATACTCTACATTAATACAAATATTTCCGTGCTTTTATTACTGCATTGCTTCACACTCGGTGGCACTGCGGCACGGAAAGGCAACTGCCCATGCCACCCTCAAATTTCAGCTAGTAAGAAAATTTTCATCCAAAAATACAAAATGCAGGGCTGGAAATAGCCAATTTTGAGAAAACCTAAATTCAAAATTGAGATTTTGACCACCCATAATCTCCTCTGCTCGACATTTGACTGTTTGTTGGATAACTGCAGTTTCTAGTCTCTCAGCCATTTTAATACATGATACCACTGTTCGCAGAACAAACTATAACAGTGTCAAGTTTCTGCCGACAAAAATCTGTTTCGTAAGTAGACAGACGTGCAAAACTTGTACCAAGTTATAACATTACCCATATAAAATTCACCATTCATAACTCACAACAAAATTGCATTTTCCTCAGCTCTCGCTAAGTTCTTCTCAAGTTAACAGATTACTAATATGCACAAGTTCTTCGTAAAATTTATCACAAATTCTTGTTACATTTTTCTGTCAATCTCAGTTTCTCTTAAGTTTTTCACAACTTTGACTTATGATCTTGTGAATTAGCCCACGATCGATGACTGATATCAATGTTGTTACAGTGAGTGAGTGAGTGACCGTTTAACGTCCGACCCGACACAGTATAGGTCATTTCGGGGACGGCCTTTTCAGGCAGAATGCACACAAACACAATAATGGAACGGTAAGTTTAAACTTTACAATAAACAGAAAGTTTGACCTTTACGTAAACACAAAACACAAAAATACAAAAATGAGATTAACCTAAAATTGTAAGAACTCCATTATACGCGTGCATATGTAATTAACATAATGGTAGTTC
>Ga0209671_1002319_pt1 | contig 17287 bp, 14 predicted proteins | sample WorMetHERISLAND2_2_FD_187401 | JGI IMG/M metagenome (GOLD analysis project Ga0209671, IMG submission 187401) | Marine gutless worms symbiont microbial communities from Max Planck institute for Marine Microbiology, Germany - Olavius geniculatus... | ecosystem: Host-associated > Annelida >...
GCGGGCAATATCACCTTTTGTAATTTTTGCTGTTTTCGATGTGCAAGTCCTTAAATGTTGCCGTTAACAAGTGTATAAACTAATGTTTTGTACATTTATACAGTAAAGATTAGGGCTCCGTATACACGACATGTGGGAGAGATACACGACAGTATCTCATAAGGCACAGAAAATATGTCCAACAGCCGCATCAAAAGCTTAGCGGCTATTGATACGGCAATCGAATAAATATCCGGTCCTACCCAGGCCGGCTATTTATCCGGCCGCTGACTTGGATGACCTTAGCCAGTACGTATGAGCACCCAACGGCTAAGGGCGTGTCTCTGTGGCGGTACTGCGGAGGGTGCTCGTCGTACCGCCGCAGAGACACGACGGCAGCCGGGCAACTGACGACCTCAACCTTAGCAAGTACGGAACCACAGATCGCTAGTCAGCAAGTTTTTTACTTGCTTGCAGCAGCGACAAATTTATCTGTTAAATTTATCACCAATAATATATGCGCAGTTTTAGCGTCATTATTGTCACACAAATCTTTGAAATGCCCTAACCCTAACCCCAAACAATACACCATAATATTAACGCTAATTCTAGTAACTACGCATAATGCAATTACGCCTAGCAACATTGGTGCTGCCACTAAGCGAGTGCGATTGAGTTTTTCGTTTTCGTTCATTGCCGGAAAAATAGCCTACAGGCTATTTTTACAGCTGCTGGACGAATAGTCATTGCGATCTCATAATGTTACAAGCGATATGCAACAGTTTTCCATTCAACTTACACAGATAACCCCACAGATCGAGTATACACGTATACAAATACTTAAGATGAGAAATATTCAGGAATATTTACGAATATTAAATCTGTCTATGAGTATCATAATTTGCTTCTTCTAATCCTCTATTTTCTGCAACAATAAAGACGAATTAATCGTACTATTAAACTGTTGTTTAATACTGTGATTGTTTTGTAATGGAAGCCTAAGCTAAACTATAGATAATTTACGGTGACAAAATGCATGTTGACAATAGTCTACGACCAAACCTGTTTGTGGTTGTGGCAAATATTTATACACAACAAGGTCTAAGGCCACGAATCTATTCCAACCCCAAATCAACAAAATCGTGAGAGATAAAAGCCGAAATTAAACGCATTGAAGGTGGCAACATATGTATCATACATGTAGAAGAAAACCTGTTAAAGTGTACAAAATTATTTTTAATCCAACAAAATGGGTACAGTCAAAAGTCTAATTATTGTGTAACACAAAGTTACAGATATTAAACAGACACATACGGTATTACAAATACGTGCTAACCGAAGCCAGTCTAGCACGGTCATAATTACAGCCATCAGCTAACTTGGCACATGTCTAGCAGCGTCCTTGACACTACAGTCAATTAACTAGAAGGCAATGGTAAGCAATTAAAAAATTAAAATGACAATTGGTAAATGTTAAAAGATGCACGAAATCACGCTGACACAATAAAAATGGTGGACAGATAAGACAGTGACCATTACACTAACAGAGTGGTCGCTTTGACCACGACATATGAAGATGTCAATAAAATTTACATGTACATGAGATATTAGTTTTGCTGTAATTACATAATCGATGACTTGCAAGCTACACTGTTACAGTGCATTTAGTACCTATAACAACACCACAAAAACAAACTTCATTTTTATGAGTCACAGAAACTTTCTCTGAAATCCAGCTGCAACACTTTTGAAGACATCTAATCTAAGGACAGCTGAAGTTAAGTTTTGTGCTGGATTAAAGAACCATACTGGGTGAAACCCAGAAAAAACCCCCGTGTTCACAACTTCATCAATTATTAACTGATTTTCAAATCCCTTACTAGCCACGTCAGTGGTAAACTTAAAATGTACAACAATCACACTTCAAATGTGTTCGTAAAATAGAGCCAGCTTAGAATACACTGAATACAAGATAACTCACATTCACTTACACTCTAAAGCTGACTAGATTTTACAAGGTAGTGTAGTAGCACATTTGAGGCGGTGCGGTGGAATATTTATTGATTGTGAAATTGCAAATTTACCACAAAGTATACTGGACCACCTTGTGCATCCTGCAAGCTACATGTGTGCCTAAAAATGCTACATAAGAAAATTTCACTGCAGTTCATTAAATCAAAATTGCCATGAATCTGATTCTGACAACAACATATCGTAACACAGCCAAATTTAGCTGTGCAAAATGGTTGGATTTGCAAAAATGCAAATGATATCCATTCACCATGTTCCAAAACTGCTTTTAAGATAAAACAACAAACTGACAGTCCATAACACAACTTCACACTGAGTTCATAATTACACATATCTATAATACAGCATCATAATCTTAGGCTAGTTAATGCACGATTCACACAATATGACATGCACACACAATGTTTCCGCAACATTTCATGCGACTATAAAACACAACGTGTTAAGGCATGCATGCAGACTAAACTAAATACGAAAAAATGCAGCGTTACAAAGACTCTTGCACACAAAACCAATAAAATGCTACATAAACTAAATCTTAACTTTACAAACACAGATACCCACAAAATAACAAATTCACATTAATTCCTATAATATGTTTCATCTACAAAAGCAAAATCTAAGGATGCTAAAGGCATGCTGTGTTAAACTTTTAACTTTTCGGCTGTATTACGGCAAACTGTGATTTAAGTAAAAAAATCTCCTGTGACAGGTAATTACTGCCACAGAACATTCTACCTGTTTTTTTCCACAGCACACAGAACTAATAAAAGTTAAAAACTGAGAGAATTAATATCACAAATGATCAAACAATTACTCTCTAATCACCATCTAATTAATAATTGCCGCCAGCTAGTCTAGTAAAATGTAAACAAATGTATGAGCGTCTTGCACCTGACAAATATCTCAAAAGCATTAGTGCTACAAGCCAGGTTATTGCAAACAAATACTTGCCAAATGCCTTACATTCTGATAAGACTGGTCTTGACGAGTCGAGAGTGTGTTAAATTTGGCACAGCAAGTAAAAGCTACAGTGTATGAACGTTTAATGCCACTCCGCTTGACAGATAAGCATAGCTTAATGTAACAGGCTAGGACTGCTGCACGCTCGAGAAATGCTCTACCGTTCCCAAATAAACACCAGGCCCGAGTGACCAAGGCTTTATTTATTATTATAATAAGCAAATTTTACCAGCAACTGAAACACTTATGACTTACGTTTTATGAATCAAATGCTGTCTACTTCAGTGAACAGAATCAATGTTATTTCAGCTGAGAGTAAGTAACAAAACTGCTCAATTATGATGGCAAGAGCAGAAATATACACTGGCAGTAATTACACTTGAACCACCATATCTTTATAACCTATGTAAACTTCACTTAAACTACAAAAGGATACTAACTGATGTAAATAATACACTTCAAGTAAAAATTCATTAATACAAATACTATAACAAAAATTCTCAGCTAATGCTCATGAGATGCGCGAGAGCCTATAGCAGTTCCTGTTCGCAGGTATTCTTGGTCTATCTCCATCCAGTTTGTAGCAATTCACTCTTCTGCAGCCAAAAATCACCAAACAATCACTATAAACACCTATTTTAGGGTTCAAGGTCATTCAAGGTCATCAATGCTGAAAATTCTAAAAAGCTTGTAACGAGTGCTTGTTATGTTACGCAGCATGTTTGTGCCTATCTGCAACCATTTTCATGCTAGATGAGCCAACAGCAGATAAATAACCACTTTTTAGAAAAGTATCCATCTTTGACACCCGCAAGCACAGGCCTCCTTGAACCTAGAGGGTCTGGACTTGGATTGCTAAAATCTACATTCAATGCTGAAAATTTGATATGCAGGTTGTCTTGGTCTATCTCCAGCCATTTCAGCTCAATTCACTTCTGAAATGTGCGTCGCAGCCTGAAATTGCAAAAAATTCACTGTGTCTGTGTCTATCTGCAACCATTTTCACATTAGACAAGCTAATAATGGGAGAATAATGCCTTTTTAAGGTGGGTGCTCCTCTTTCGTCCATACTTACTGGATTGTTTATGAAACACTGACGATTGCTGACGTGTGGTTTTCACCATATGATAGCTTAGTGTCTCTATTATTTCGTGACAAAATTTCATGCCACTGAGTGAAGGGGGTCCCCACAAATGACATTCTGCCTAACATAACAAGCACTGGCCACGAGCTTCTTAGCAATGTCAACATCGATGACCTTGAATGATCTTGAACCCCCAAAATAGGGGGTTTTAGTGAATTTTTTGGTTTTTTCATATGCAGGTTGTCTTGGTCTATCTCCAGCCATTTCAGCTCAATTCACTTCTGAAATGTGCATCGCAGCCTGAAATTGCAAAAAATTCACTAAAACCCCCTATTTTGGTTCTCTCACAGACACCAGGACAGAATTACCATAGCTAATACGCATTATTGTCATGATAGATCTCGCACGTAAAAATTCTCCATTGTGATTTAATAACTACCATGTCACCTTAGAGCATCACCACCAACTGACAGCAGCAAACGAAAATACTACTAAGGGTGCGTTGCACCAACGTCGTTCAACTTTGAACCTGGGTCAAATCTGAATTTGATCCTAGTTCAGCTGTAAATTGCGTTGCACTAGAGGTTCAAGCATTGATCTTCGTTCAATTCTGAACTGCCATCTGACCACCGATCAAATTTGGATCTCGGTTCAACTCGCGGTCAAGCATGCGCACTAGGAAATAAATATATTCCGTGATACTATTGCTGCAAAAAATTGTCCGATTTGAATCTTATCCTGTCCAAAAAACTTCTTCTTCTACTATATTCGTTTTATGTTCTCTTTGTGCTTGATAAATTAACAAATAGATGAATAAATCGCATTTTTCGATGGCAATGTCTCGCTGCTACAGTAAACATATGATCGAACCCTAACCACAGTAACACAAACTCATTCGTATCAATTTATAAGACGTTAAATTCAATTAGGCCTATACTTGTGATCTAGATATGTTACATTTGTGCTATATCTGTTTTCTGTGGCCTGTTTGCTGGATAAATTAATTAACTGATTATTAAACAGCATTCTAAAGTGCCAATGCGCCGTTGCTATGCCGTAGCTACGGTAAACATATTATCTTGACAATGGACGTAGAATAATTAACGAACATCTATTGGAACACAAAATGCGTATCTTTGGAACTTTATCATGCAACTGTTGATGCGAAAATTGTGTGATAACTTCAGGGAAGCTTAAAATTTAAACAAATTACGTCCAATCTGTACTAGTCTGCTTCGTAAGCATTGCGTGTGACTGTGACGTTACTGTAGTTGGCCTACAGGTCAAGCGTGGCCTGACCAATGACAGTCGTCCACAGTATAACCACGGTTGTTTAACTGAATAGGATCAGCTGATCCGAGTTCAACGTGGTGCAACGTAATTCAGCGTAAACTTATTTCAACTTTTGATCTAGATTCAGCTGAATGGAGATCATGAATGACGTTGGTGCAACGCGCCCTAAGACATTCCTAGAGGTCAACCTGGTAAAATCAGTAACAAACACAATAATGATCGTTAAAATACATAAAGCATAAACCAAGAGACCTCAGTAATAAATAGTTTTTTTGCAGTACTAAGCAACTAAATGTACCGAACACTGAAGCAAATGAGAGATGACATTTCACTTTTCATCTGTAAGAAAACTAGAAACATTAATTTAAAATTTATAGAGTGAACCATGCTTAATGTCTGTTGAACAAAAGTGGTCTTGTCAATCGACAAGTAAACACCACAATAACAAGACTCAACGAACAAACAAATATACATAGTGATTTAGAGCAAAACAAACTAGATATTTTCTGATTTTTGCATAACATTGTATACTCAATACAGTTAAGTTTTGAACAGTGAGAAATTAGCTACTCCATCAGCAACATTGTACGTCACTGAGCTACGGTGTTCATTACTCTGCACACTAATGCGCCATGGCACAATGTCTCAAACAACTTACCCATTTGCATTTCTGTAGACAATTTAAACATCATTTCAAAAACTCCGTTCTTTGCAAAGTACTAACAACAATGCCTCCACAGTGCACTATATAACTTTTATATCTAATCAAACTGAACTGAATTATTTTCGGAATTTGTCTTACAGCATATTGCAGGAACCACATTGGCTCAACTCAGCTGAGCTAACATTAATAACTAGTTAGTTATTAAATACACAGCAGAACTAAATATAAACAAAGCCAACGTTGTTTAAAATTACAAAGAAGTTTAAAACATGCCACAATATCATAGTGAGCTCAGTTTACAGATAGCACTGCTGCACGACTGATGTTAATCATAATAACGGCAATGCCAAGAAATGCAGGCAACTTCACATTTACCCAATAGAAGTAATTAAAAGTACGATTAAAATACAGATGTTGGGTGACATTTTCAACACACCTGTGGTGACTATCAAACCAGGGGTGGTATTTATAACAACGTCGTAGATTAGTTTGGACGTAAGGTCTACGTCGCGACTAACTACCTCCAAACTAGAAAGTTGCGTTCGATGGCGTGCAAAACGCTGTCGTAGCGAGCAACTAACTACTACTGACGTAGTTGACGCCGGGTAGTTTGACTCTGGAATTTCCTGGCTAAACGCAATCTGCCTCAACCGGCCTGCAGCTAAAAATAGATATGGCCTGACTTTCGTCTGCTGCAGTCTCGAGCCTAGTTACAGCTCCATGGGCTAAGTAAGAATGCGCGATGCGAATAAGTGAAATTTATCTAATGCTAAACATTTTATTCGGCAACTTTTAATACTGCAATTAGTTTCAATAGTGTAATTGACTCACCAGAAGTCCTTTACAATGCATGACGTAATTGCAGATTCTCCATAGCAACGTTAGTTTACATTGACAATGACAGACTAAATATTTACGACAGGTTGCTGGAGCGACTAGTTAGTTCGAACGTAGGCGTCTGACTAGTGCCATGTCGTCGTTATGCATACCGACTTAGGACTACGACAAAATTTGATTTTAGTTTGGAAGTAAAGTTACGACGTTGTTATGCATACGGTCCCAGTATACAGTCAGTCAGTATACAATGGACACTAGACACTACAAGCATTCACTTACCACTGGATAATCCTTAATCAGTTCACTGCAATTTGATGAGCAAAACAATTGACCCACTGCACAGGCACTATAAACTCCCAAACTCTTTCAGTAAGTTGCCCCAGCTCCCCCCCCAAAAAAACTAATTTAGCAGAAGTGAAGCGTTGTTGTCACAAATGTTCATAGCACGATGGCAACTAACATAAACTGCTCACTTCTAACATTTTTTCCCATTCTGCACCTTCCGGGATTTCTAACTAAACAGTCATCATGATTGAAATATTGAACATTGACAAATGCTGCGCGGATAAACCGAAGATGACAGAATCACTGCGAAGGCTTCGGGAGTCACATTAACTTTTGTTGGCATAAGTTGGGTTCTTGTACGTCGACGTTGCCTGCTTGTAGATCGGATTTTCGTCCTGCAATGCACACAAAAATGGTTTTTTTAAAAACTCAGAAATAAACAATTGAGAATCTGTCACTGCGATCTAAACTAAAACACAGTGCAGTGGCGCTTTGCTTGGTACAACTGGCCAATTTTTGTGAATAATGAGGTTGCTTCTGAGGGTCTACCTAGCTGACATCCAAAAGAAAATTTTTGCCACTTCTAGCCAGCCATTTCCATAAGTCACTAAACACGACGACGCAAAGCACTGTGATAATTTTAAAGCAATGATCTCATTAATTGCAAAACAGCTAATAACATGAAGCTATCAAAAATACTAGATTCACATCACTGACAACTCTACACTTGCTATGCTGCTGCAATAGACAAACAACACAATATTGCCCGTGGTGCGTAGACAACCAGATTTAACTAACACCAACAGCAAGCAAAAACAAAGTACGCAAAAGTACTCGTGACAAAAATCTAACAGCACCATGTCCTATGTCAATTCATCAAAATTATGGCTTTTTTTGACTGCTTCTATCAAACAATTTCTGCTGACTACTTGTATAAAAGTGGCAAATTAACAAATGCCTACGGCTTGTTAGCCACTGTTTCAAGCTACGAGTTCATTCAGAAGAAACAACCAATGACGTTACCATGTCCCAGCGAGCATTGGCACGCTCCTTCTCAAAACGAGCAAACTCTCGACGGTCGTGAATTGTGACAAGCAGCTTCCAGATCAGCAGCAGTAGAAGACCGATCAGTATGATGCCGACAATTACGCCGATGATAATTGCCAAAACATTCACCGGCTTGGTACAACCTGCGTAAGACACAACAACATATTACTAAGTACTAGTATTATTGCTGCCACCAATACAGCTGCTATGACTACTACTAGAACTACAGCTGGTAGCATAGCATAGTGGTTAGAACGTCGGTCCTGGCCGGCGAACTTTCAGTATCCTGCGCTAGACTGATGGATGGCCATGTGACCACTTTGTGGGTAAAGCGTCTGCTATCAGTCAACCAACAAGTCCAACTCAGCCCGCCATCCCTACGGGGTCGGTTAAATGAGTAGTAACCCATTATATGGGTTACAGAAGGTGGGGACCTTAGTACAGCTGACCGGGGCTGCCTAGCCTGGCCGCTGCGCTAGCCTGTGCGCTAGCCTGTGTCTGCAGGCTGCACGCAGTGGTTGAGCGTCTGGCGGCTCTGGTCAGTGACGAAATCGCATTAGAGGCGTGTATACGCGACGATGCGCTATACAAATTGACAATCTTTACCTTTTTTAACCTTTTTACAGCACTATCAATGAGTATAACGTCAGCAATTACGCCAATGATAATTGCAAATACATACGCGAGCTTGTATGGGCATGTGCATTTTCAACCAGATAAATGTATAGGCAGGGCTAAGCCGATCAAAGTATACATTCATAGTTCAACATATTCAAATACACAAGTTAACCTAGCAGGCGCTTGCACCCAGACCAGTTTTGTAGGATTTCTGTTCATTCCACAGGCTAATTAATAAACAAGCCTAAAACTCCCAAGTTTCAAAAATACTTAACAGAAATCTAGACCACAGTATAACATCAAAGAAATGAACCGAGGTGCCGTAAAATAAGCAGGCTGCACCAGGCCGAATAACTCAAGCCGTTGCGCAGATCTCACTGCCACCATCATATAACTTTTGGTTTGCAACAATTCTATCACTCCAGGCCAGGCTGCATTCGCAAGGGACAAGTTGCTGCAGGATAAATATAAATGCTACGCCACTGACGGAAGCACTGATAGCGGCTAAGATGACGTACGTTTAGTCTTCTGAACATTGACGGTCTTGATGTCGGGGTTGTAATGGTAGCTGTAGAAGATGTCACAGTTGTCGGTCTCATCACGCATTGCTGGACAGTGCTTCCAATCACTGCCCGCTGTACCACAGCATAATGTAATACACAATGTCAATGGTTTACACATGATCAGCATCCATATCTATGTCAGTAGATAGCAATTAGTCTCGTGCAGCAAGCACTGGCGAGGCAAAATTGTTTTCAAAGCACCAGAACAATTCAAGCTAAGTTAAAACAAGCTAACGCTACAAATATCTCTTAGTGGAATCTATCAATCAGCTGCTGTCTTGACGAGCCCATCAGCTACAAAGTACAACCCGCCATATGGGATCACACAGTGTTTACCGGCCACCTAACAACTGATCGTGCCTGCCTTAATCCAAGCCAGCCGAGCCAGTACTTGTTTTATCTACCCCAGAGGGATGGAAGGCTGAGTTGACCTAAACAGTATCAACTGCTCAAACAGCATCTTGGCAATAAATGATCTACCATAGTAATCACAAAGTTCCAACGCTGCTGCAGTGCTGCTGCTACTCTCATTGGTACACTGACATCGAGGTTTGGTGATAAAGGTACTATTTATGACCGGCATGATTGAGGCATATGCCATTCAGTGACGGAGCCAATTACCTACATGCGGTTACAGCAGTAGTCACTTCATCATGATATCCATGAAGCTGCAATTGTTGTTGCTGCTGTTGTTACTATTATTATTACCACTAGTACTCAGATTCGGCCACTGGCTGACATTGTGCACTCTAAATATGCACTTACTTACTTACTTACTAATATTCTGCTTCTGAAACAATGAAGAATAATCAGACATGATGTAGTAAACTAACTAAATCACAAAAGATGCAAACAATTCTTACTGTCAAGCTCGTCAACTTTGCGAGTATCGTTGCATTTGCCGGGGCACAAGCCGGTGACTGGGTCAATCTGATCCTTGAGTGGACCAGTGCCGAAACCAACGCACTGCACACAGTCCTTGATCTCGTCACACTTCCCCGCACATATCTACAACCACAACACCATGGCTTACGTCAAATTCCCTCAAATGCAATACTACTTAGTAATCAAAACTGCAGAAATTAGTGATTAAGCACACGATCAATCTTTAAATTTTCAACAAGTAGCAAAATTTTAATTGTAAAAATTCTGCTTAGCAGTCACACCAATTAAATCATTACATAGCAGATACAATGACATCATGACAGGCATTTGAAATCATCTCAATTGCCAGAAATTTCCAGAAAAAAAATCTGCATTCTGGTCTGCCTGCAAGACTGATTAAAAACAGTAGGCTGCCTTTACTTCTGCCAAGCCTGAAGTTACCTTTCCACATTTGCAGCATCATCTCACCTTGACCAGTACCAAATTATACAGGGTGATGACATGGAGACGGTATGTGAGAACTTGCTTAGTCATTCCCCAGTAGTGAACCAGCCACATGTCAAACCTGCAACCTTTCAATGATGCACCGAAAGCCCTAAATGCTACGCCACAAAGTCACACAGTCTGCTTGCTGTAGAAGGCTGGAAATCTAACGACACTGACAACATACCGGACAATCTTCACATGTCGGTCCTTTGTGGTTTGGTTTAAGCGTACACTCACACTTGCCACACACGCACTCTCCGAGACCATTGCACAGTTTCTGACACACATAACGTACAAATGTTTACTGCTGTAAAAAATGTTCCCAAAAATCCGCTAGATTTACGTGACTTGCATACTAGCTACAATGATTTCAAATGACATATTCGTTCCAACAGCACTACACATTCTGCCATCTGTTCTCAATCATTTTGTTAGTACAAAATAATCTTACTTACTTAATTACTTAGTAAACTGGAATCAGCTCCTGCTACGGCTCTGCAACAATGATAGCACTAAAACACTGTTACTACTACTATTACTGCCACTACATAATTCTGAGTACAAAGCACTAAATTTCACCGATTCTCAAAAAAATATTATCCACAAGAGCAGCATCCACTAACTGCGGTTCGGTTTATAAGTTCAAATGCTAAGAAGATGGTCAACGTCATCAAAAATCTCATAGCCACAGAGATGAAGTTCTCAATATTTCAAAAACACCAATGACTGAACAAATGTGTGCACCCAGTGCTGAGATGTTGTGCTTTTCAACTGAAAATTGGCACACCAGTTAATCTTGCATGAAGAATATCCATACCAATTTTGGTTTTCTATGCCTTTTCATATTATAGCTAAGAGCCTGTACGAAATGGGCAGACGGACAAAATCTGCATTGCAGTCAATTAGGACGGTCACAGAATAACACAGTTATCAGCAACAACGCAACGGAAAACTGACCCCATTCTTGGCAATACAGGTTTCGTTGCTCATGAGACAATAGCAGGCCTTGCCCGAATAGTTCTCATTACAGACGCATTGGCCACAATCACAACGACCTCGCTTGGGACCTGGTCAACACACCCATAACTTAACCAATAAACCTTACGTGTCACACTATGTGTGGGGGACATTACCAACATGTAAATAATAACAATAACAACAAAAGATCACTAGGCGTATTGTACAAAACATGTGATGATGTAAAAGAATGTCTTACATCACGACATTCCCGTGAATAACTTCTTGACAAGCTGTCAAATGAATAATATGAAATAAATTTAACTTTGTTTTTAGAACCATGACAAAAGTAATCGCAAAAACAGATAGGTGATCAAAGATGCAACGTCAACATAACTTTTGACTTTTGCTTAGGCAACTAACTTCTCCTGAGTTACTGGGTCGCCAAAAAGCAAACACCGAGTGCCAAACTTAACATATAGGATGGACATCATGTCGCCAAACCAACAATGCTTTGGTTCTTCAAAGTGCCAAAGGACTGTTGGCTAAATAAACAACTAAACATGCTAATGCACAAAAAGCATCAATGCTTCGATGGACAGAACTAACATAATCATTGCACCAGCAGTATTATAACAACGAATTTAGTGCTGCCATCTGGCCAATTCAACACAGAAAACTTGATAAAACTAGAAGGCGCTCATGAGAGTGCATATCTCCGCCAAGTGAAGTAATTTAAACATTACAACAATGATGACAACTACCACTATTACTACTACTACTACACAAAGATCTCCGAGATAACTTTTGTACAAGCCCAGTAATAGCGAATTTTATATCAAATTTCATTGCCACGGCAACAACACTAATAATAGCTCCAATCAATGAGCAGTTAAGCATGTTTAGTAGTGTTTTCAATGTCTTACAGTTCAGACTGCTTTCCTACGAGTGGCCCATTGTGACTACGCATCTATCATGCACCATAACGGAGATATGGCACTATCAAAGATGATGGGGTCACGACCTAGACTTTTTGAGGTCACGTGATGTCATCGGTCACGTGACCGTTCAACTCACGGTGGCGCATTTCCTATGGGTGGTCCATTGTGACCATGCGTCTATCTCGCACCGTTATGGAGATATGGCGCATTACGAGTCATCATGTGCACAGACAGTCAGAATGAGCAATCGTTTAATCTCCACCAATGTTCACCTTGGCGGAGATAATAACAACAAAACACACACCCACCTCCACAGATCATCTTCTCATAGTGGTCACAGCTGTAGTCGTTGCACTGGCAGTATTTGCCACGGTAGCGTTTGGAAGTATCACCCGTCACTAGCACTGGGTTACACTCACATTTGCCACACACGCATTGGCCCTTCGCCGGACCTCCGCACGGCAGACTGTCGTTTGTCCTAGACACAGAATTACCACCACAGGCTTGTCTTAATAACAATGTATCCATGCAGCAATGCGCAGATATTCTTTCTAAAAGACCTAATCCTGGACACGAACTGATGGACCCAAAAACAACCAAATGTGCAAATGTATGCTGATTAACATTATCTCGTAGTGAAATACGGCCAACTATTACTGACAATTTATGTTTAACCAACCAATTTTATCCAAGTCAGACCGAAACAGAAATAAAGCAATTCACTGGATCGGTAACCATATAATTCATAGAGTTTGCAAGAAAGTACACAACAAGCAACAGAAAAGACGACTAGACTATAAGCAAAAAACAACAACACCAAACGAATTCTAATGGTATATCGCAGAACCATGTAATGAACTAAAATTAGGTACATCACAAAAACAATCAGCTAAATAAAAAAATTAAAAATGCAATAGAAAATCGGAACATGCAGTCAAAAGTCACTTACTCCTTGCAAGCAGCATCATAGTCATCGCTGCTGAGTGTAGAGCCGTCACACTCACAGTGACGTCCGTAGCGGCCCTCGTTACAAGTGCACGCTCCGCACTCGTACGTACCACTTGTTGTACACTTACGACTGTTGATCTCCTGTTAGTCCACACACCAAACACATTTCTCATACTTCCATCTGTACACTTACCTTAGACCTTAGTTCCTCCAGTTCCTGCCGGAACATCGGGCGACGAGCTTGCTCTATTTCGGTCTGTCACTGGCAGATCTCTTTGCACCCATCCAGGTAAGCCCCATATCTTGAAGGTCTTCTTTGAATGTTGCCCTCCAGGTCTTCGTTGGTCTTCCTGGTCTACGTTTGCCGTTGACAGGTAACCAATTCATGGCCTTGTAGGCTGGTCTGTTTTCAGGCAGACGTAGGATGTGACCCGCAAATCTCAGCCTCCTTTGTCGTACTATCTCGGATAGGCTTCCCAGATCAACTCTTCGCAGGACTTCGTCGTTGGAAATGTAGTCACGCCACGATATTCCCAGAATAGTGCGGAGACACCTCTGGTGGAAAACGTACACTATCCAGTGTCAATAAAACATACACTCGATGAGAAGGGTGACACCATGCAGTGCAGCTTTACTCGGTTTTGTTAAGCATGCTTAGTAGTGTTTCCAATGTCTTATAGTTCAGACTGCTTTCCTACGAGTGGCCCATTGTGACTACGCATCTATCATGCACCGTAACGGAGATATGGCACTATCAAAGATGATGGGGTCACGCCCTTGACCCTTTGGGGTCACGTGATGTCATCGGTCATGTGACCGTTAACTCACGGTGGCCAATTTCCTATGGGTGGTCCATTGTGACCATGCGTCTATCTCAGTCTAGATTCCCCGAAAGATCACAATGTCATCAAAGTAATAGTGTCAAATCACTGCAAGTGCACAATATCACAGATTACTGAGCTGCTCATGAAAAAAAACATTTAACACAAAAAAGCACCTTCCCAGCAGTGTCCTTTTCACAGCCACATTCGCAGTTGAGTTGGAGGTTGATCGTCAACTTCTCCGTGAGTCCGACTGGGTAGATGTGGAAGGTTTTGTTCCACTGACGTCTGTCTGCAGGACACTCCTTCACCTCAATAGTCACTTCATATGACACCTGGCAGTGCAACAGATAAACAGATGACTAGCACAAGCTTATTAGATTCAACAGATGCCAAGGTTTAATCATGCGGATATATTCCGGAATCAGCTGGTTTTAGAACAGGATAAACTCACATGCAAAACACTCAAAAGCTCACAAGCACAGAGTATAATAAAATTCTATACCAAAAATACATAACTAAACTAAGTCTTGAAACTATGTTGATTACATCGCAGCTAAAAGCTCCAAAACAGTTACATCACTGTTCTTTAAAAATATCTGTAAGTCATCGGCCAATCATTTCTCTGTTCATAATATGTGACAGCACTTGACATACTGAAACAAAAAACCAATACCCCCCCAAAAAAAATCTGTCAAGTTTACGCAACACTATGATGCAATGATGCCAACCAAATGCAGACATTCAGTCAGAACCTTGTTATGTTAACCCTGTGTCTGTGAACTTGCAGCTCTAACCTATAGGGCTGTGAAGCCAAGACGGGTATCTATTATAATGTGCAGTGTTATTATTGCTCATGATCGCCCTCTCAATCTAAACCAAATTTGTGTGATTTTTACACACATTATACTATTTATCAGTTCAGTTTCATAAAATCCATTGGCATAAAAAGATATCAGCAGACAATGGGATAACAAGGATGTAATAGCAAGATCACACATGAAGACAAAAACAGCAATAGTTCAACTGTTCTATGCATTACGAGAAGCAGCAGTGTATCTTTTGCAGATGTAATTAATAGCATTACAAAGAGAATATTCAGAAACGTACATTTTGAGCAATAGCAACTTTATCACACTTTGCTGTGTCACGCCAATCTTGACTGCAACACCACAACATCCAAATATTATATTCATATATATTATATATATTATATTCAGCATTGAATACAATGTCCGTATGTTATTACATGCAATCTGCTACTAATACAGTCCATTCAAAAAATCGAGTTCATATTAAATGATCAAATTCACTTCTTTTAGGTTCAATTTTGACAATTCTAAACTGGAGGCTCTGAATACATTGATTATATGCACAGTGACGAGCATCAAATAATCCCAAAAAAATGCAGACAGTAAATTCCGTGCAATTTCTTTGCAATTCTGCAGAAGACGTACTCGATTACTAACACTGTGTCAACCGATCATAAGTGCCTACCCAGCAAAATCTGCAAAACCATTATGCTGTACAAATGCTTATATCATTCGTTCTCCTATATCTCACCACATTGTCTGCAGTGTTATGCCTGTCCGCAATCTCACAAGTGTAATGACTGAAATGTGTCTTACGTCTGTTTACTACATATGCACCTCACGGACGCAAAACACAGGTTTGATCACACTTAGCGTCATGAAATCTTTCATCACGATTTATTATTACTATGCCTCACTACTCTCACACAATACACTCCAGACTGTGGTGAAATGTGCACTAATGTACTATAGTGAAAAGAACCAGCTGTAAGGTCAAAGTACAGACTCGACACAGTGAGCTCGAAATGACACGTCCACATCCTCGGCTCCTTCGGTCTTCAGTTCAACAGAACCAGAGATTTTCTACACACCACAAACACCATCAATGCTGATCACATGACTTAGGCACAACTACAACAAATGCATTCAAACACTATACCTTTCCACCACACATCAGATGCAAATGCTTGGGAAAAGGGAATGAATCATAACCCCCCCCCCCAAAAAATAAACATTTGACATCACCAAAACAGTTTGCTACAGTTAATTCAGGGAATGGCAACTCACGAGAGAGAAGACATGAATAACAGTGCATCTTAATCTATCTTAATATATCTCGCATGTATGGATAAAGAATAAACTACAGTAATTAACGACAAAACATGCTGACCTATAAAACAATGTCCGAGAAATTCCACAGCAAAAAGCATAGATCTCACAGAGCAATGATATACTTCAATATAATACAAAATGACAGAAAACCACATACAGCATTTGTGAATATCACAAAATTAGCATCATACAGTGCCTACGAAAATATTATTTAGTCAGAGTATCAGTCTACTGCAGTACTATTACTGTTGCATTAAGAACTTAAGTTCTACGTCACCATTCACTGCTGTGTTTCAATGACATACATCAAATCCCAATCCCGATTGCTTTTCTGACTTTCATGCTAACCATTTGACAATGTATTTTAACAATACAATGCTGAATATCCGTGACTAGTGGAGCCTCACGTCGTAGTTTTCCTTGACAAGTTCCACAATGTTGGATGAGTCGTTGGCCAGCTCACCGACAGTGCTGCCCTCAATCAGTTTACTGAGCTCATGGTAGACCGGGATCTGGTCCTCTGTCACTGCAAAGATGATAGTCACCTTCGTCTGTGCTATCTTGTGTGCCAGCTGACTGATTGACGGATAATCCTACAGCCATGATTTAATACACACACACACACACACACTCACATGCCATTCTAACAGCCACAGCCCACGGTTTTTATTAAAAGCCAAACCCAGCAAGTTTTATTAGGTTTTGAGTTCTTATGGTCAAACGTACCCCCTCTCTCACAAA
>Ga0209671_1002321_pt1 | contig 17283 bp, 8 predicted proteins | sample WorMetHERISLAND2_2_FD_187401 | JGI IMG/M metagenome (GOLD analysis project Ga0209671, IMG submission 187401) | Marine gutless worms symbiont microbial communities from Max Planck institute for Marine Microbiology, Germany - Olavius geniculatus... | ecosystem: Host-associated > Annelida >...
GTAGACATCAATCTCTAGAGTGGACGGTTCTGAGCCAGGTCAACTGTGTCGTCCATATTGAGGTCGCTGGATTTCAGATCCTGCTGAATGGTTTTCATCCATGTAATACGAGGACGTCCCAGTGGTCTCCTCCAGCTTCCTGCGGGGGGAGCTGTGAAGATCTGTTTTGCATCTGTTTCATCAGGCATTCGTGCATTGTGTCCGAACAGGGACAGGCACCTTGACTGGACTACGGCTGAGAGATGGGGTTAAAACTATGAAGTAAGCTTAACCTAACTGCAGCACCAAAACAAAATAAATGCAAAAAAAAACTGACAAAGAAAACAGGCAAGCATGAAATAACATGAAAAAGTCCAGAAAGGCAGTCCGGATGAATTTGGTACAATATATTACAAAAATGCAGCATACTGCGAATAATAATCACGGTAATACGTACTAGTGTGAACAAACACTGGGCCGTACTGACATCCCACAGCTTGATGCTCTTATCTCGAGAGCCAGTGATGACATACGGGCCTGGTAACTGTACCTTCTTTACCTGGTGCAAAACACACATCACTCAATCACAATTATCAATCAAAACAAATTCATATAGCGAGCGCTGCAGGTCATGAACAAATCACAGGCACATAAAGTGTAAAATTCAGTGCATCAAATTTTTTCTCAATGTGCACAGTTCTGGATACACCATATAAGATGTCATAGTGAAGATAAAGATGACTCCCATGACATAAGAAAGTGAGTAAACAACACTGCTAGTATGTCAGCCACATGACTGTGATCATTTCAATTGCTGCTCAGTTGTGACTCATTCACAATTAACTATGGCTAAACACCTCAACAAACCCTGTCCAGGGTCCATGCTTTAGTCAACAAAACGATCGGAAAAGTATCTAAATCTGGTCAAACCATAGCGCAAGATTTATTAAGCTGGAATGTGGTAAAAACCAATATTCTTAACTACAGAACTGCACTGCTGTTGGTAAGAAAAAATTACTATGCTCAACAAGTGAACATGTTGGCATGAAAAATAAACAACTTATGAATCCACTTTAACTTTACTGATTTGCGTGATGTTTGGTTCTGTGAAAGCTGTTCACACGCAAGTTGTTCCCATCACACAAATGATCCAAAATCATGATTACAACAAAGTCAGCGGATGTCAACACGAAGTTGGCGAACATACGTCGATGCTAGCGGCCTCGGCAATGTACTGAACAGCGGGGTCGGGAGCCCATGCCACACACTCCAGCACGTGATCATGCTCCCGGAGCTCCGCCTTGGATTCAGCCGTACTGACAACCCACACGCGTGCTGTCTGGTCGTTGCTACAGCTCACCAGCAACGACCCATCGTGGTTCGGCCTCACCTGCCGAACCCATTCCCGGTGACCCGTAAAAGTCTTCACGCAATACCTACAGACAACACGCTATATGGTAGTCAACAGTGATGCTCCCAGATTCCAGAGATAAACCAATCATCAGCCAATAATTGGTATCAGCTGACTGTCAATTTACTAGAACTGTCACTGTTTAGAACTGTTTAACGATGCTAGTCGAGTTAATGAATTTTAATGATTTTCCTTGAAACAATCCAAGTCAAAGGCACACAAGGCATTAGCCTTACATGATAGTCTATCTACACGCAAAACGTCAACTCCTGATGTTTGCAGTTCTTGAGACATTTCTTCATAAAAATTTCTACTAAATACTCAACCACCGACTCATCCAATTAGCTGAATGTTATATATCAGATGTGCTGAAATTATGATAGCTCGGCCATATAGTGCATATCCTATAAGCAGCTTACGAAGTTACAACATCAAATGAACAGCATACAGACCCTGTAGCCACCTCCCACAACTTGATGGTCTTGTCTCGAGAAGAACTGACTATGAAATCGCCATTTAGCATAAACGAAACACTAGACACATTGTGGTCATGACCTGCACCAATGCACAGTATGACACACTATGCAGTATACTGCACATCACCTAAAAGACAATAAGCCAGGTTCAGTAATTACTGCAGCAAGATAAAAACTTACTATCCGTGGATCCTTCAACAACCTAGAGAAAGGCCGGCACCAATGTCCTAAAACAAAAATTACTTTCACAAAATGTGTGAAATTGGATTCTGCACCTAACTCTTACACCTAATGCATCAACAACCATGGCAAAATACCGGCACTATTGTCCTGCAATATTTTAAAGACAATAAAAGACATGGCACCCAATGCTTATTCTTAGCTTTTGACTCTTCTGACAACTCCTGTTGCCTGAGTTTCTGTTTGATACTGCACACAATAAAAAGCACTGTCATCAATACACAACACACTGCTCAATTTAGATGCTGAAACAAATGACAAACCGTGCATGGTTCTGACACATTCGTATCCTTGGAAGTCCCACAACTTCACCGTCATGTCAGCCGAACAAGAAACTACAGAACACCAAAAGTACCAAAAACATATCAGCAAATACTGCCACATAACATTTGACAACAATTCATCGGCACAATCACTGCAGCACTACAACCACAGATCTATTGTAATAAATAGTTTTCTAACTTAATGACAAAGCAATTATGTGGCAACTAGGGTGGCTTTGTGGTGCAATGATAGAGTGCCAAAAGTTACAACCACATGGTCAATGGGTCATGGGTTTCATTCCCAGTCAGGTCAATATACACCACGGGCTATAAAAAATGTGACACTTTACTTTTGTCCATATCTTCACTAATTGTTAACTGATTTTAAAATTTGTGCATATTTCCCTATGCACAACTGCATTTTTAACAATTCTGAGATTTTTCCGCATAGCTGAAGCCTGTTCATTGATGCTGCATAGCGCATTTTACCTAAGTGTATATGTCACATATGTCAGTACACTTTTCAACAAATTCTGCAATCTGCATGCAATATTTTGCATCCAAACAAAGCATCATATATTTCAAGAAAAATTTCTGTTATAAAGTAAAATCCCTGGCTTGTTAATATCAACTAGCACTAGCACTAGCAGCACTCACCAAGCCACTTGCCGGTCTGGTCAAACGAGACGTCCTGAACACTGTCTGTGTGACCCTTCAATGTACGCTCATACTCGCCAGCTTCGTAGTCCCATACCTACAGTAGCACCAACACGCAAAGTCTGCACTGGCTTAAACAGCCCTGGGTGACTTCAGTTGTAAATGCAAGTTCATGCGATAGAACTAACGAAATGTGTACTTACTAAATACATACTCAGGGTTTTTTATGCCTTTGAATGTGTTTGCAGCTCAGTTCTGCCCTTGTCCCTGTCTAGAGAGTAGTGATTTGTAGCAGAAACCGGTACATGGATCTGGTTCCAAAATTTATGACCCGGTTCCAAATCCAGGTGACTGATACCTGTTTTTGCATTGAATACTGACAAAATTGGTGGAAAATTGCATTTCTTATGACCTTTGTGGCAAAGTTCTACATTGCAAAAAGAATTCAGCTTCATGCAATTTCATTGATGAACGTTAGCATATTTAGTAGACTACTGCAAACACATGATTAATGTTTTATAGAAAAAACCTAACTTTGTGAAAAATATTTGTTTACTGGGTATGTACACATCACCGAAGTGTCGTTTTTCCTCATTTACATAAAAATTGAAGCTGGATCCACGTACCCAGGTAATTGCAACTGGATACTTGGTTCCTAAAACGAGTAATGCTGCAAATCACTACTGGATAGCCTCCGAGGAGCGGGCAAAAAGTTTTGAGCCCAAACATATTAGACTACAATCTTTTTCACAATCTATATATCAATGAAATGTGGATTCTTCACCGACTCCTATGAGTCTGCTGCGGATATGGCGTCATCGTAATTTATGATGTCACAGGGCATTAAACGGAAATGATTCAAAGTGTCAACAAAAACGTCTTGAGTCATTCATCATCGTAAACAGCGGACACCACAATGATCAGATTTTAGATTTCAAAACAAATAATGGTCACTAGGGGTTTGTTCATTACTTTTTGCAGAGTGGTCTTGGTGTACAAAAATATACTCATGAACAACCAGCTGAATAATAGTAGATGTAGGACTGGACTGCAGTGCCAAATTTGGGGGAGGGTGCATGGGGCTTGCTCCCAGCCCTTTGCCCATCAAGGCTCCCATGCAACAGGTTAGATATGTTAATTAGTCTTTTATCAACACAACTGATATAATTAACAGTTAAATTTTTAATAATAATTTTTTCTGGTACCACTAAATATTGACATAATGTCGTAATTGGCTGAAATGCTGTAATTTTCGGCTACCACAGATTAGGCTGTCATATATTCACAAATGCAAATGAGAAATTCATAGACGTATTTGTCAAGGCTTTCACAAGTTTGGCAAATCCAGCTACAGACTGAAAAAAAGTTTCATGCAACAACCAGCCTGATTCAAATGCTGCTTGCGTTAGTGCACCCAATCATTTCAGCTTAATGTTCTACGACATCATAAATTACTATGACATCACATTCACAACCTGCCCATGAATATGCAAGGAAGGTACTTTTTGTTGACATACAGACAATAAAAAGTTTTAGTGTAGTATACTGAGGCTTAAAACTTGTTGACCGCCCGCCGTATTTGCACGAAGTCATTATTGACTCAAGTGTTCTTATTTGCGGCTAACACAAATTTAAACTATCGCATATTCTTATATGCAAATAAAAAATTCACAAACGTATTTGTTGGGGCTTTCACAAAATCAGATGCCACGGAGCTTTGCTTAGGCAAATCCAACTACAAACCGAAAAATTGTTACAACGCAGTGAGCCTGATTTTCCGCTTTTTGTGCTAGCACTCCAAATCGTTTCGGTTTAAAGCTCATAAATTACAGTGATGTCACACTTCCAACATGCCCACATGAGTACACAAGAAAAATGTGCTTTACTGATGTATAAACAATAACAAAAATTTTGGTCTAATATATCGAGGCTCAAACTTTTTGCCCACATGGTACTCCTCACACCTGCAAGCTAGTAGGAAGGGCACACACTCCTCATTCTCTAAGAACCAAACCACCGCCACTCTTGCCCCCCTGCTACTTCGGGCCACATGCATAACTGTGCCAAGCTACCATCAAAAAGCAAACCAGGCCGTGTCTCATCAGCAGCCTAGGCGGGGTGCTCATCCCCACAAATTGGCCGTTGAGCCCATAGGTGGATAAACCAACTGAGTCCATGACGTATGGCCAGTGCAACGCCAGACCAACGGTTACCTTCCCAGCGCAGAGCATCACCGCCCTTTGACCGGTACCAAATTATACTGCTCGGTGAACAGAGGCACGTGTGTGAACAACGTGCCCATGCTACTATACACGAGCAATAAATAACTGAGCATCTGGCACTCTAAATTAAATAACTTATAAATAATATATAAATTAAATATCTAATAAAACAAATAACTCTAAATTGAATAAATTAAATAACTGACACTCTGCTAATATTCAACCAACTTATTAATGCACTGAAAACATTAATAAAAAAAATTCCATATCACTGGCCATTCATATGCCAATCGAATGAAATTTTGTCTCTGTCAATTCTCACTTCAGGTCTCAATACCTGGAGTTTGCCAGACAGCCATCAAATACCCTCACATTTCCAGATTTTCCAGACAAAAGCTGTTTCACCACGTTACATTACATCATCATGCACAGCAAATTTATATAAAACAGCCTCTTGATGCAGGTATTCAAAAAAACTGCACAGATAATCAGTAAGCTAACTCACTGCTATACACAGCATAGACTACAACATAGCAGCACTACGACAGGTTACACACCTTAATGGTGGCATCCTCGCTGGCCGAAACAATCACATTAAACACTGGATGAAACGCAACTCGAGTGACTGGACCTCGATGACCAGTTAGACTGTACTTCTCTGGCGGCCGAGGAATCCAATCTGAGGGATTCCGTCGATCTCGCGGCTGGCCGCCACCAGTCTGAATTTCCTTCTCAGTCTCAGACAATCTTGCTTCAAGATCCATCACCTTCAAGCAGTGAGTAAATAAGTAAGCAGGCAATTTATACAGTGCGAAAAAAACTGTATAAAACCTCTAACATTCTACTAGTAACAAAGTACAAATGTTTGAAATAGCGTCTAGATTCTAGAAGTAAACAAAGCAATCACTGGCTTTTGAGATAGTTTGGAAGAGTGCTCAAGCATGTTGTACATGTTCACAGAATACAATGATATACAGAATACAGTTAACAAGCAAGGTTCCTATATCTCTGTGGCTCTGAACAGCTGAAGAACCAGTATTTACCATGCTGCCATTGATGTACTTACATTCAACGTATCTACTGTCAACTGTACCTATGAGCACCATTTATCACCACTTGGCACCTGCATACAATGTTTTAACTGGTGATCTATTAGAGATCCAGAGACATAACTTGACACAGAAGCATCACACTATATCTATTATCAATTGTACTCATGGGCATCGCCCTGCCACCAAACTGTATGTGCATGCAAACTCTCAAGTTCTGATCTGTTGTAATTCTTGAGACATCAATAATGAAAGACCCATTACTTAACCATTTAGGTCAATTTAACCAGAGCCTCGGCTATGCTGAGAAAAACAGAAACTAGACCACATGAACTGCTAGTGTATGTTATGTTATTCAAACATCAGCAAACACCGCTTTGCTTTAAACTTTTCACTGAGAACTGAGTTCTATATAACACTCACAAGATTACTTATAAACATTCACTTATGCTCCGTTCAGTTTTAAATTATGTTGTCTTTTATCAATCTACTTCCATTCCAGAATTTAAAATTATCCTTCAAATGCCTGTAATGTACGGGATGAAAAGTCAAGCACATGATGTCACAAAACAGTAACAATGTTAAGTAAAATGTTGGCCAAAAATCTCGGAATTGACAATGCCGTGGCAGATTTTCAGCATAATCTGCATATCATGTTCTGAATGTAAGGTATCACTTATACACTAGAAACTGTCAACTGATTATTAAACACTTAACACCACAATGCAGCCACTTCAAATAGCCACCCGTCATCACCAACAAAAGTTAGACATCAATACACCGGTCAACTACACTGGTGTTCATGAAAAAGCAACTTAGTATACCTTTTTCTGTAGCCTGATTACAGAGGTCCATTTCTTCTCTAGCAAGCCAGTGAATTTCTTATCCAGTTCAGGCTAAGAACAACCACAGACATAAAGATGTCAATGGCAGCCATATCACAGAAACAAATAGGAGACAATACCCTCTGGCCTCACACTCACATGGCAATTACACATATTCATTACATGACATACATGTTGTAGCCAGTGGCTGGATTTTAAGAACACAAAAATAATACACAAAAGTTTTTTTATTCTAAAAATTGTGCATTACAATTACATAAAATTCATCAATTAACACAGCATAGTGAGTGAGCTATTTGCATTTTAGGTGGTAGTGCATAAAACATTCAAGCAGTTTGATAAAAACATTATGACACAAATATTCATCAGAATGTTTTCTATAAGCATCTTCAGAGCACAAGTAAGCTGCAAAAACTGTCATGATCCTTCTATAGACTGCCACATCAGCATGTGTTAACCTGTGCTTCCAATATATGTACTTTGGGTCATGAATGTGCATTCACCAGCCAAAATACTAATTTGAATAAAAAACAAAATTATACCATGCAGCACGAATAACAAACCATGTTTGTTTCCTTCTGAAACTCAGCCAACGTGTTTGTATAGCCATTTGCACAGAGGTAGTCAGCAATGGCTTTGTTTCTATGCACATGATCATAAGCACATACACACACACGGCTGTGATTATCTAACTTATGCACTTCTACGATGAAACTAAAAGATAAAAAAAGACAAATCTTTAGATATTAAAATGTACAAAAAATGACAGAAGAAAATCAGTTCAGCACGTGAAACACAATACACAAAAATTGCAATCTGAAACATAAATACAAAAACTACACTCTTTACTGAAAAAATAGCTACAACTACACAGAAAAAAACAAAATGGCATATCCTTACAACTCATCTCGCTGTCTTTGTGAAAGCACCATGGCAGTAAGTTAAATGATGACGAAAAACTGCAATATGTGTTATCCAAATATCCACTCACACAATCAGATCCATATTTATTCCACCATTATCTAAAAACACAGCACAGGACATCACTAAATACAACACTGCTCACTAAGAATCAATGTTGAACGCATAATCTGATCAAGCATAAACTCAACAACTTTCATGACTAGTAATGTACGTGACAACTGTTATCCGCACATCCATCTTTTACCCACACATCCGCACTTAGCATCCTCAGATTTTATCTGCCTTTTACCTGTTGCCACATCCGCACATCCATTTATTACCCATAGTTTTTTTATGATTGTATCAGTGCTGATGATAGTGAATAGACTTTTGGGACGTACGGTATAGCCGTCAACGAAGAAACAAACAAGTAAATAAGTTAGCAGACAGTTTTCATTGAATAGGGACATTTTCCATTTTCAAAGCAGAAATTCCCAGTAACCTTGCTGGTCAGTAAGCTTATCTGCTCAACATCTTCCTTGGTGAACAAAACGTCTTTTATTAGCCAAACATTTTATCCAATCACTGTCATCAATCATGGGCATGGATATTCGGTAAAATCTCGCAAATGCAATGCTGTATGACTACATTTACGTCGTCCACACGACTACAAAAATACTCCTAGGGTTTCCGGCCCTCACGGCTTTTAGGCACAACTCTTGATAGAAGTCTTACATCAGTCATGTAAAGCACTTATAATGACACACGACGCATTAATCAAATAGTTATGGATAAAGGTTTCTAACAGTACTAAACAGATATTACAAACATTACGAACAGTTAAGTAAGCGAATACAAGATACATACACAAAGTTATCCCACAATGCATTGAATGCAATGAGAAGTTACGTTTCCTTGAACAGGCGTAGGCTATACACGTATATACGATGCTTACATACTTATTAGATGTCTTACTCCTGTCGCCATAGTTGCGACTGTAAACATAATTTTGTTTTAAAGTATTTGCATGAAATATAGCCTCCAGTTGGCGTAGACATTATGTACAAAGCAAAAATTTTGTTAATTGGTCCGGCTGAGGTTATAACTGTTTCATAAGTGTTTGTACGCGGTTTTTATATAGGATTATAATTCATGTTGCGACAGTATATTTACTGCAAAGGCTTAATAGTTGTACCGCTCTTTATGTGCAAATAGTCCAAGAAGCGAATAAGCTAGGGTCAACTAGCAAAGTAATGAAAAAACATATTCCATGTTAAATGCAGTAGTAATTGTGTGCATCTTGTGTTTTATATTATTGTTCTCGTGCATTAATCATTATGTAAATTTGCGTATAGCAGCCTTGTTTTCTTGTATTTATGTCATCTTGATTCATAATCGTGTGGGTGATTTGTTTATTGTGTGCAGTGTGGAAAAACAGTCATTGCAAATGCTTTGTCAGAGTCAACAGAACCTTTCCGTGGTGGTGAATATAGACCTACACAGGGCTGTCGTATTCTTGAGTTTGAAGTGCCAGATGTCGTTATTTCTGGAAAAACAACCAAAGCTGAAATAGAGTTGTGGGATTGCAGTGGCGATCACAGGTGAGTATTACAGGACACAGACAAAACTATTATAGTATATCGATCATTTGTCAAGAATGTCGAGTAATTTTTCACATTGCAGTTTGTTGGCAATGTTGCTATACTGGTGCATTTTACTTTTATTCTACTTGGCAGCTCAGATTGCTTGGAGTGGTATGGATTTTTGTTCTTTTTTCTGGAATCTAGATATAATTACTAGAAATTTGGGGCAAAGCCCAATGTGAGTCCGCCCAGCACCTTAAGTCCGATTGGTGGAAAATTTTAGGGGGGTTGGTGAAATTCCCATGGTAGCAAAGGCTCGTGGCCCGCACTCAAATGCATTAGCATGCGCATAATGCGCAATGTCGACTTAGGGTAGGTTGAAATGAGACAACAGAACTTTTTTGCTAGTGGACCAAATTTCACAAATTTTTTTTGTTCAATAGGGGATTGGGTGTAGTTAATCACTTGGAATTCCACTTTTTGGCAGCTCGCTTCATTTCAGAGACATTTGTGGTCAAAATCAAAAGTTGTCTGAAATCAAACCTAATTTTGAACGATTTTTGCCCTCCCAAATTTTAAAGGGGCAGTGTGCCCCAAACGTTTTATCAGGGTTATCACCCCCACATAGTGGCACATCATGTGGCAAAGTTTAGTTAGGCTACACCCCTAACTCCGAAGATCTTGAGGCTCATACGCTGAATTTCAAGCCAATTTTTGACCCCCTTTTAAAAAATTGTAAAGGGGGTCCCCATTCTCGGTGCTTGGTCATTCTCTAGCACATGTAAAAATTTGGGGTGCAGCACCCTTTATGGGCCAAAATATGGTTTTCCGAAAAAGGCACTTTAGGTGGGTACAATTTCACATCGAGATCTCCAAGGTTACTTGACCAAAGTTCACCAGACTTGTTTCGCCTAACGCGAGAGGAATCCCGGTAGATCGAGTAACTCACCGATTATGAATATCTTCATGTATTCCGGAGATATTCGCTGACAAACTTTAAAGTCGTTCGAAATCGGGCCAAATGTTGCATGTTTTTGGCGCTAAAAATTTTTGGGGGTGGACCCCCGCAATTTTAGACAGGCATTATAAAATTCGGCCTAGTAATGACCACCGTGCAAAATTTTGCACCGATCGGCCGATGCATCTCGGAGATCTCACGTTAACAAATAAATAAAAAACATCTGCAGCAAAACGTAAGTCCTTTCGAAAACTATCGTTTCTAGGCGGACTAATTATTGCTTTAAATAATGTGGTTTGCTGATTGCAGGTTTGAGACGTGTTGGCCTGCCATTGCTAAAGATGCTTCAGGTGTAATTCTTGTGTCTGATACAAGTCAGATCAGAGATCTAGAGCTGTGGTTTGTATTATCATGGTTTTTTCATCATTGGATGTTTAGTTGAACGACTGAAAGTATTAATTTTGTTTAAAGTTGGCCATCATTACACGGTGATTATCAGTATCAGATTGCTCACTTTTTTAATTATCAGTTTGACAGAGAGTGCCATGTGATGTAATAATTTTGTGGTATAAAATATTTTGCGCAGAAAATAGCAGGCAACAAGATAACTGATTGATGAGCTTAAAACACATTTTATCTACGAATGAGTGCTGTGCATTTTGATCAGTTGATCGTTAATGTTACTGTCAGCCAAACGTCTAAGCCATTGTATACACTTTGGGCATAAATTCTGATAATTTGGCAGCAAGTTGTTACACAAACTTATAATTCTGCTAAATAAATCACATTTTAGTTTATTGTGTGCTTAATTAAGTCGTTAGAACTTCTACGGAGACAACAACTGAGCATTATGCAACATCTGCGTTTTACACTGTAATGTGTTGACATAAATTAGGTGAGGTGAGTGAGTGTACCTAGTGTGTGAGTGTACCTTACATATTTCTATCATTTTGGCTCTCTGTGTGCCAAAAATTATTAAATTTAGTGGAGATTTGATGAAGTTCTGACGAAAACAAATTGGGTCTTTTTTGGCACACCCTGTACTAATGCCAATTCCACCATTCTGTCAAAATGCACAATCAACACAAGGATTCATGGAATGTGTCAACCTGTTATTCTTTTATATCTCAAAATTTGTGATTGGCTGTATGTGCTCAGGTACAACTACTTTGTTGATCAGCAAGGCCTTCGAGACACTCAATGCATAGTCTTCATCCACAACAAACAAGGATCGGCAGACTTCCAGAATCCGTCACTATGTAAACATTTTATCTGTGCTTGTAGTAGCTCAGCTAGCTGTCCCAAAATGTAATCAATCAGAATTCATTACTTTATTTAATAATGACCATTTTAGTTTTTTTGTTATTGCACTGAATGGAAAATATGGATTAGAGTGATCGTCATTGGCATAAACAATCCCACCACACACAAAATTCATCTCTACACTACCTTACAAAATGCCAATAGACATACAGGGTGCGGCAGAAAAAAGTGGACCCCTAAAGTTTTTCGCTGTTTTCTCAGCAACTGTTTGGAATTATAATTTGAAATTTTACAGATTTATTTACTCAAATCTTCTACATCTAACTGCCAAATAAAAATCAACTCTGTTGAAAAACGACAAAGTTACAGATTTTTTAACATGACCACCTACCGATTTTTCAGCATTCAAAAATGTTCCAGCTACAACACCAATTTAATAACATCGTTAAACAACACAGTTAAATAATGATCAAATGCCAGAATTCTATTATCACTGCAAATGTTCGAAGTGTTCACCGCCAGCTCCAAGTTACAACACCAACCTCCAATCGCCTTATTTGAGAAAAGCCTTGTCGATCAGTCCCTGTGGCAGGTTGTACCAAATAACCTGAAAAGCTTCCTTGAGTTCAGTGCTTGTTTTTGGCTTTGATTTGAGCTTGCGGTAAGCCTCCAACATTGCACCCCATACGTGATAGTCCGTTGGGTTTATATTCCTCGAATTTCGAGGCCATTGGCCTTTTGTGATGATATGGACAGCTGGCCCGCAGCCAGTTTTGTGCGCTGTGTATGCTGACGCGCCGTCCTGCTGGAAGATGAATCTGGTGGGCAGCCGGCAATTGCTTTAAAGAAACGATAATTTAGTGATAATATATAAACAGTATAAATGACTGTTTATCAAAACGTCACTGTGACGTTATCGGCGGTAACGTGTAACCAGTTTTTGAAAATTAAATAGCATTTTTAGCTTGAACATTTTTTAATGCTGAAAAATCGGTAGGCAGTCATGTTAAAAAGTCTATAACTTTGTCGTTTTTCAACGAAATCACACTTTACCTGACAATTAAATGTAGAATGTTTCACTAAATAAAGCTGTAAAATTTCATATTAATATCCCAAACGGTTGCTGAGAAAACGGCGAAAAAATTTAGGGGTCCACTTTTTTTGCCGCACCCTGTATGTGTCTAATAGCATAGTTTATCGCAAGGTAGTGAAGTGAAGCATTTGAGGTATCGTAGCATCTTTCTGATCACTATTCATTTCATTGCACAATTATAGTTTGAAAGTGCCAGCAGAATAATTTTTAATTATTAGGCTTAGTGTTTAAAGCAGTTGTTACAAAAACTTGGTGGCTTGCTTTTTATACCTCTTTATGAGCTTTTAATGAGTAATATCTCATCTTTCGTATTAAGCTGCTTTTTTGAGCAGTTTTGGTAACGTTTGATGAATCATGATTTTTAAACTTCCTTACATCCAATCTGACTGAAAATGTGTTAGAGTGCCGAACTAGTGAATAAATAGACAATGCAGCGAATGAATAATGCTGTGGTGGTGGATGGTTGTGCAGCTGGTAAGCTATCTCAGCTGTCGTGTGTCAGCACGTCACTGGAGGAGGATGGGGATCTGCTCAAGCGTTTGTTCTACTCATACCTCAGCAATCTCTTCATGGTCTTGTCCGAACGCAGAGAACAGGATGAGCTCACTATCCTTGACAGTTGATGAAATGCTGACATGGACTCTTTAAGTCTGCGAAGAATGTCCGAGATGTTTAGAGTATCATCAGGGGCCTTCCCTTGAGCCACTGAAACAAATTACATTCATTCCTCTTCCACCTTTTCTTATCCTTTCCTGGTTTATTTTAGGGGCCTTTTTCCTTAAACAAAGCCAGAAGGTCTGCAGGAGTGGGGAGAGCTATAAGCTCTTTCAGTGTGGAGCCAGGTGCAGCCCAAACTGACATCAAGTTTGGGACGTTCTGAACCTGAAAAATACACTTGGTAGCAAGCTACAAACGTGATATAATTTCAGTTTTAAATTACGTACCAACTCTATATTTTCCTTCCCCTTACTTTTGTGATGAAGCATTTGATATAAGCCTTATCTGATGTAGATGCCCCTGGCTATCATCTGTGTTTCAGTCAGTGTTAGTAGTTCACAACTGCACTAGCTCATATTGACTTCTAAAGCAATGTTGACTACTGTTTGTTACCTTTTATTACAGCTCTGCAGCTAATATGCACTGTCCCAAGTACACAAATTGTTAGGTGGAATTTGCACACACACAATTCCGACTATTCTTACACATTTATCTATAGCGTGGTCTGTCTGTCATCTCTCGTCACATTTGTGCACTCTGTCTGCTTAAACCATTGACACATTTGGATGCCTTTGAGCAGGTGCACTTGGGGGATGCAGGCCTGCCACTAATATAATAACAAAAATTAGGAAATTTAGGGACCGCAGAACTTGTCAAAAGGGACCAAAAAGGGACTTAAATTACGCCTAATACGAAACCAGATGTCACGGTCAACCACATTTATGGTCATTATTGCTCCTGTACATGACCATACTAGACAACAAGAACGTGAATATACTAATCAAAGGCATGTAACAGTTCAGTTCTAAATTTTAAATTGTTCACTGTAATATTATTGACACAGTTGTGTTAAACACTATGTTCAAATGTGCCCATTGTCTAAACCATACTAAAATGTCAATCAGTTTTCGGCTTTTTAGTGAAGTGCTCCAACAATGTAACCTTGTATTTAACGATGCGTTTTTGCATGTCGTTTGTTACTTTAGCTGTCTCTCTCCTCTGCACGTTTGAGCTGAGCTGTTTCATGACCCCATTTAATCTTTTCCACTCCAAAAAACAGCGATTATTGCCAACGGACCTATTGTTCAATTTAACCAACAACGGCTGTGCTGCTGCACAGTGATTTGTAAAATTTGTTTAAATTGCGCTGAATGAAACAAAGCGGGGTCATCCAAAAATTCAAGCAAGTTTTTTGCCCAACTCCTTTTAAGATTTATTAACGGATAGGGGGGCCTATCCCGGCGCTCATTCTATTTTGGGATCACACATCCCCGCGAACCTAACTAAAACCAGAATGTTCCAAATCTTTTTTTCACTAGCCAAATTGGTGTAGGGGTCTATAGTAAACTGGGATAGTGGCCTGGGTATTAAGCCTAAATATCCCATCACTTAATAAACGTGTGGTGTAATTTGGTCAGATTAGCCTACATTGTAAGCTTAGAATGCGAAAAGATAGCTAACTCATTAACCTATTTCGCAATCGTCATGACAACGATTGTGATATGTCTACTGTATAGTAGGCCCTAGACCAATAGTGAATACGAGGTGAGACCCGGCTCGGTAAACAGCATTCGAAGGCGATGGAGATTCATTCCGGTAAGGAAGTGCCTGGAAGTAACATCATCACGTGATGAAAGCAGTTTTTCTCGTGTTCGCCACTCTTCTTGCCAATGTTGGTACGCTTACTGTTGCTGTTTTAATGCTTTTCAACGCTCGTAAATATTCATAATAGTCTCTCTATTCGCAACCTAGTGCACTGCGCGTGCAATAATGAAAAGGAGAAAAAACGTAATTTTCGTAAAGACTATAATAACCACTGAACTCGCACAACCTAAAAACAGCTAAAATCAAGACACATTTGCAAGCAGTAATAAAAAATATGAACAACAATCGCAAGATCGAAAACGTTGAGAATAGAGAAAAAACAAAAATCACACGGCACACAAGCCACTTTTGAGAAACGCGTAGTGTGAAAACTTTGCCGTGTAGACGGTTTAAACAGTCCCAAACTTTCTTGCATTTAGGCCTTTAAGCTCACTTAGACAAAAATATTTGCACAGCGGTGTCGTGGCTTTTTAGCGGACCGTAGGCTACTTAAAAGTAACGGTCGAGCTTATGGCATATGGTTGTCGTCTGTCCGTCAGTCTGTCGTGGTCTGTCCGTTACGGATATACTGTGGCTAAACGGTGCGAGCTAGAGCCTATGTTGCTAATGATTACTAATAGGTAGTCGCATATTGGCTTTCAAATGACATGAAAATCGATGATCTTGGATGACTTTGAAGGGAAGTAAGTGAGTGAGTAGGGTTTAACGTCCCACACGACACAGTAGGCCTAAAGGTCATTTCGGGGACGGCTTTTTCAGGCAGAATGCACACAAACACATAGGCCTAATAACGGAAGAGTGATATAACCTGTACAATAAAGAAACAGAAAGTATAACCTTTGCTTACAGAAACACAAAACACGAGCTAAACCTAGAATTGCAAGAAGTCCATTACATGCGTGCATAATATGTAATTAACATAATGGTATTTCTAATAATCTTCCCTGTAATCCTCCAGACACAGTGGCGTATTTAGGGGGAGAGCCACGGTGCGATGGCCCCCCCTTTGGCCGGACCATAAAAATTTTTTACAGGCGACTTTATATGAAAAGTGCGTTTTTTGCCATTTTCCAGCAAGAATTGCAAAATTCAACAATGATGGTCTTTTGCGTTTCCAAATTTAAAAAAAAATGGGCGAATTTGCGGTTTCCATTGAACATTCAGAAGCAAAAAGTGTTTCGGCTTCAGGGGGGCTTCGCCCCCGGACCTCCCGACCAGGGGCTCTGCCGCTGGAAAAAAGGAAAAATGATGCTTCATTTATATGAATATTATGTAGTATTCATCCTCAGTTTACGTTTCGAGAAATATGAATTATTGAAGAAAATGCTAGTTCTGTGTTAGGACAATAATGTATTGAAAGAAAGATACCCCTAACAATTTGAATAATAATAAAAATTAAGTAAGATTCTTAATGACAAAACTCTCGGAAAAAAACAATGATATGCCCTTAAAAATTTAGATTAAATTAGTTATAAATTAAATTAGTTATAAATTATTAAGGAATAGAGTCCTATAAAAGTTAGTAAGATTATATATGGGAGACCCCCGTTATAGGCTCGCGCTCCGCGCGCTCGCCATGCCCCCCTTTGCCAAATCCTGAATACGCCACTGTCCAGACAGTCATATAATGTCTAGAATGCAGTCCATTGGAGGACAGTTCAAGAGTCGCAAAGCTTGTGTGACAGAGATGATCTGAAATCCACCGGTAGTTTTGAAACCAGAAGGCAAAATTTCATTTGTTATTACTGTATTGCACGATTCACTCAATTCATTAGTTAAGGTGTGATATATTCACGTGTTGCACTAGCACAGGTGGTGTGTTATAACCCGTTTACACGATGAAGCAGACATCAAGCAAACATCAAGCACGAACGTATTTATTAATTTATTTCGTATACACTGTGTCTCAAAAAAAAGCATGTGACTACATTTTTTGCAATAACTTGAACAATGAATGTCCGATTATAATAATTTTTGGCACACTTATTAATGAGACTATATGTCATCGAATGGTGGTTT
>Ga0209671_1002325_pt1 | contig 17256 bp, 6 predicted proteins | sample WorMetHERISLAND2_2_FD_187401 | JGI IMG/M metagenome (GOLD analysis project Ga0209671, IMG submission 187401) | Marine gutless worms symbiont microbial communities from Max Planck institute for Marine Microbiology, Germany - Olavius geniculatus... | ecosystem: Host-associated > Annelida >...
AAGATTACCTGCGAACAAAAACTGCTATAGGCTTTCGCGCGTTTCGTGAGCTTTGCTCAAATTTCTTGTTTGATTTTGGTGCAGTAGTTCTGTAATAATGAACAAAAGTTGCACTACATGTTTCAGACGTTTCAACAAAAGACTATGCGCAACGCACGAAAAAGATAATTTTTGTCTTTTATTTTTGATTACTCGTGGGTTACTTGTCGCTTGCAAAAATTTTCTGTTTCAAAATTCATATAGGCTACACTGTAAGGTGATTGGCAAAGCACGCCATCTCGCATGTGGTCTGCAGATGCTTAGCCTGTTGCTTTACGCTGTATACAGAGCGAACGAAATTAACTGGACTGAACTGAACTGGTGTTATATACTTCTCGAGATAAACTGACAAACTTAATTGCATCTGCATATTGCTGCTATTCAGTTTATTAGTCCGCCCGGAAGCGATAGCTTGCGGAGCGGACTTAAGTTTTACCCCTGATGTTTATTTTTTTGAACGCGAGATCTCCGAGATGCGTGGGCCGATCGGCGTGAAGTTTTGCACGATGGTCAGTTCTAGGCCCAATTTTATAATGCCGGTCCAAAATTTTGGGGGGCACACCCCAAAAAAATTTCGGGGGCGAAAAACGTGCAAAATTTGGCCCGATTTCGGAAGACTTCGAAGTTCGGCGGCGAATGTCTCCGAAACGGATGAAGATATTCAAAATCGAATTTTTATTCCGTCTACCGCGATTCCTCCCGCGTTAGGCGAAACAAGTCCGGTGAAGTTTGGTCCAGTGACCTTGGAGATCTCGATGTTGAATCGTACCCACCGAAAACGCATTATTCGGAAGACCATATTTCGGCCCCTAGGGGGTGCTGCGCCCCCAAATTTTTACACGCGCTAGACAATCACCAAGTCTTACTAGCGCACCCCCACCGGGGGCGGGGGCCCCCTTACAACTTTTTTCAAAGGGGAGTCAAAAATTGGCTTAAAATGCAATGAAGGAGCGCTTATAACTTCGGAGTTAGGGGGTGTAGCCCGACAAAAGTTTGGCACTTGACGTGTCTCTAGGTGGGAGTGCTAACGCAAGTGCGAAATTTGGGGGCACCGCCCCCCTTAAAATTTGGGAGGGCAAAAAACGTGCAAAAATTGGTGCGATTTACGACAACTTTCGAGTTTGAGCGCAAATATCTCTGGAACCGATGAAGATAGCAACAAAATCTAAACGGCGTTGACGAGAACGATCTTTTCGACGTTGAACAAAAAAATTTTTGTGAAATTCGGTTTACTACGAACAAAGTTATAAGCGCTCATGTTGACCTACCCTAAGTCGACAATGCGCGTTCGGCGTATACCAATGCATTTAAGTTCGGGCCACGTGATTTTGATGCCGGGGAAATTTTACCCCCTCCCTAATTTCTCCCAGTCGGACTTAGGGCGCCGGGCGGACTCACGTTGGGCTTTGCCCCAAATTTCTAGGTTAGTTCTGTTTCTGTTGCAGTGTACACGCTATTAAGTTGTCTCACCTGTGAATTTGTGACGGCGATGGTGATGTATTCGTACTGGCGGGCTTGCTGCACCGCGACGTCAGGTCTGTAGATGGTCAGCAGCAGCTGAAGTCCAAACAGCGGCACTAGCATGAATCCGGCCTTCAAACCACGTCTGTCACGCACATAATATAGTATTTTATCCGACACCGCCAATTGTACAAAACATGCAAAACACTGCAGTCTGAAATACAATTAGAAACGACAACGTACAAAGAGTTAACGCATGTTTATACGATTGTCTGTCGGTAACGATCAATCAATCATCAGTTAATCAAACAATCAATTATTCGTTTGCTCAAAATAACATCCGAATTGCAGACAGTATATGTAAAAACCGTACAACAAAAAACACTAGCAGTCGCGTTTGCCATGAATAGAAACAGGGTGCAAAAAATCACGATGGATCGACGCCGCTACATGATATTGTTCCGTTACTTTTGTCAACTTTCACAATGCAGGATGCAGAGTTCAGCGTGAGATTGAAGTGTGTAGTTTCGAGTAATAAAAACCCGGATGGCCGTGGCATTAACATGCAGAAGAATAGTATCAAACATTTGGAAATATGAACCTGAAGTTGCTGGGTTCTTGTGGATGAGAGTGCAGCTGAAAAATGAGAGTGCGCAGAATGTTGCACAGAAAGCCGAAGTTCAGCTGCAACCATCAAACACGCGCAACTCTCAAATACAGATCATCCGGTCATACAGACAAAAATTTGGTGAAGCTTAGCACAAGAATCATTTTATTACCTCCGCCAAGGAGGTAATGTTTTTGCCGGTTTTTGTTTGTCTGTTTGTTTGTTTGCCTGTTAGCAAGATAACTCAAAAAGTTATGGACGGATCTTTCTGAAATTTTGAGAATATGTCGAGCATGGCATAAACTACCAGTGATTCGATTTTGGGCGTGATCCGGCAGGAATCCTGGATTCTGGATCACTTTGAAATTTTTGTTACCACTGCGTTAAAGGGGGCATAAGGGAACCGCTGGCAAAGCGAAGATGGTGACGCTACCTGGCGAATAGTATTGCCTTGGCGGAGGTACCTGCAGGCTACGACTGCTTTCTAGTTTGCAAACTAGAAACCCATCCAAGTATGTTGACAGCGAGCAGCGACCCGACCGAAACCCACGGCCTCTCGATCATAATTCCAACGTCCTATAGCTGTCACGCCACCAAAACGTAATATAGGCCCAGGTTTTGATTTCGAGGCGCATTTTTATAATAACGAACACAAATTACACAAAATGTTTTAGCCGTTTCAATAAGAGACCAGTGTCACAGGCTCACAGCGCACGAAAAAGACAATCAAAATCAATCGTTCTACAGATATGTAGTTGCTGCTTACCTTATACCGGATATAGCCTACACAAAATGTAATGTGCGACGCTTACCACAAGACAAAGCAAGTTTGGGACGTAAATTATCCATTGGTATGGTCCGATATTCTTTGTCCAGCAACTGTCAACGTTACACAATATACAACGTTGTAAGATTACTTAATTTTTGTTAAATCTATCTATTACTTACATACTTTCTAAGCACAACGAAATGTTTGATTTTTTGGCGACGGCCAACTATGCACTTTGCAAAACGGTAATGAATAATTTAGCAACAGAATGACCTCTGTCGCACCTAGTCATACATTTTGTCATGCGTAAACAAAGTCGATACTAAAGCCGTCGTCAACAACTTCCATCTCATTAGTGGTAACATCTGCCGTTGAAAATATAATAAACGGCTATACCAATCTTGACGTAAACTAACAGGGTTGTTAGCAATACTTGCCCAAAATATTGCAATGGCAATAGCAATACTTGGTGGAAAAAGTATTGCTATACTGATTGCAATACTTTTTCCAAGCCAGTATTGCAATACTTTTTGCAATACTCCACTATCCGCTTCCCCCAAATAAATTGTGATTTTTTGCCACTGTGTGGAACTTTATCTAAATTTTGGTTAACTGTGGACTGTATGATAATGTGATCAACCCAGAATTTAAACAATAAACAAGTCGTGTTAACATGTCGTTTTTGTTTGGTCTTTTTTACATGATCGAACAAAAGAATAAAACGATTCTTTGCATAATTAAACAGCATCTTCACAATTAGCAGTGTAATTAATATCGAAAAGTATTGCTTCTAAGTATCGCAATATTTCAGGACTAAAAGTATTGCAATACCACATGCAATACTAAACATGCAATCAATATTACAATACCTGTTGCAATACTAAAAAATATTGCAATACTTATTGCAATAACTGCAATACTGCAATGTTAACAACCCTGATTTTCAACAAAAACTTTGACTCTTTTTTAAAACAACCGTTTATGGTTAAAAAAGACTAACACAAAAAACTACATTTAGCCGTTATTCTAGAAATTCAATCGAAATTTAAACGTTCACAGGCCACGAATCAATGCATGTAGTTTGTCATATGACAGACCGTACTGACAACTAATTCATCTTTGATTTCTCGTTAGCGCAGTAATAATCTTAGAGTAGGCTATGAAATATAACAAGCAAGATGGCAACGGAAAGCCTGGAGATAGAGTCATGAGTAATCAGTTACTAGCGACGAGTGTGCGTCGAGCAGTTAACGATGAAATCTAACTAGACGGCGTCATTGCGGCATCATCGTTAGTGTTACGTTTCCAGTCTGCTATAACTGGCATCAGCAACCAGCCAGCATCATCATCGTCAGCTCAACGCTAACGACGCTGATTATCTCACCTGCACTCAGGCACCTGTTATTATTGTCTCTCGTCGAGTGCCGAACTAGCGTCGAATGACAATTTCGAACTGAAAAGTGTCAGATCATAAACGATGCGTATTCTGCACACCTATATCATGTATTCAGTCAAACTTTTCCGTTACTGATTAAGACGCAAAGGCGCCGAGCTTCGTTTTTTTCTCTCTAGGTGCAAGCTGCCACGTCAATGTTGCCGTTACAGCTTATCTTAGCGTTAATAGCTTTTTTCCGTACCTGTTGGCTGTATATTTGTATTCTGCGTCGACTACCCTGTTTTTCCGCACTATTAGGTACAGGCTTGCCTCATCAGCAACTCGTTTGTGTCGCCGTCATTACATAAGATAACAGCTGCATTTAGCAAATCAACGCGGCGTGTATTTTAATGATAGACATGTATCTACAACGCAAAAACTTAACTACTTCGTTAATTCGTTGTACACGGCTGTAAGACTCGTTTTAATTTGTGTACGAATTGGTGTATACTTGGGGTATGGCTTGTTGTGCAGTATGTTGCACAGCAAATCCACAAGTAATGTAAGCAAGTAATTGGGCCCTATAAAGGGTGGTTCTATCTCGTGGCATTGCGTCGCCTACAGATATTATTTTTCTTTAGAATTAGGAGATTTATGACATCACTCGGTGTCAGTAGCGATATTAGCCCATGACAGTCTCAGATTATCATCATTAATGACACCATCAGCAGAGTAATGGCATATACGCATTAAACGAGACTGAGTTGCCCATAAGCGCGGTGTCGCCAATATTACGCCAGAGAAAGAGAGAGAAAACTTGCCGATGGAATTCTGTAACGGACGAATGCTTCAGGGTTGGATGGCGTCGCCTGTCTGTGCTAATGACGTGTGGTCGACGAGGGCGTGGGCGCCATGACCAAACGATAAACTATCATCCGCTGCAGTGCAGTGTTCTGCTGATCCGGTTCAGTGACGCGAACCTCTGACGTCTCTCGACAGGGTGTGGAGGCTGGGGGAGGGCGAATGTAAAAAGTTTGGAAAGTGAAGTCTCTTGGCGGTCGGGGTCCATGGGCAAAGTCCTGGAGCGTGGAGAAACGTGCTGAACTATGCTGTCAAATTTATGTTGCTAACAATTTCTTCACTAACATAAAATTACGCCAAAATACTAATTATTATTAATTATTATTATTTATGTACTTTATCTAATCGTTATTAATTACTATTATTTATGTAGTTCCTAATTTTTTATTTATTTTTCTTTCTTTTTTGTTGTGCTACCAATGTTGGTGAATAAAAGATTGTCAAAATACGTTATTTCGTAGATGACATCTGCTGTCTAAGAACTTCGTGTACACTTCGCTCCCCGGGGTGATAAATTCTGAACTCGTCGCATTTACGTGAACCTCTTGATAGATTCTGGAACAGTTGAAGAGGCAACAGCCCCCGTGGCGATGCTAACGGCGCGCACAGATTGCACGAGCAATTGACTTTCGGAGATCTATAGCTGCTACGCACAAAAACGAGTGATCAAAACACCGACGCGCTTCTGCGTCTTTCAACAACCGGCATCCAGCCTAATGTCCAGAAACTCGATTACTGTGAAAACGCAGCCATTACAACGACTTGGCCAGAGCCAAATGTGCCAGTGTGTAAACGTGCTGCATAGTGAATAAAACGTCAGTTAGGTTTTATTGCATTTTCGTGTCTATTATATTCTGCAACATTCTGTAATCAGCAAAATTAGCAACTGCTTGGTTTTGTTTACGTTCTCATAGTAGAAAAAAATAGGATGTGAAATAAAATCACCGATGACACGGTGACTTCGTGATCACATTCAATGGCGGTCGGTGGTGAGAACCTGAACGACCGCTGCAAGCGGTTTGTTGCATTATGCTATACGTCCGATCACAGTAAGCATACCGACAGTGATCAGCGGATATTAACGGTAGTCGAAAATGGCGATTTCGTCTTCTACTGCGAATCTTTAGTCGTAGGTGACGTGATAAACAGTGACACCCACAACACAAAGTACTCGGTGGATAAACTTTCGTGAATGGCATGCTATGAGCGAATAAAGATTGATATTGATTGACGTGCGATATACCTGTCGTTGAGAAGAGCTGCTCGAACGCCGGCGTAACTCACGGCGCACAACGCCGGCATTGCTAAAGACAATCAGCATCAACATCAACGGCACTTGTACAAGGACAAGACGAGTTTTCTTACTTATGTAAATTACATGTATAATGTACGGGTTGTCAAATAAATGTAATTATTGATGTATTTATGTATTTATTTAACATTTTTAACGTTCTGAGCGATTTTACATCTGTGTATAGTTGCTGACTCGTTGCATGTACAGGGTGCGGCAAAAAAGTAGCCCCCTAAAGCCGAAACATTTAGCTTGTGGACGTTCAATGAAAGCGTCAAATTCGCCCACTTATCGCACCTTTTAATAAAATTATTTTTATTTTGCAGTTTTGCCAACGGCAGAAGAGGCATCGCACTATACTCTCCTTAAATACGCCACTGTGCGCGATCATCACATCTACAGATTTCATGATCGTATACAGATCGCGCAACTATCAATTGATAGCGCTGCGCTATAAACGGGTTTAGCGTTAGGGACAGCTAGGGTTATGGTTAAATGACGGCGTATAAACCTTAAATGTAATCGTGCAGCGCGACCGCACGATCGTGCAAATGCGATGATCACGAGCAACATTACGACTGAACGGAACGTCGCAGCTGACAATGCTCTGCACTTCTATATCTTACCCCAGCCAATGCAGCAGAGACCGACCAGAGAGGATGGCGCGTCGAACGCGTACGATATGAGACGGTGCAAGTAGTAACCCTCACAGAACATCCAGAAGTAATTGCTGCTCGTCAGATATATCTTGAAAAACGACACGATTCGACACCACACCTGCAAACGAAACGGTACAACAATAGCGTCATTCAGTTTTGAAGACTGCTTTGCTTTAGGCCTACATATCGTACGGCCTACGTTAAATATTGGCTTGCATGGTATGCTATACTGAGAAATAAACCATGCCAGCATTGTCAAACAAACGCTTCGGTGGGCACTGCGAGGCCACAAACTAAAAGGAAAACCAAAAAATACATGAAAAAAGATTTGGAGAAATATGTGTGGAGAGTAGGTTTCAAATATAACAGGCGACAGCACAGGATAGAGTTGGGTGAAATGAAGTGGTCTGCGCTTGCATGTTCTACCGGCAGCGACACGGTATAATTCAGGCACGTTCACTGCTACTGCATTATTCGTGCATTCGATGAGTTGCAGCGTTTATTCCGTACTTATGATGCTCCGTACGGAGCATCACATGGGACGTCACAGTGGTCGACACCTTGCGCAACGTGTTTCGCCAACAAAGCGCCATCTTCAGTGCGAATGCCGCTGAGACTGCAGCTGTTGACAAAACAAAGAAATACAGCTTGCCCAGCCAGGCCCACGACTTCTTTTCAGTGGTCCCCTGAGTGTCAATGCTCGGAAGTTCCTGGTGCAAATCGGGAGGCGTTGGCTGACGCGACGACTGACTCCTGAGAAACCGCTGTCTTGTTTCAAACTTTCAACGCCTGCATGTCGCCGTCCAACGACTTAACGCGGCCTGCCTTCCACTGGCAGACGTGTTCCCAATTTCCGAGTCCGCGCCAAACACGATTTTTGGTTCTATATTTTCGTCCTAAGAAATTGAATACTTTGGCTTTTAAAATATAAAAATACAAAATGAAAATAAAATGTAAAACAAAAACAGAATTTGCTTAACTACGCTAATTAGCAGTAGCATTTATGGGCATAGTGGCATACAAATGCAGCCTCACGCGACAAACCAAAAAAGCTTATATGAAGTTGAATTTGTACACATCTTTGGCCTCAACCGAATGACAAAGGCAATAGTGTAAAAGTTTTTTGACCGACGGCCATGGTGGTTAAGGCGAAAATGGGATAAATTCGATTTGGGAGGAATTGCATCCATCAGTTAGAAGTGACGCCTCATCTAGTTGGTTTGAAATTTAGTATTGACGCATTTGACAGTAAGCTGTACGCAAAATGGTCTGTTCTGCATGTCGGTGTCTGTAGTCAAATGTCAACAGCAGTGAATACAGTAAGCACAATTTCATGGGATTTTGGTCGCCTTGGACTGAACTCGGCGTACAGGTACGCTTTGGATCGAACACGCACGCAGGAAGCATTGCGTGGAAACGGTTACGCTCCGGCCCCGGGGCATGCCTGTGATGATGATGAAGATGATGATGATGATGTTTCGTGGAGTATTTCTATAGTTACCGGGTTGCGATGGATAACTGAGTCGGTGCCAACGGGATTCGACAGAAGTTCATAGTGAATGAGCGAGTACCAGACGATACTGACAACGTTGACTAGTAGTAGAGACAGAAAGAACTGCACGTGCAGTCGAATACGATCCTGTCTCCTCAAGTCCCTGCAGCAACCATCGCATTGCATTGCGGGTTTTTAGCGATTTACTAACGTATAACAAACACGCGCTCTCCTCGGTGGTCGAATCCGATAGCCGTCATGACTGTAACATTCGGCAGAATTGGCTGTCTCACGGTCTTAAACTACGTTTTGTTTTTACGCAAAAATAATTACAACATCTGCGTTTATTCATACGATTGATCATTCACAGTCGTTAAATTTTCGTGTTGTCACTCACGTCACTAGAGCTAATACTATACAATCAAATTGGCTTTTGCATAATGTCTATCGCACGGAAATTAATATTCTGTAATATGTCAAAGTTACAAAAAAAATACCAAAAAATGACCAGTAGACACACTCGTTATTTAACACAGAGCATTATACGGAAAAAGAACGGCGTAAGTGGTCAAAGGCAAGCAGAGAACGGGAGATGGCGTGACGGCCGCACCTGAAGATGCAGAAGATGACAATTGCCGGAGTAAGCATCACGATACTAAGAGCGTTGAACACGATGTACACGTAAACCGCATCAAAGTACGCCTGCATCGCGTTAAAACAACGAACAGCCAAATACACCCAGAGTGACTCGATCAACTCTTATTAACTTCGTTAGCTATCACTGTCAGCTTTATTAGTCTTAGAAGTTACTTTAGTGTCGTACAGAGTGCCACCACCTGCGTTTATGCAGTACGTACTGTACAGACTAGCAACACAAAGACAATCTGTATTAAGGATAAAAAAACTGGTAAGCAGCAGCTATATTGTGCACATAATGAAATTTACACATGTGCAATAAAACTACAACGAAACTGCAATAAAACAGTGTATTTTGTTCTAATACAGCTGTAACTTGCACGCTATTATTGCATCATTGAAATTATGCAAACCATTGCAAGCAAATGCAAGTTCTTTGCCGGTTTGTAGCGTCACGTTCCGCTTTGTGAAAAATTCATTGCCAAATAAACGTAGTCGTCGACGATCGCCTCCGGTTGTTTTGTTGCAGTTTTACTGTAGTTTTATTGCGTTTGTGTCTTAAGTTATATGATAAAACAAACCAAGAACATATAATATAGGCTAACACTATGAATCGGCGACATGTCGACAGAAACCTGTTTATTTAAGCACGGCGTGTAGTCGGTCCATTCAAAGCCATCTTTAACTGTCCACTGGCCGCTTTCTGTACAGTTCTTGATAGACTTTTCTGCCATTCACAGTTACAGCAACAACAAAATGCCCAAAGAAAAAAATCTGATGGACGTCTAATTGTACAAGAAGGCAATTTCGGGCATCAGTGAAATCACACGACAAGTTAAACACAAAAATATGATTAATGTTATTACTAGTGTAAGTAATAATATTTATAGTGTAAATAATAATAACATATAATAAATAGTAGCCTACTATACACTGTGTCTAAAACCAGATGCCTGATACACATAAACCTACATTTTCAAATAACTTCAACAATCCTGGCTCGATATCAACAAATTTTGTTACAAAAAAATGTCATATAGTCAGCACTTAATACTTTGTAAAAATATTATAACAAACTACCATCTAAGGTTTTTCTGTGGCGCGGGCAATGGATGACGCAGCGGTATCATTAACTCAAGCAAATCGGATGCCACTTTTGAGATTAAATCACGGGCTGTGTCAGCAGCGCTCAGCACTACAGCAAGTACTTAGACTTTTTTTGGCCTTTGCGTTTAACATTCTTTACTAAGTTTTCACTTATTTACTTGTTGTGTTCCCGTCATAATAATTATTAGGCCGCAATACGGGTTTTGTCAACCTCCTTAGTCTTGCCCCAGTTGCCCCCAGTCCGTCCGTATGTCATGTACCAGCTCCAAACACGAAAACAGAAAAGCGCTAAAACAAAAATTAGCGCGAACATTTCCCAGAGCAGGAGTAGCTAGTGTGCCAATCTTCAGTTCATAAAATCAAAGTTAGGGTAATGGACGGCGGCAGAATATAGGCTTAGCCGACATATTTTTTACTTTACAGAGTTTTCACACAATCGCAGACCGGTGAGGTCGCTGCGAGGCAAGTACTCGGGACATTGCTGATGCACGACTGAGTCTGCTGGCTATACTGTGTACACGGCAACTCAACCTCCTACCCGCGGCAGAACATTGCTGGTGCACGACCGTGCCTGCCGGCGTGCGATCCCAACAGCTGAATCCGTCCCACGTCGCTGCACAGCTGACAGGTGCGACGTCATCGTACGTCAGCCGTGATCTCAGCCGCTGTCGCTGGCAGCACGTGTCGGCCTTGGTACAGCATTGTATCCACCTCGTGCAGCCGTCCGGACCTCCCACCTCGTCGACGTACAGACCACACACATGTTCCAGTGACGCCGTGTCTGCTGAGTCGACGACGTGCCGCTCTACCACAGTGCTACCGTTCAGCCGCACCAGCTGCGTATAATTGCCAATCGACGGGATGAGGTTGCCTACACCGGGGAACAGATAGATGAAGCAGAGCGTGCAGGCTCGTCGGCGGAAACTCACGACATCCACCAAGCCGAAGCGATCTCTGCACGTCGCCGACACGTTTGCTGCTGCTGCTGGTGGTGGTGGTTCTACTGTAGCTGCCGTGACGACGCTTGGATGCGGCATCCTCACCAGTGTCAGCGTCATCTGAAGCAACCAACTGACATCGGTTGGCCAGCTTTACAGTAGTTAAAACAAAACAGAATATATTTACCTAATTTCGCAATTAGGCGGCAAACAACTCCAGAATAGAAGTACACGTAAATATCGTCAATCGAAAATCTGCATTCAAACTAGGAACATATCGCTATAAGGGAAAGCTGTGATTTCACTCTGTTAGTTCACTAACAAAAGTTCCTCACCGTATTTTTGACTTACGTACCTGTACTATATTATTATACTATGCATTACTTGTGCAAACAAAAGTCATTTCCGTCGCCTACACATCGGATGGATAGCCTAGCGTTGATTTTTAGCCGACCGTACTTAAGTAACAGTCGAGCTGTTGTCATGGTTGTCGTCCGTCTGTCGTCCGTAACAGATGTATTGTGGCTAACGGGTAGGGCGTAGAAGAAAAAAAGTTTTACACAAATAATCAGTCATGGGTGTTAAACTTTGGTATGCAAAATTTCAGCCATTTGCTCAAAGGGAAACATTATTAAATTGAGGGTTGATTAGACGGTGGTAGGGAAAATGTGCGTTTTTCAACGAAAAACTGGCCGAATCTCGGACACGTTGCGAGATATTGCCTAGGTTGCTAATGATCATTGATAGGAAGTCGCATATTGGCCTTCGAATGACATGGAAATCATCGACCTTGGATGACCTGAAAGATCACTGACAACAAGTACGGTCGGCTTTTTAGCGACAGCTGGGTTTTCTTGTTACACACTGGTTTTATTTATGCAACAACTTGCTGTTAACATTGTTGGGGCACGAAACGGAATTCTGTAATCCTGTAAGCTGGTGTCGACACGTCGACAATCAGAACATTGCTTTTGGTAACTGATTTTATTTAGATTTAAGCCTATACTTTCCGCCATATCTGTTTTTCCCTCAGACGCCGTAATGCTTATAGTCGTTGAAGAGGGTCATGTAAACTGAACTACCGCAAGTTTATTGTCAATGCGAAGCATAGCATTGGATACAATATAAAATTCCCTCAGCGTTCCTCTCTCGTCTCCGGTGGCTACCGACGGCTGATTATGAGGTCATTTGTCACCTGATAGCTTTCCCGTACCATTTAGATATTTAGTAACAGTAGCAGCAGCAGTAACCAAACTGGGCCGCAGCTAGCCGAAAAGTGACTGAAGATCTGACCTTCTGTGATGCATGCACGGGTCACGTCGACATGGGCAGCAAAATTTGTTATCTTTTGATGGTCTCCACAAATATATACAAAGGTGTCGCTCTTTGTGTGACGTGTGCGTGTGTGTGTGCGTGTGAAGGAATGAGCAAGCACGTCTAGTTAAATATTAAATACTTTTTCAAAGGTGTGAAAAAATAAGCTGATACACACTGCTCCGAAAATACGGTATGCTTTGAAAATAGGCCGCAAGACGATAGCACATGGTCAGCACAAATGCACACATCGTACTAAAATATTTGGATTTAGACGTAATGTAAATGTGGCGAAAACTACAATGCATGCTGTTATGGTTAAAATACTCGTACCTTGATTTGTGATTATCGTGCCTTAAATAATGGCTAGTACCAAAAAATAAAGAAGTTCGTGGTTCGGTGTGAGTTGCAGTAGGCTTATTTAAGAAGTGAATAGCAAAAAAATAATGTACATACTTAATGTAACTCTTCTTAATATACTTTTAACAAAAAAACCATCACTGCAGATCTAAATGTGATGTACAAAACGTCAGCAGTGCTTTGTTCAAAATATGGTACAAAGAATGCGACATCTCGAGGATGGCAATGACAAATTTCGCTGAAACGGACACAGAGTGGATCATTGTTAGCTGAATATGAAGCGCTTATATACAGCAGGATAAGCAAGCCGTTTCCATATAAAGCCAGCCAGCCCGGTGAGCTCAGCCCGGCCATCCTCTGTGGATAGGGCAGAATAGTATAGATGGGTGTAAACGGACACACTGTGCGATGCGCGATGGAAATCTGCCTAGCGGTAGAAATAAGATCAGCGTTGTCCTGTGAACCGTGTGGCTTAAAAAGATTGTAGTTCTGCTTAACTGGTAATAATTTTTTTTGCTATTAAGAAACAAGGAGTCAAATAGATATTTATCATTCGCAGATAAAAATACAGCTAAAAATTCGAGTGCATCGTTTTGTAAATTTCTAAATTATGTAAAATGCTATAAGTCAGACGTTACGAAAATATCTGTGTAAAAGATAAAAAATAGTAGTATTCTGTGTAATAACTTAAACAAATTGAAACACGTAATGGTAATCGCTGGTAATCAGTGTTGGTTGAAAGAATAATGTGCAACTATTAGTATCTTATTTGATCAGCGTTATTACTTTACCTTGTAAAATAGCGCCGCAGTGAACGTTTTGAAAATGCACGTGTAAAAGTGGAGAAGTAAATGCTCACCAAAAGTATAATCGTCTGCTCCAGAAAACGGCAAAAAAGCGATGCTGTCAGACTCATCTTGTCCGCAGTCAGTTCGCCACGACACCGTGCGTATGAGTGACTGCGACACTGATAAACATGGTCAACTCAGCCTGGCCATCCTCACGCGGCGCTGTATTTTTCTGCGACAATGATGAACACAAGCGCTAGTTGCAGCGAGTGAGCGAGCACCCACGCTCATACTGTCGTCGCCAGCATCGCCGCCGCTGCGCTCTATTGGCTGCAGCAACGGTATTAGGCTACATCCGGCTCTGTTGCTTCAGCGTGATCTCTGAATAGCGAAGGCGTTTTTTAATTTGAAAAAAAAACGAAATTTAAACACTAGTCTAAGCATTTTGTCTTTGTTCCTTCTTGCTGTTTCATATAATATGATAATATCGTTTTTTCAACCACAATTATTAACCTGATAATTTAGGTGCAAAAGATTTATAGACTAACAAAAAAATCCAGGTCATGATTACATTCATAACATTAACGGCGCCCAAGTCGACTTGGGCGGTTCTTGCCAACGGTCAGGTAAAATGCCTCAGCGGCTTTCGCTAGCAGAATTTTAAGTTCATCTTGACTTAGGCCTAGGCCTACATGAGTGTGAAATGTCGTTAGTTTCAAAGTAGCAACCGAGTGCATGCTTAAAGCGTTTTTTGTAATTTTAGTGGCAGCAAAGTTTTGGATCAACTCAAATTCAAAGAAAGTTTCTCAAATCCGTGCGACATTGACAGATATCACAAACTAAAAATACAGAAAAGTATTAGGCCTAATGCTGCTGTTAAAACTGGAATATTCGTACTGTCATGTCTGGAACTATGACAGTGATGATCGATGGCGAAGCTGTTTTTTCGACCACGACTAGCTTGAGCAGGAAAGTGCGACAATGACTGACTGTAACCAAGATGGCAAAATTGCAATGTACCCGGCTTATTTTTATGCATTCTCGATACCGTAGGTCACCGGTTCTGTTTGTGGCGAAAGTTGCTGGCGTCTGTCTTGAAGCTGCGTAGTACGTCATTGTTATTGCATGTCTCCGAGGACGTGTAACAGCCGGTACGTGAGACGCCGCTACACGCCAAACTACGTGACTTTGGATAACTGCTGCCGTGTCTGCTTGCTGCATCAACCGTGAGTGTACCATACACTGGCTGCCAGTAATAACAAAATTCTGTCATTGTAGTGGCCGGCTTTTCGTGTACAGGTCAACTTCGAAGTTACCAGTTTAACTTCTGCTGCGCTTTTTATGCATAATTTCATTCAAGTTAACATCGGCGTTAATTTTAAGCCGTACACGAAAAAACAGGCCTTAATGTTTCACAGCTCACAGACAAAATCATCAGCGTAGATGAAGCACAAAATGGGAGAGTACAATACACCGTTTCTGCAAACGTGGCGTCTTGAAGCGAATCAGCTAGAATGTTGTTCCACGAAACTCAGAACTTCGCACATTGAACCCGCTGTTCAAAAGCCGTATAAACAAGGTTCATACACCGTCCATTATTTATTACCGGTAGCTTAGCGCGCAGGTCTTGCTGTAAGATATTGTCAAAATGCTTTATCCAGTGATACGGCTAAAACTTTACTACACATTTATGTAGCGTTTCATGAATTCTCAGTTTTTTCGATTATCAGAGCATATTTTTCTTGCAACTGTTGTGCTTTTTAAGGCCGCAGCTGCACATTGCAATGGATAACGTCACGCCGAAATACCACTCAGTAGACGCTGAAAACGTGCCGGGCTGACTACTGATTTCCTGACGCCGTCTGCTGGAAAAGATCGTATGTTTACTTTTCCTGATCCGGTAGGCCTACTATTAGCCTATCAGGCATAGCAGGCAGCACGAGAGCACTGTCCGCTGATAACACCGATGTACTAGACGTTGTCGTGTTACTTAGCCTACTATTATGCCGCAGCTTATTCCATGATTGTTCAATTAATTTCTGATCTGGTCTGACATTCGGTACATGTTCAAGCAGTGTCCGTCGGTAGGTACCGTTAATTAGCCAGAAATTGGCTCATTATGATTATCAGTGGTTTGGTTTGTGTTATGATTTTATCCTTTGAGGTTTTATAAGCCTATTGCATAGGACTTCATTTGCCCATGTTGGTGGCTTTGTGTTTTGTTGTTAGGTAAAATCGTTTCTTGCAGCGCAAGCGATTCCGTTTATTGCTACACATTTTTCCATTGCGTGATCCGTCTGCAGTCACTCATCTGTCGTCTGTGACATTCGTTCGACAGAGGCCAATGACATCTACCAGGTACACTTGTGATGTGCAATGACACGTTATGCTAGATAGAGGAATTTCACAGGAAAAAATAAATGTGGGGTCGAACTCCTTCCCCAAACAAAACATGCAATTGTTTATTTATGATTCACTAGGTGACAGCACCAGTCAGCGATTAGACCTTTACCAAATTACTCTGGTGCCTGCTACTTTGTCTATCAATCAGTAGATTGGATGAATGGATGAATGACATTAGTAACTGTCTTCTTATCGCCCACAAACATTTGCAGCTTCTTTGTTATTTGTCGCCGATCCGTTTGCAGGAGAAATGTTGCGTTGCCTACTATAATGTGCGTCATCGATCATTTACATCTTACAGGCCAAACAGCAGCTGATTTGCAGATATGCACTGTGTCCGATAAAAAGTAAACCCCTAGACATTGTACAATATTAATGTCAAATCTAAACAAATTTAAATAAAATTTTGCACACTTAATCCGCAATAAATTGCTGAAATGATAACCAAATTTCGTTGAAAAGTATTGTTTTTTAGCGGAGTTATTAATAATTGTTGAATTTTGATAACAAAATGTCTCCGTTACCAATATGGCGTTACATAAGCAAACCCCTGTACATCTGTGTAACTCCAATAAACAAATTTGATGTTGGCAAAATTTTGCGTACACAATGCACGGTCTATTGGCAATCGAAATGCCGACTTTCAGTTAAATTTACGAACGCAAACAATAGTTACAGTGATTTTTGTGAGGTCACCATAAAACGCCAAGTGTCCAGTATTAAGCAACCGTTTGATTAATCCTGACAGCGTCCGCAGATTGCTGGGAAATTTTACGATAAACGTTTTAGCACCATACACTTTCTGTTGTCTCGGCAGTTTAATTTAAACACTATCGTCTGCAGAAAATACCACTTTGTTATAGTTTACGTTGATTGCATCAACAAACGTCACTTTCGAGCGACTGTAATCGGCTATGTAACGCCATATTGATAGGCCTAACGGCGATATTCTGTTATAGATATTCAGTTATTAATAACTCTACTAAAAATAAATTTTTTCAGCGATATTTGGTAGTTGATTCAGCAATTTTTTCGGGATAGAGCGGGATAGAACTGTTAAATATGTTACTTGATGATGGCATTTCTAGTACTCTAGTAGGTTTGTTGTCATTTTGGTTTAGCCACCAGGAAATGTGTGTGAAGTGGAATGGTGTTG
>Ga0209671_1002326_pt1 | contig 17255 bp, 2 predicted proteins | sample WorMetHERISLAND2_2_FD_187401 | JGI IMG/M metagenome (GOLD analysis project Ga0209671, IMG submission 187401) | Marine gutless worms symbiont microbial communities from Max Planck institute for Marine Microbiology, Germany - Olavius geniculatus... | ecosystem: Host-associated > Annelida >...
CGGTGGGGTATTATCAACATAGATCCTGACGGTTGCTTCACCTTCACGTTGGTTGAAGTCCCGTGCATGAAGCGATAGGGTATACGGGCCATCCGGGATTCCGGCATCACTTCCCACCGGCCACTCTGCCAACGGTGAACCGGCAGGCAGGGTGCTTCCGGTTAAAAGGGGTGTCCACTGGCCGGGACTGTCGCCAGCGCCATATCTCAAGACAAAGCTCTCCAGGTTTTCTTCGACAATCGTGCCGCTGATGTCCACCAGACTGCTGTCAGATCCGTAGAGAGCACCTTCATGGGGAGTCAAGAGTGCGACCTCGGGCGCGCGCTCATCTGAAATGGTATTGCCAACCCCGACGTGAATCCATTTAGCGTCTTTATTCCCGCAGGCATCCGTGGCAGTGACGACGATTCCATAGTTGCCGTTTGCGACAACGGCGCCCGAGTCGTCCTTGCCGTCCCATACAGCGCTCCCCACGCCTCCCGGGTGCTGACCGCCTGATTCGATAGTACGCAGAATGCTCGGATTAAGGTTGTACTTACCGTTTTCATTCCGGGTCAATCCGAAGACCTGAATACCGATGAAGGCATGCTCCGGTGTCTCATAACGGACTTCGACTTCATCCAGAAGGCCGTCTCCATCAGGCGAAAAATACGCGGCGTTTATATTCAGATCGATTACCTCTGTTGCCGTATCCAGGGAAATGCCTGTTTCAAAACAGCTCATATTCCCGGCAACATCAAAAACCCTCAATTCAACGGGATGACGGCCCCCCTCCAGCCGGGTCACATTCCATGTTCCCAGAATCCCTTGAATTGCCGAAATACCTTCGACGTTGGATATCCTGTTGTCATAATAGATTTCATATCGCTTGACCCGTTGGTCGTCCGTGGCACTTCCCTCGATGGTCACCCCTAACCACTCACCGCCGGGGTCCGGCACCAGTACCGGACAAACGGTCGATGATTCCGTCGGGTAGGTGATTGCCGCTGTGCCAAGCGTACGGTCGACCACGAGTTCCCCGTCCGCCGTGGCCCTTTGCGTTCCCAACACGCCGTATTCGAATTCAAGAACCGCCTCGACAGGATAGATGGCTTCATCGCGTCCATTGGTGTCTAATGTAACTTCATTGGGGACCAAACCGAAGTGCTCGGAACAGGGGGAATCCTCTCCAAGATACGTTGTATTCAAAGATCCTATGGGATTTAATTCGGCGATAACCTCACGGCTGCCATCCTGATGGACGATGTGATAGGTTAGCGAGCCTTGAGACAACGTTTCACTGCGAACGTCACATATGACGGATGAAATGGTAACCGTGCCCGGTGACACGGTATTGCAGGTTTTTGCTTCGTCATATTCCATGCCCAGGATCAGTTTGGGACAAATCGGCGGATAAAATTCGACATTCGAATAGAAATCGCCGCCCTCTGTGATTCCCTTCATCCGAACGTTGTATCGAAGTCCCTGTCTCAATTTTGAGTCAAGCCCAAGGACAAATCTTCCCGACGGTATGCCGGATGGATCCTGCGGATCATAAATAATGGTATCCGTCCAGGTCGCATACGCAGGGTCATCGGCGCTTTGAACCTGAATTGACAGGAGATCGAGTCCTGTGAAGGCATTGTAGGCTGTCAGATCCGGACAACTGCGCCATATTTTGAAGCCATTCATGACGGCTTCATTGGAGTAATACTCCGCACCGAACGTATCGACAAATTTCATTCTTATCCAGTAGGGCAAATCAGGTGCGCCGAGTTGAGCGGTGTCCCAGGTGATTTCTACGTACCCGGATGGCGGGTTATCGTGTGTTTTTGCATCGATCCACGTGATACCACCATCGTCGCTGTACTCAATGGTGATATTGACGATCTCTTCCCGCAGGGTTTCCAGGATTCCGATGGTGGTCGGCCCGTATGTGTTTTCTATTAAGCGTTTGTCAATCTCAAAGGACAGAGAATTCCATTTGTAAAAAATGGACCTTTCTTCCAGAAAATCCGTTGTCCGAGAGCTTACATTGCCCGCAAAATCTTCTGCCGTAATCCTGAATCGTTTTCCCACAAGTTTTTCTTCGATCTGAAAATCGACAAAAGTATCCACCAGGGCATCGTCTATTGGATTTAAAATGGGATTGCCGTCGGCGTCTTGTGCCGCGAGAATTTCTTCACCCTCCAAAAATTCATACCAGTGCTGCGGGTTATACCCCTTACCCCACTCAATGACCCAGCGTTTGAGATTTTGGTCTGCCGCATGACCCAGTATGTCCGCAGAGAGCGAGTGGCCTTTCGGCTGCCCGATATAACCCAGGGAGAGATTCACATCGGGCGGGGTATTGTCGACATCGACATAGAACTTGTATTCCAGCACCTGGATCGTGTACTTTCCGTCAGGAACGGTCATACCGGATGCATCGGTTCCATCCCATTGAATATAGTCTGATTCCGCTAACGCATGGCCTTTTGAAATGGTTTTCAACAGACCGCCGTTTTCATCGAGGATTGAAAATTCCAGGGAAACAGGCCCAGGCACCGTATAGTGCAGTTCAACGGCATCTTTTTCGCCGTCGCCATTGGGCGAGAAAATGCTGAATGTTTTATACAGCCCGGTGATGCTCGCCTGCCTTCCCCAGGATACCTGTTTTCTGTCCCAGGCAACGTTTCCAGCCTTGTCCCAGACCGTCAACTTTACATAAAATGTCCCCTCACGGGGCGGTACCCACATCGCAAATATATCGTTCACAACGGGTTCATCCGCCGGCGGTGTTATCAGATTCCAGCTATGAGGGTCGCTTATATCAGCGTATTCCAATCTGTAACCTTCGAAATTCAGATCCTGCGCAATGCCTTTCAGTGTGAGTGCGTAGCCGCCGCGCTCTATTCGAAGATCGGCGGTCGTATTAAGAGTGGACCTCAAGGTGCTGATGCCATCTGCGCTTTCGTAGGCAATGTAATTGCCGAGCGGGGATAACTCCGGAGGATGGTAAGCACCTTGAACGATGGTTTGGGTCTCACCGGTTTCCAAGTCGATCACGAAAACAGTATTGCGTTCGCTATCGTAATGATAATCGGCATGCCCGAGAATGGAATTCCCGTCGGATAACCAAGATACAACTTCAAAATCCTCTAAGGAGGTATCAGCGATCGGGACGGCGGTTTCTTTTTGGGAATCAGCAGTGATGATTATTACATTTGCAAAATATGCGGCGCAGGGACTGGTGCATCCCCATTCTCTGTCTTTGTTAAGCACTCCCTCGCCAAGCGCGAATCGCGTTTCGTCAGGTGACCAGACAATACTGTCGGTCATGTGCGGACGGCAGCAGGAGCCTTGGCCGGGACCATCTTCTGTTCCCAAACCATCGTCTTCTGTTTCCAACTCATCATCTTCTGTTTCCAATTCATCGTCTTCTACTCTCAATTCATGGGTATGGGTGTTCCCACTCAGATCGGAAAGCGTGATTCTATACGTGGGGTTATTGTTTGTACCCCAATCGGTTTGTTTAACGACGATGTTCTGCTTGCTTGGCGAAATCACCACCCAGTCGATATTGGCGGTGAGGGATGTTTCGATCTGAAAAATGGTCTTGTGATGGCCTCCGCCGCTGACATCCGCCGCTATGAAATTGTGTTGATATGCATCGCCGGCTAAGATGGATGACCGGACCAGTATCCGTCCCGGATCGATCCATTCGATAATGGAAAAGTTGTCGTCCGATTCATAGACATCGACGGAATTCCCGCCGCCATCGACAATCCCGAGGACATATTTTCCAAGATTCGAATCATACCGCTGCAAGGCTCGGTGCTGATCATCCGGAGACCATATGCCATTGTAGTAGGCATCCGCTTGCTTTCCGGAGCCATCCGCGCCGATCACATAATTTTCGTATCGGTAGCCGTTCCCGTATCGGTACCGTCCCGAATAATGAATATTATTGCTGTCCGGAACCCAATGGGCCGCAAGGATCCAGCTGCCGCTCAAACTGTCCAGAGATTTCAAGTTTGTGCCATCCCCGTCCGAAACCCACAATTCCCCGGAATAAATAGTAGGGCGTACGGTTGTGTTGGCCATTTTGGTGGCGCCTATGGCCACTTTCTGACCATCCGGAGAAATCCAAGCACGCTGATCCCAGTGCCATCCATATGATCCATACGATGCGTCGTCAACCCATTCGCCAAGACCAAGCCTGGTTATCTGCTGACCGTCGGGCGGTATTTTGAATAGTCCAAGTGACTGCTCATCCGAGGGCGGACTTGAATAAGACCTCAGGAGGTTTCTGAGAAGAATACCGCTGTCGTCCGGAAACCAGCTCCACCAATACCAGTAGTACGGGGAGAGTTCAAAGTTTTCGGTGATATGGGTGTGCAACAGGTATTTTGTTCCCAGAGCATCTATAAAAGGCGCTCTGTCATTATCCACGATAACCGATAAGCGCATCAAAACCCGTGCCTTTTCAGAGAGAACTTGGATCTCGTAATGCCCGTCATCCACCAATCGACCGCTTTCATCCAGACCGTCCCAGGTGACACCGCCGCCGGTGGCGTTTTCGAATTCCGCTCCGCTGAACGTTCTGATCCGCTCCCCCTCGTCGTTCAGGATGACAACGGTCAAATTCTGCGGATCATCAAGCCGGAAGAAAAGCCGGGTGTCGTCTTTATTGCCATCCTTATTGGGTGAAAGATATGATTCGGTTAGCCAGAAGTCTGCATCCTGAACGGCAAAGGACCGGGTGGCCCGGTTATTGGTTTCTGATTGCTCGTTGATCGTGTTATCCGGGTCGACCACCAGAACGATGTCGTGGGCGCCGGGATTTTCGGTCGTATCGTATGTGAGAGAAACCGACGATTGAGAATTGGCTGCGATAGAAGAAATCGACCGGGAATCAATTGCGATATCGCCTTCGTACGACGTTACCGTCACCCCCGTGGCGGGCTGTTCTCCGGTGTTTTGAATGGTGACGTCAATGTAAACCGTATCACCTTCTATGGGCGTGGGCGGATTCAGGACAATGGAACCGGTGGAAATCACGAGGTCCGGAAGGCTCAGGATCTGCAACGTCGTTAAGGCGCTGTTGTCCGCCTCGTTGAACTCCTGGACCGTGTTCTGAGGGTCCACTTGAACATAGATGATCTTTTCCCCTGATCCGAAAATCCCTTTCCAGTCGGCAGCGATCGAAACGCTGGCACCCGCTTCGAGGGACGGTATGGTATCCCTCCCAAGGAGATCTCCTCCCTCACCCGGAATGCCCCTGTAAATGTCCGCCTGCACGCCCGCGGCCGGAGAGAACCCTTCATTTCGTATCTTTACCGATATGTTTGCATCGCCACCTTCATACGCGGGCGACGGCTGAACGACAATGTCCGCAGGGGCGATGGTCAGGTTGGGCGCAGTCGAAGGATTTACGCTGATCGCTGTGGCAGCTGTGTTGTTTGTCTCTGAAAGTTCGGCAAACGCATTGAAGGGATCGATGTGAACGGCAATGGGGAGCCCGACCCCCGCTCTATCGGCCTCCCAGCCAAACCTATGGTCGACGGTCTTTCCTGCGGGTATATCCAGTGCGACTGTGGCGATATCAATAGTGCCTTCAGTGGTTTCGATGCTGTAGCGAAGCTGCACGCTGTAGGCGTTCAGGGTGCCCCGGTTCGTAATCCTGGAAGAGATTACGACCTCGTCAAAATAGTCCACGGATGCCGGCGAGACCAAGATGTCCTGGGGGAGAATCACGAACTCATAGTTGGATTCCGGGTAAAGGCCCTTCAAGGCCACGTTGTTCGACTCATTGGCCTCTTCCACCAGGTCTTCCGGGTCCAAGACAAAATAAAGTTTGTGCACCTCCCCGTCTGTAATCGTCGTGGTAAACACGACTGACGTCGACGACTGCCCGGCCACGGCGATCGTCTGTTCTCCGATGATGTGTTGGGCGGAAACCTCCCCGTCATAAAGGATGACAGTTGCCTCGGGAACGTCGGTTATACCATGGTTCCGAATCTCGGCCCTGATCTCCACCTCGGAAGGCAGAGTATTAATGGGATCGGGGGTGCAGGTGATGTCCGCGCCTTGAATGGACAGGTCGGGATCGATGGTCGCTTTCCAGACCGCCCTTACCGCCAGGGCCGTCTGGTAAGGGCTCCCATACCAGCTGCCGTCTTCCGATTGGAGGCCGAGGACGGAATTCACCGCGTGCGTGATGATTTCAGGGGCTACGTCGAACGCCTTGAGCGCCACCACTGCCATGGCTGTATCGTAGACCGTACTCGGGCTGTTGCCGAAGCCGTGATCGGGATTCTGCTGCTGAATTAACCAGGCGAGAGCTTTTGTGATGGGCTCGTCCAGTTCGTAGTCGGACTTTAGTATATTGAATGCCGCCAGCGCATTCGCCGTGGCTTCGATATTGCCCCGGCCGTTGCTCATCCCCCAGCCGCCGTCTTCGCTTTGCCCTGATTTCAAATAGTGGACAGCCTTCGAAAGGGCGCTTGGGTCGTAAAAGCCAGCCACGGCCATCGCCTTCAGGGCAAAGGAGGTATCCAGGGGGTTGCTCATATAGTTCGCGCTGCTTCCCCAGCCGCCGTCCGGGTTCTGGCCTGAGAGCAGTGTCTCTAAAAGTACCGTGACGTCCTCCCCCGCATTTGACAGGGCCTCGATCTTCCGCGAGAGATAAACTAGGTTTCCTGGGTCGCTGGCGCCGAGCCATTGCAGACCATCAAAATAGCTGGAAGATGCAATGTCGAAAGTCGCAAGGGCCAGCACCGCCTCCGCGGTGTCCCTTTGGCTCGTCTGCGCCGAATCCTCCCACTGGCCGCCCACCTTCTGGTTTTCCACCAGCCACGCCACACCGTCATTGATGCTGGGAGCCGTCGGCCGCGGTATTACCGGGGGCAGGGTGATGCCGGGGTTGGTTGGAAGGCCCGGTTTCACCGAAGAAGCAAGCCGCAACCTGCCCAGGCCGTCGGTAAGCACCGAAAAGCGGGTTATCCAGGCCTCCCTTAGAGCCTCCATGCCGAAAAGCGCCTCGCTGGTGAAGGTCCCGGGTCTGGTGAGCAGGATGAAGGCCATCTTGAAGCTTTTTTGGGATTCCGCCGGTCCGGGTCTTCTCTCCCCTTCCGCGGCGATGATGTCCTCGATGGTGATCGTACGGGGTGTTCCTTCGATGACGGCCCCCACCTGCGGGAGCCGTGCGGGATCGATATCCGCATTTTCAACCAGCATCATGGGGGGGACCCGGGATTTGTCGTAGAAGCCCATGAGGTAGAGATCGAGGGGGCTGTAGTATTCACCTGCCCCGATCGCGGTGAAGGTGCCGTCGACGTTGTCCTGCCAGTTGTTGCCGTAGAGAACGGAGCCGTCCGTGTCGAAAAGAAAACTCCAGTGAGCGGCATGCTTGTCGTAATCGAGGTGAAGGAGCCTGTCGCTAATGGTGCCGTCGGCGTCTTTCATTTTTACGTAGGCGCCCCAGCGGTGCATAATTTCGTGCGCCAGCGCGTCCAATGTCTGCTCGAACCCGGTTTCAAAAGGCATTATTGCGTGGGCCGCGATATTGCCCATGATGATCATGCCCTGGAGTTTGCCGTCGCTTCCGTATAGCGATGAACCGTCGTAAAGGGCCTGGCCGATTCCTTCCGTGTCGTTTCTGATGCTGTGATAGTAGGCGGCGATGGCGGCGTCGCCTTCCGGCATCTCGAAGTCGAAGTCGGTAAACACCACAAGGAAGTCATAGTCATCTGTGTGAAGTCTGAAAAACGCTTTGGCCGTTTCCTGACGTGCCACGAAGTTGGTGGTGCCGTCGGGAAGCTTGGCATCAAAGTTCCCCGTCACTTCCATGACCGTTACGTTACCGTAGTCCCCAAGGCTGGTGGCGGTAAATTCCTGGGCATTGGCATACGAGGAACAGAGCAACGTGAGGACTAAAACGAGCACGCAGGCTGCTACGGCCATTACCCCTTTTCCACCATGGCAAACCGCCGACGGCGGCGCGGATGTCTCGTCATTCATGATATAAACCCCTGCTGGCCTCGTCACAGCGTTTTGTTTGATCGATCCTAGATTGAGTAGTTCAAGGTTCGACGTTCAGGGTTATGATATCCTCAACAGCATGATTCGAAAGGGCTGGGGATGTATATTTAAAGAGCGATAATTACAACATAGGATTGTATCGACTATTTCAAATTTCATTTAGTTCCACATACATTTCGATCCTTTGAACCTATGAACATTGAACCGTGAACCTGGACCCGGTCAGTTTAGATTGATGTACCTGGATCGAATATTAATGCCTATACCAGGCACATCCACGTACTAGCGCGGATGATTTAAGCAGTTCCTATACGTATAAGGTGTTTGGATAATGTGGATTTTTGTCATTCGAACAGCCCCTGCAGATCACTTTCCGTCATTGCGGCGAAAGGAACTGACCCTGGTCCTTCGTAACGTTGCTTATCCGCTCGACCGTCTGCTCTCCGTTTTCAATCCTAATGATTACCGTCTCAATTCCCCTCTCCGTCGAATCCTCAATTACAACACGGCTCCTGGCTATTTCGGTCACCTTCAAATTATGTCCAATCATGTCTCCGACCTTAATCATCTTGAGCATTTTATCGGACGCCTTAATCACGGCTCTCTCATTCCCGGCGGATATCTTGATCACCTTAATGTCATCCACTGAGGAGTCCTGTAAGGATGTTTCGGGCCATGCTAAAAATGGAGTTATGATTACTAAAATAATAACGGTAAATCTCATATTATACTCCTCTTGTCAGCCATCGCAATTTTCCTCGACAATGAATCACTTATGATCAAATTGTAGTTATGTCCCGATAAATTAAGAAATCTATTTCCTCTGTGTCCTCCGAGGTTCCGTGGGTAAAATTTTTAGGGGTGGACTCTGCCCTACCATGAGTTATTCATACAACCGTACACCGTAATTACGTCTAAATTGCGAAAAATATAAAAAATTCTTTTTTTGGCTCATTAGTAGTTATTTACATATTTATGGACGTCCCGCATCCCACAATTACTTGCTTGGCGATTCCCAGATAGCCATCAACTAGTGTTCTCTGTACCTCACCAAGATCTAACACCTTCACACAATTCAGGTTTGTAATTGTTCCTTCTGGATCTCCATCATCGAGCTAGTGTAGACCAATACGAGGGCGACTTCGCATCTAGTTGCGCTGCGATTCTGAGTTACTCTATCGCAGGAGACCAGCTTTCTGTGTCAAGCCGGCACCGCCCCAGACAGAGATGTGAAATGGCATCATTGGCACCCAATTCGCCTGCACGCTCAGCATGCGTATAAGCATTCTCCGTATTACCCAAAAGCGAGTATAATAAACTCATATGTTGAAGAGGAACAGGTGATTCAGGATCAGCAGCCATCGCGACCTTGAAATCCTGAACCACACCCCCGGCACGCCCAAGCCTATCGCAAAGCGGTCTACCCTTTGTAACGGAATACTCCATAACCATTGGGGCTATATCCAACGCACTTGAGTAATCGTCGAAAGCAATCGTAACTTCTCCCATTCACTCATATCGCATTCCACACTGGTAAACCAAATCGCTTTCCCTGAGATTTTATGATATTGCCTCAGTCAAAAGACGTATTGACTTGCCATTAAGCCCTTGATTGTCGAGCCTCTCATATTCCGTAACCAAAACTTTAGCGTACTACAGGGTCATCACTTAAATCCACGGTCTCTCCGTGCCAACTCTTCAAATGCAGCTTTAATCTCGTCAAACTGCGTCTGCGCTTTTTCCAAAGCATCCAGATTAGCTTCGCTCGGGTCTCGTCGAAATTGATCCAAGGCGTGTTTAGCCTCTTGTTCACTCCTGGTGATGTCATCGATTACTTTTTGTGCGTCGTGTCCACCAGGTGTCTTAATCTTTTTCTTAGCAGCAGTTCTCCCTCGCTCCATCTCTCGAAGAACCTTCGCTTTCAGTTTCTTCTTTGGGACCTTGGTAGTTTCCCAGTAGTGACCTCCTGATCTGCCAGCTGACACCCATCTACCACCAGTTGGGGTTTTTGTTATAACTGGAAGATCGTATCCTACTCCGCCAAACTCCGATAAAGGAACAAGTCCTTTATCCGTTACGACATACTTTACTGGTCTATTAGCCCTCATCCGCGTCAATTTTTGAAGTATTCGCCCTCCGGCTGGCACAAGTGTGCGCTTTCCAGCCCAACGAATCCCCTCCCCCAGGAGACCAATCCCCTTTGCTGCTGGGCAGGGTGTAAAAGTCAAGACGAGCTCTTGCATTGCGCGATAAAAGGGTAGCAATTTACCTTCCGGCTCTATTGCGCCTTCTGGCCGTATCAGTCCTTTTTTTTCTGGTTTAGCTTTAAGTTGGATTGCGTCAAGAAGTTTCTTGTAATTCTCGTAGGAGAGCTCTCCTTGTACTATTGGGTCCTCCTCAAATATGGTCTTATCCACCTCAACGGGAAATTTTAATCTTCCCTTATATCCTCCCCCCTCAAGTATTTTTTCATAACGGGTTATATAGTACTCTAATTGCTCCACTCGAGACATTGCGCCTACTTCTAAAATCTGCCGCCATTGAGTTAGGGTCCATTTAAGTTTAAAAGCAGTATGGACATCAGTTGCTTGAAGCCCCCACATAGGAGAATAAGTTATTACCCTGTCATCTAATACCCCGACTACCGACACCGACTGCGCTGACCTGGGTTCATATCCATATAAATCAACATATCGCATTGGATTGGCATAGCAATAAAGGTATCGATGGAGTGACGGCGGTGTATTAATATCTCCCAGATACGGATCCAGGGTTATAAACCTTCCGGTTTCTGGATCATAGAATCTTGCCCCAAAATAGAACAAGCCGGTCTCTTCGTCCCATTCTTTTCCGGTGAACGTCTTTTTATTCCAGGAGGCATCACTTTTTTTGCGGAAGTTACCCCAGGCATCGTATTTATAACTGCAGCGCAAGGTACCGTTTGCATTGGTTAGGTTGCTTACCGAGCCCAAGCCGGAAAACAGATAAAATTGCGACCCTTGCTTATGATGAGTTAACGACAGCAGTTGATCAGCGTAATTATATTTGGCAATGGTATTCCCGGCTGCATCCGTCTCCATCAAAACAGCCCTATCATCATATACGTAGCGTACCTCTCCATCGTTTCCTGTCTTGGTAATGCGCATCCCCTGGTAGTTATAGTCAAAACCGGCCAGATCCGTCGTCCCCTCACTAACCAGCCGCAGCCGGTCCTTTACATCATATCTATAGTTGGTGGTTACCCCAGCCTTAGTTTTGCTAATGACGTTGCCATTGTCGTCATACCCATAACTCACATGGTCCGATCCCAGATTATCGGTAATGGTCTCCAGCCGGTTCAGTCCATTATAGGCGTAGGTTTTACTGGCCAATGTCTGGGCATTGTTGTCTTTTTCAACCTCGGTGAGCCGGTTGCCGACATCATCATAGGTGTATGTTACCTGCCGGCCGGCAGGGTATTGATTGTCAACAGGATAAACAACCTCAAGCAGGCGGTTGCAAAAATCATAATTATAGCTTGTGAGCTCTGTGATTCCCTCCTGGGTTTCCTCCATGGTCTCCCTATTACCATTATTGTCGTAGGTGTAACTATAAAGAGATATGGTACCTGCACTACTATAATTGTGAATACTGGTAAGCAGATTGGCTTTGTCATACACATATTTAGCCCGGGTACCATTAGGATAAATGATCTCATCCGCCTGGCCATCAGGGTAATAGAAATATTGGGTGGTCCCATCAACAGTGTGGGCAGCGGATAGTCGATTGAGCGCATTATAATCGTAGGTGGTTACCTTACTGTCAGGATCAGTAACAGTCTTACGATTGCCCACATCATAATAAGTAAATGAGATAATTTTATTGTCCCGATCAGTTACTGAGGTGAGACGATCAAAATTGTCGTAAGTTTTCTGCGTGGTTTCCTTAATGGTGCCCGCTGAGATGACCTTTACCTCATCTACCCTCTCTTCATTGTTATTGTCATCATATGTGTAAGAAATGCTCTTAAGATAAGGATAGATGATATCTTTGGGCGGCGGGTAGGTTTTTTGTTCAAGGCGGTCCAACTCATCGTAGGTAAATGTGAATACTTGCCCTTTTGGGTCAATTAATTGGGTTCTATTGCCATTTTCATCATAACCAAATTGAGTAACCAGGTTGCCGGAAGCGGCATGCTGAATCATCCTGGTCCGGCGGCTTAGACTATCGTATTTATAGGTTACCAGATTCAAATTGGCATCTATTTGGGAATCCCGATTGCCATTGCCGTCATAAGTATATTCTGTAATCTTGCCATAAGCATCGATAACCTTAGTTAACCTATTGTTCTTATCATACATATTTTCCGTTGCATAATTAGCTCCCTTCGGCTCAATGACCTTGGTCTTATTCCCTACTCCATCATAGTCATAGCGGGTAAGGTTTAACTCCGGATTCAAAACCGTTTTCAATCGATTGAGCTCATCATAGGTAAAGGTGGTGGTATGGCCCTGGGGATTTGTTTCAGTGAGTTTATTGCCCTCATCGTCATAGGTATAGGATGTGATGGTATTGAGCGGTTTTGTTATTTTATACAAACGATTCAATTTATCATAGTCATAATAGGTGGTATTGCCCTCAGCATCTGTCTCCTCGGATTTGTTGCCGGCCTTGTCATAATCATAGGAACGGATAGTTGTCCCGGCCCTGATTTCTTTTTTCAGGCGGTTGACGTCATCATATCCGAATACAGTGACAATCCCTTTCTTATCAATCTCTTTGGTCTTATTACCAACCCCATCATATTCATAAGTCACGTAATTTCCCAGTGGGTCGGTAACCTTTTCAAGCCTGTTAACATTGTCGTACTGATAGAAATAGGTAAAATTTCTCCTGTTTGTCTCTGTCTCTTTATTGCCGTTGGCATCATAACTATAGACAATATAGAGTTTTTTTCCTGTAACAGGCTCAATCACGTGAACTTTGAGTAGTCGATCAAGCTTATCGTACTCCTGAATGGTGGTATTAAGTTTGGCATCTATAATTTTAGTGACATTTCCGACAGCATCATATTCAGTTTTCGTTACGTAACCAATAGGGTCGATTTTCTTCTCCAGCCGGTTTAGAACGTCATATTCAAACGTGGTGGTATGGGTATTTTGGTCGATTTCTGTGAGTTTGTTTCCAACATCATCGTAGGTGTAGGAGATGGAATAATTGAGTTGATCTGTGACAGAGGTTAGCCGGTTATTGCCGTCATAATCATAACTGGTGGAATGACCATTGCGGTCGATTTCCTTTTTCTTGTTACCGACACCGTCATATTGAATAATGGACTTTTTGCTTTGGGCGTCAATTGTCTCTGTCAATCGATTGGCCGCATCATAGACAAAGACCGTTTCATGATTGCGAGGATCAATTTCGCTGGTCTTATTGCCTACAGCATCATATCCATAGGTGGTTACATTGTTTAAAGCATCTACGACATCAGTAAGACGGTATAGATCGTCATATGTATATGTCGTGCTATGTCCATTATAGTCAACTTCTGATGTTTTATTGCCAACTTTGTCATAGGAAATGGTCATTTTCTTTTGGTTTGCATCTATCTGCTCAAACAGCCTATCCAACTCATTATATTTATATGCCGTCGCCTTGCCTCTTCTATCTATTTCTTTGACTTTATTGTTGTTTTCATCGTACTCGTAGGTGATTGCATTCTGATATGCATCTATCTCTTTTTCTAGCCGATTCAAGGCATCATATTTATACTCTGTTTTATGCCCTTTGGCGTTGGTCACTGAGGTTTTATTGCCATTATTGTCATAGGTATATTGGGTCAAATACGCCAAGGCATCTACTTTTTCTTCGATTCTATCAAGTTCATCGTACTCATAGCTGGTTTCATTATTATTTGCGTCAATAGTTAGAATGAGTCTGCTTCTTGGGTCATATGTATTGCTGGTAATTCCACCTTCCGGATCTTTTATGGTAGCAATATTTCCATATTGATCATAAGTAAATTTGGTCGTTTTCGAATTTGCGTCAATAGTAGATTTTCGAAGCCCGTTACTGTAATATGTATGGGTTGTAATTTTTTTTAACGGATCTTCTTCAGTCTCCAGATTGCCTTTGCTATCGTAGTCATATTTTGTCGTGTGATTATTTGCATCAGTGATTTTGGTGGGTTTATTATAAGTGGTGTCATAGTCTGTTGTAGTTATATAATTTAAAGGATCGGTTACTTTGGTTACATTTCCATTGTCATCATATTCATATTTTGTGGTATTGTTTACTGCATCGGTTCTCTCCACTATGTACACATCATTGATTCCAAGATCCATGGCCCATTTGATGGTGGTTTTATAATCCTTGGGATCTACTATCTCGATTACGCTTCCATAATCGTTCAAGGTGTATTGAGTCTGATAGCCTCTTCCGTTGGTTACCGTTCTTGTGTTATTGACGTAGTTATAGAGAAATTGTGTGGTCGTCGTATCGCTGGTTCCTGAGCCTTCCGTAACCGATTTGACAAACTCATGGATCTCAGGAAAGATAAAAATATGAGGCTGGCTGCCCCACCATTTATAACCCGGCCCGGGGTGCCCGGGGAGGGTATCCTGCTGGGAGTAGTAGATGTACTCAGTCACATTCCCCTCAGGATCAATAATCTTCTTAAGGTTATGTTTGGTGTACTCATACGTCTCGATTCTTACGTCGCGGGTAGCCTTGATCAGGTTGTTGTGGCTGTCGTATTTATAGGTCAGATTCAGTCCGAGCAGGTTGCCGCCGGTGACAGAATTGTGCCCTGTAATTCGTTCTATTCTCTTTTTCGATTTACCATCGACGCCGGTATAGGTTTCATAAGTGAATACCAGCGCCCGGCCCGATGAATCGGTCACCGTGTCCAGTGTGGACGGATCGCCGTCGCCCTTGGGTTTCGCCACATCGTACTTCAGGGTAATCCGGTTGCCGTTCGGCTCTTCGATATACCGCAAGGTGTAGGTCTCATCTGTTTTGAGTGCCTTTTCAAGCTCGAAGTGATACTTTATGTGCGCCTTGTTGTAGAAGTCGAATTTCTTTGGAGCCTGAGGATCGCGAACCAGGTTGGAATGGTACCCTATCTGCGGTTTGTAAAAATCCACCGTTGGCGGGAGACCGAAGAGCGCCGCTTTGGCCGCGTTTTTGTACGGCTTGGTAAAGGTACTGCCCGTCCCTTCGCCGCCGACGACGACAAACCGGCCGCAGCCGTCGCGGATGATCCGCATGTGGTATTTGTGGGTCCAGCCGGCCCCGAATGGCCCGCCGCTGGTGCTGCCGGCGCTGCTGTAGCTTCTGGTAAAACTCAGCGAAAGGCCCCGTCCGGGAATACTCACATCCCTCGAGGAGTGGGTGAGGTGGCCGTCGTGAATGTCCACCCCCTTGATGAAGGTATGGCCGATCGGGTAGGCTTCGTTAATGGCTACCTCGTGGATGATGTCCCCCGTGGCGATGTCCACTGCCGTGGTACTGCCCGCATCGAACTTTGCGGTGATCTTGAATTCGTGTTTACCCGGGAGGGGAACCATATCTCTGGTAATGAGGATTTCTTTTTCGTGCAACCCCTCGGTAAATGCCATGTCCTTTATGGGGACCTTTTGGGTGCCCACGGTTTTGCTGATCACCGAGCCATCCACCTCAATGGTGACTTTCGCGTTCTGGAACAGGTAGAAATTCAGGTATTCGGTCGAGGTACAAATTTTGCTGTTGACGCGGTCAACGGTGGTGGTAAGCTTGACATCGTCGGCCAATACCTTGGCCCCGGCGACGGGCAGCGGAATCCGGCCGCTCTTTATTTCGAGGCTTTTGCCCTGAAACGTATTGCCGCGATTCAACACAACCTCTGCTTCATAGGTACCGTACTTGTCGAACAACTCTCCTTTTGCAACCGTGAGTTCATTGTCGCCGCTTCTTTCCGCTGCCAAGTAGTATATCGGAGCACTCTTGTTGTTCTCTTTTTTCAGGATGACGACATCGCACCAGTTCGCAAAGTATTCGGAAGGGGTGATACTGTAGACGATGTTAAAGTCCTTAAGAGAATATCCAAACTGATCCAGGGGAATATACGTTAAGGGTGCGCTAGTAAGCGTGTCCTCGATACCTAAGTTTTCGACTTTGACACCATAGGCGATGATCCTGTTGTTGGCCGAGAAGACTTTGGAGTACGAGGCACCTCCATGGCTCCAATTAACTCTTGCTTTGGCTTTGACGGCAATGCAGTTCCCCCCTGCGACAAGCTTACGGGAAGTCGATGTGTATACACCCGAGATCCCTTTCTGCTCCTCTATGCCCGGATTGTCGTCAAAGGTCACGACGGCTTCTTTGTAGTCCGTGTTCAATGTGTATTTGCCGTCTTTTCCTTTTAACACGAGAAGCCTTGCCTTGACCGGTATGCTGGACCCCACCTGCGCGGCATTGATGTTAAATCCATATGCGTCCGCAGGGATTATACACCTAACCATTAGCTTTGGAGTTGGTTTCATACAGTCTGAACTGGGTACGGTATTATATGAGAATGTCTGGCTCAAATTTCCATATGTGGCCCCTATTGTATATGTTGCGCCAGGACGGCCTCCTGATATGTAGTGCACCGACGCACCCCTGTGGCTTGTTGTCACCTTCATCTTTTGGCTTACCGTCTTGCACTCACCATACACAGGATGGTCTTTCAGGCAGGGATCGCTTTCTTCGACCAGCAAGGTGGACCGGTTGTCCTGGCCGCACCCCCCCGAAACGGCTAGCGCTTCGAATTCCACAGGGAGGTTCGATATGCGGTTGTCGTACTCGTCTTCAACGCTCGCCGTTACGAATCCGGAAAATCCCAGGATATTTTTTGTCGCCCCGTCCCCATAGATCTTTTTCATCCACATGGGTGCCGTGGGGAAACCGTATGCCCAAAAACCCTGGCGCAGTCTCGTGCCGGATGCAAGCGAAGCCTGAACCAGGTTCAACCCGACTTGCTGGTGATTCGTATAACCGGCCTCCCACCAGTAGATGGGATTGTCCCGTGTTTTTTCTCCGAGTGTAAACTTTACCGAAGCAATGCCGTCGAAGCCGGTGATCGCCGTTGTGGTCTGAGCATCTTCGAGAAATGTGCCTCCCCCGGCCGTGACCGTAAAGGTTACCTTTGCGCCCATAACCGGTTTTCCGCTAAAGTCGAAGACCTTGACGGAAAGGGGCAGCGGCTCACCCACGGTGCCCTTCTGCATATCACCACCCGGCACCTTGTATAT